>Ga0070752_1002368_pt1 | contig 12287 bp, 26 predicted proteins | sample VirMetDEL_Aug_30_FD_77440 | JGI IMG/M metagenome (GOLD analysis project Ga0070752, IMG submission 77440) | Aqueous microbial communities from the Delaware River and Bay under freshwater to marine salinity gradient to study organic matter... | ecosystem: Environmental > Aquatic > Marine > Coastal...
GACTTTACTTTGGTCAGGAAATCAGTATAATTGATATTGTAGGGTGAAGTGTCAACTGGTGGTCATAAGACCTTAGATCTAACTGAATGACCTTCCCCTCTTGGAGACTACTATGACTCGCATTGAGCAAATCTTCCACAATCACTCCTTTACAATCGGAGGAACAACATACTGCTCATATGACAGTGTGTATGACGACATGCGCGATCTGTTCCCGCATAAAAGTCATGAAGAAATTTGTGCTCTGATGGAGGACTTCAATGAAGACGTATAAGGACGAGAACGTATTGGTGGGCATGCTGGTGATCAGTGCACTGGGTGCATTTATTGGCATTATGATGGGTCTGGCCATATGATCACAACATCCGCACTATGCGCACATCTCGAAGGAACTTTTGAGGCAAGATACAACATTGCCAAGACCAACTTTAATCGTGATCCCTCAGAGGAAAATCGAATAAAGTTCTACGAAGCACAACGCACATACGACACAGTGTATGGCATACTATATGAATTTGAGGAGGCAAACAGTGCTACTGACCATGACAACACCTCTTGCTGAACGCATAGAGAGATGGGCAAAATCAGGTAAGGCAAAGAGCATACCGTTACATCCGAGTGACTATTATGTTCTCTCGAGTGCTAATCTAGTAGAGAAAATTTCTAACAAATATTCTTTAGAGATCAAGTGCTTAGGAGGAGAGGCTGGTCTTAAGGAGTGGATGAAAGAGAAACTCCGTAAGAGTCATGATGACGAGGAGTGATCATGTTATGACCCCCCCCCAACCTATGGGGGGTATTGGTCACACGGGACTCCTACTCAAAATGGGGGCATGGTCTAGGGTCCCCCCAATGTTTCACACCGCAACAATAAGGGACTCCTATGTCTTATAGAGTGCATAATGACAAGACTGGTACATATCAGGATGTCGAAGGTTACGATGAGTTGATTCGCCTACAATGGGAAGCGAAGGGAGAATATGTGCCACGTGTAACTTATACTCCCCCACACGATATTCCTATCTGGGGTTATGTGAATCCTCATGTAATGAGAAATGATTTTATTAAGTCGACTGACGACGTAATAATGGGATAATAAATGTTATTCACCGCGTATTAAGCGTAGAATAGAAGGGTTATTCTCATTATGATTTTCACACCGTACACAAACAGAATATAGGATTCCTATGAGTCATCTGACAGAAAATAACGTAACATACTTCCAGCATCTACGTTTTGCTTGGACTGTTTCTTTTATTTTGTTTGTACATGGATTGTTTCCTTTTATTTGGACGACTCGTGGAACTGAGTTGTTATGCAAGGATCCCGCGCAGGATGGGTGACGAGACGTTGTTGCTCAATGGGGGCGAGTAGTGAGGGAGGGACTGACACCACCTGTATCCCCTCGAACGGTGTATATAATATGAACACCTCACTACTCATCTATTTGATTTTATTAATGTTTTTCAGACTTGCTTTTCTTTTGGTATCATAGTACACTAATGTTTATAGGTTGAAAAAGAGGAGACCTAGTTATGCCTGCTATAAGAAATTTCTTGCAAGATTGTTTAGAATTACCTTGGCAACCAAATAGTCAAGATAATCCTCTTCACGAAAAACAGGTTGAGGAACTTTTGATTAAACATGGTTTGGAATATCAATCCCAACCAAACGGTATACAGAATTTTCCAGACTTCAGAGTGAATCTTCCCAACGGCAAGCATTATGTGGATGTAGAATGTAAGAGTAGCAAGAAGGCAATGCCCACATATAACTGTGGTTTACCGCATAGTCATGGAATTTATATCTTCAGTAGTAGCAAGTATAACAAGACTACTGTATTTCGTGGTAGGGATGTCGTGTCAGAAGAAAAAAGAACCTTGTATTCTGCAATGCATAGTGAAATGAACGAGGTTCTGGAGAAGTACAGAAGCGAGGAAGATTGGAATGATGACCGTGGGTTTGATTTCTTTATTCGTAATATGTACACTCAAAAGGGTGGAAGTCAAAAAACTGACTACTTTCTACATAAAGATAGAAAGCAGTGTGAAGATAATGTGATTAATAATGACTGGGAGAAATACGATGCATGACGCATTGTTATATAAACAGGTGAATACGATTGAGATCGATGCTACACCTTGGTTAAAACACGACGGGGATATCGAAATTGGTGTTTACATCGGAGAAGGTTCATGCGAACCATGCTATGCCAGCTCTGTGTCATTGGAGGATTTAATTGACAAGGAACTAGAATCTTTTATCAGTCCTAGCACAAATAAAATCGCAGAGTATCATACTGATGATGCGAAAGCACTTATCAAATCTTTAAAACGTGCTGTTAAGCACGCAGAGAAAAGAGTGAAGAAGTTATCATGACAGCAATATTCGATCTAGAGCAACAGATGCTCGAATTCGCAAACGTCACCACTGACATAGAGATGCTTAACAGGCATTTTACCGAAGACCCCAAGTGGGAGGGCATGAGCGGAGAACTGTGTGATGCCATACTCAACAAGTATGGGGCGATTCAGGAACTGTACGAAATCAAGTTTCAGAATATGTGGGACACATTTGAAACAGTGTGTCGTGAATATCATGAAGCAAGGAATGGAGAAAAGTAATGGATGAAGTGAAGTGGTACTGTCGTGGTAACATGGGCGAGTGGGTTCTCGACCAACTCGAGTCTCTGTTAGGACCGTTTGCCCTGACAGAGGAAGAAGTGGTGCGACGTCTGCGTCGTTACCTGAGCGAAGACGAGGCACGGTCAGAGGTTCGACTGTTCCTAGAAGAGGAGGCAGTGTAATGGCACGTAAGAAGAATCGCGACAATCGTCGCCGTGGTGCACTTGAGCGACTGCTCAAAGTGGACAGTCCTGATATCAAGCAGAGGCATGATATCGCTATCCTAGAGAAGCGACTCGGAATCGCAAGCGGCAAGTGATCCGGCAGGAACGGCATGTTTGACGAATTCATCATGATGATAGGAGTACTCGGTGGTATCGGGTACTTTCTATTCTACTGTTTCATAGTCGGATTTATTCTCTGGGTGTTATTTGAGTTCGGTGGTTTTATAATTAAAACTATCTGGTTCGGTTTCTGTTTCTTTATTTTAATGGGACTCCTAGCATGGATGTTTTTATGATCGATCTTCTGATAGGTATTTGTATGGCAGCACTGCTTTTATCTGCATTCGCAAACGCATGGGAAAAAAGTGAAGAGCGACGACATAGAGATTCTTAAGAATGTGGACTGTCCTCTCAAGGAAACTATCACTTCGCTGATAGAGAAGCATGCGACAAGAGATGGCAAGTCCAATGTAGACAAAGAGTTGGCGCTGACACGTATCTACTCTCCGCACAAATACAATCTTCCGGACTTTGAACCCTACATTGACTGGGTGCATACACTGGGATTCTCAGAGAAACGTGCCGAACCTTCAATGGTCTGGGGATTGACATACATCGGAGATGACTTCACCTATCCTCACGATCATAATCCGTATCGCATTACGGGCATACACTATCTGCGAGCAGAGGAAGGTTGTGGATTGCTACAGTTTCCTGAGACTGTCATTGAACCAGAAGAGGATATGATTGTCACTGCACCAGGATGGAAGATGCACTCGGTTCTCCCAGCAGAGAATCCAGAAGCAAGACGAACATGCATTGTGTTTAATCTGCTATGAAAGTAAAGATTATACATCATCCCACCGACGAACGCTGCATCGCTTCCGCAAAGAAATTACAGGGACTCCTACCATTTGAGTCCGAACTGTATAGTAAGTATTCAGATCTCGAACCAGAGAAGTTTCCAGAACATGAAGTCGTCAACTACAGAGAGATGGATCAAAAGTACGATCCGCCCGATCCAGTTGTACTGAAAAGAATGCTTGGTTGTATCTTCACGCACTATAGCATATGGGAAACACTGACCGAGAACACATTGATTCTTGAGGATGATACAAGACCACTGCATGACAGAATAGATCTTGACCTCCTAGAAAACTTTGATGGTGACGTGATCAATCTAGGGACTCCTATCTTTATGGGAGAGCATACCAACAGGAAAGCATTCTTAGAGATGATCACAGGAAAGCAAGGATTAAGTAAAAAGCGAAAGGTGAAGGGCAGTTGTCTGTATGGAGCGCATGCTTATCTTGTAACACCGAAGGGTGCGGAGAAACTAAATCGCGCCACTCGCTACAGTAGATTGGCAAGACCCAATGACATGACTGTTAACATTGACACTGTTGATATTCAGGATCTAAAACCATTTGCATTTGAACAAGCATTCTATGAGCGTTGGTCTTATATAAGAGGGGATATAGGCGCACAGTACTGTGCTCAAAAATTCGGAGTGTTTAATAAACAACCATGAAAGATTATAAAATGTGGGACATGACTGTACAAACCTATGAAGTGTCAAGCAAGGCAGACGATGCCTATCGTCATGTAGAGATTGAGTTTAATGGCGGGTCAATCAAAATGTATAAGATCTGGGAGAGCATGTACAGTATCGCAAAGCATGAGTTCTACCATGGTGATGGACTGCGTTTCATTGTTGGGTATGAACTACAACTAGATACTATAACAGGTGAGTTTATACAGCATGAGCACAAGACGCATATTAATTTAAGTAATGTTTGCAGATTGAAAGTAATAGAGAAGATCAATGGACAGCGTAGATAGTGATAATGTAGTTTCAATTGCCAAGTGGCAGGAGAAGAAGCAGGAAGAGGTGAAGTTTATCGTCGACGAGTTGGGTTTGGAAAAACTCATTGATGATCTTACCAACATTCATGCTAACTTCAGAGAAACCTTTGACTTGGAGGATGAACCCACCTACGGTGACTGGTGTCGTTTACAGCAGACACTAAATATTTTCGAAGATATGATGGAGCACATCTGGTATAATCATGCGACTCAGTCGCGACCGGAACTGTTTGATCTAGCAAGTCAACTAAAATCTACTGTGAAAAATATGATGCACTTTGTTGAGGACAATAAGTATGACCCCACGTGAAGCACTTTATAATCTTGTTGTAAAACTTGGACCACCTCAAACTTTGCGTGATGATAACATCACACATGAAGAAGCACGGTTACGAGACTCCGTGCAAGTTCTTAAGGATTTGATCGACCAACACGAAAAGAAGAATGATTGAAGACATACACTGTCGCATGGGCGAGGGTGCAGGAGACATCATCGGTCAAATAAACACTGCGCATGCTTGGGCAGCGGAGCATCAAAGACCAGTGCGCCTGAATATTCATTGGGGTCCCCAATGGGAAGGCGACTACAAAGTTGTAGAGACTGACACCGAATCCATTGTGGACAGATATAGGCACGTGCACGAGTACACTTGGCAAAATCAAATGGTCTGCCTTGAGCATGTATTCAAATCTGATATGTTTTCTTTTCTGGAATATCTTTTTGATGAACCCGATAATGAGTTGAGGAGAAGAAATCGAACTAAACGCTGGCACTTTGAAAGCGGATCTCCTTCTGGTGAACTGCATGGTGCGACTGTCGATGAACCAACAGATCTTCCATATCAACCATTGGGAGGTCCCGAGTGGAGATGGCAACAAGAACCCATGTTAGGGGATACGATAGTTTTCTGGAACTATATTGACAACGCAAATGACGTCAAGGAGCACAAAGCATATCCCTTTGATGCAAGTTTGTGGAGAGCAATAGATCTTTCTCTGCACCTAATGTTTCCAAAACATAAAATTATAAGAGTGTCTTATAGAGATGACTTCAGATACGTGCACGACATGATAGCAAATTGTGCTTTTTGTATTGGATATGATGGTATGTGGCATACTGTTGCTAGAAACTTCGGTAAACTTTTTATCACCGCAACTGACGACTTTGGCATATCACACAAAGCAACGAACCCATTGGCGCCCATATTCAAGATGCCTCAACAGTTTTTTGACTTCTTGCGTAACTGTGCATACACTGAAGGTTTCTTAGAAAGAGAACAAGAAATTGCAATGAACTACCATGCGAAAAAGATTGGTATGATTATACCGCATAGGGAGTATCATACGTTGGAGAATATCGTTGCAGTTTGAGATGTTAAAGGATAACATTGGAGTTTGGCATGAATGCATGCCACGCTGGTGGTGCGAAGATCTTATTGAGTGCTTTGATAAAAAGACTGTTGAGGTTCAAGAAGCAAATCCAGGATACGACGAAAACGATGATATAGATTTTTATATGTTTCGGAACAATGAGAAACGTGAAGATGTGTCAACAGTCCTCGAGAGGTATGGTAGATTCGATGAGTACAGCGAACCATTAAAACGACAACTAGAAATTTGCCTCAATGATTATTGGGGACACGTTGTAGCACCGTTCAATGAAAGTGAACAGACCAGTCCTTGGGGTAAATGCTTAGAAGAAGTAGAGTGTAAGATACAACGCACTCCACCAGGAGGTGGATTCTGTCAGTGGCATTATGAACAGGGCAATGATTATCATTGCTCTAGAAGATTCGGTGTATGGATGATATATCTAAATGATGTGAACAAAGGTGGTAAGACAGATTTTCCGAATCAAGGATTGTCAGTAAAACCAGAAGCAGGAAAGATGGTTATTTGGCCAGCAGCATACACGCATACACACAGATCTGCCCCTGACTTGGAAGAATGGAAGTATATAGTCACTGGATGGTTTGTGTATAAGGATCCAGACGATCCAAGAAATAATAGAAAATATGAACCAAGTAGAATTAGAAAGAGTAGTCCTTGAGGTAATCGGTGGGTGTAATTACACCTGTCAGATGTGCCCACAAACAAATCCTGGTCGAGGAAAAAACTGGACTAGGAAGATGCCGCTCAAGCAATTTAAGAGCATCCTTGATCAGATTGTCCCGAAGTACGGGACTCCTCAAATTAATCTAGAGGGTTCAGGCGAACCCACGCTCGCGAAAGACCTGCACAAATATGTGCGTGAGGTAAAGAAGCGAGGACTCAAGTGTTACATGTACACTAACGGATTCAATCTTCGCGGCGACTATATGAAGCGTGTCGTCGATGAAGGAATAGATTTCATTCGGTGCTCTGTAATTGGTTTTGATCAAACTACATATGCAAAGTGGATGAATACGGATAGTTTTTTTCATATCCGTCACAACTTGGGTGAACTACAAAATTACAAGTGTATGACTAATGCACCTGTTGAGTTGAGCACCTATCACTTAATCACTGACAATAACCAGATTCCATACGAGGTATCAGAATATAGGCAAAACTTTATCGAGCATGTTCAGTCTAAGGCATACATATGGAAAATGCACAACTGGTCGGGTAATTATGACCCGAACGGTAACATGCGGATAGGCACAGAAAGAAAGACTTGCGGTAGACCCTTCGGTCCGGAGATTACGATCCGTGCTGGTGGCAATGGCAAAACTGGAGCCATGACACCTTGTTGTCAAACCCTTGGTCCCCCGAACGAGGCGAAGTCTGTCCTCGGTCACTTTGAGGATCAAACTTTTGAGGAAATCTTTTGGGGGGAAAAATATGAAGAACTCCGAAAGGCGCATCAAGAGGAAAGGTTCGACGACATTGAATACTGTAAGAACTGTGACTTCTTGTACGATGACCCCGAGGTGTTAGTTTGGAGTAACGATCCAACGGCAAGGACAAAGCACATGTTAGGCACCAAGTTCTCACTCAACGACAACATTATAGGGAGAGCACATGCTTGAACGCGAAAGAAAATATTGTAAGACCATGGGAAGCAGATAAGACCGTATACCTATGGCATCCTCCTAAGACTGGAGGCAGTAGTATTTGGTATAACTTAAAGCGAGTTAGCCGACTCAACGGGCACGCATACTGGTATAGGATACCTGATCACAGGGTGATAACAACAGAATCCAGCGATTTTCATAAATGGATGCTGGGAGAACCAACTTGGTGTAAGCACCTATCCGTATTGAAAACAACTATTCCCGCCTACGTTCCTTCTATTTTGGCGATAAGAGATCCATACTCTAGATGCATGTCTATGTATTCTTATTTTCAGAAACATCAGTTGAAGAAGAGCGGTAGATCATTGGACGGATTCCCTGAGTGGTTTAAAAAATATGTAGATTACAAAGAAAAATGGTTTCCATGGAGACCTTGTGCTGTTTGGAAGAATCACCTAACTGGTCCAGTTGCGATACTTAGATACGAATATCTTCGCGAAGATTTTAGAGAGATTACTGGGCACGAATGGAGTGATGAATACGTTTTTAATGCCACCAAAAAGTGGACTAGAGAAGATGCTTTATATGTTTATTCACAGAGGGATGTGGATAACATAAACAGAGTATTTGCTGAGGACTTTGAGATGTTTGGTTATGAAAAAGTTTAATGAAAACTTAATCTAAACACCTCGCCTCCATGAGTAAATACTATTGAGGTAATGTTGCCTCGACACAAGGAGTAATGTATGGAAGCGTTGACGTTATGGTCTCTGGTTGGATTTCTTCTTGCCAGTTACGCAGTTATCGCAAACGACTCTGTGCAAACTCTTGGAACTTGGATGGCATCGAACAACGAGCGATTCAAGTGGTACACAATGTGGTTCGCCGCATCAGGTGTTCTCCTGTGTGCAGTCTGGTATGGTTGGTATGTCTACGGCGACATATCCTATGGCAGACTCGACAGGATACCATTCCAAGAGGTTCAGTGGTATCACGCACTGGCTCCTGCTATCCTTCTAACTCTCACTGCAATCGGTGTACCAGTCAGCACTAGTTTCCTAGTACTGTCTGCCTTCGCAAGTACCTTCGTGCTTGAGAAGATGCTGATGAAGAGTGTGATGGGATATGCAGTTGCTGCCATTGCCGCATACGCTATCTGGTTCGGTGTATCCAAACTAATGGATGAGTCCAAACCTGTAGCACCAGAACACAGAAGGTTCTGGCGTGTGGCACAATGGACGACAACTGGGTTCCTTTGGTGGACTTGGTTATCACACGATATGGCAAATATCGCAGTGTTTTTACCCCGTGTGCTTACAGTAGACTTGATGGTACTAATCAGCGTAATCTTCGTCGCTGGGTTAGGTTTCATGTTCTATCAAAGAGGTGGGAAGATTCAAAATATTGTTATTGAAAAGCACAGCACAAAATACATCCGATCCGCAACTATCATTGATTTCTGTTACTGGATTATTCTCTACATTTTCAAAGAGATGAACAATATCCCAATGTCAACGACTTGGGTGTTTGTTGGTCTGCTTGCTGGTCGTGAGTTGGCAGTCGCCTCTTTCACCGACAAGAGAAATATGAAGATGGTATTTCCTATGGTAACAAAAGATTTCATGAAGATGATGGTCGGTCTACTAGCATCTGTTGGTGTAGTGGTCGCAGTCCACTCACTACAATAAGGAGTACTGTATGAAAGCATTGGTCACAATACTCATGCTTTCGTTATGTTCCGTGGCGGTCGCCGCACCGTCTGAGCACAACTATAAAGCAAAACAAAATGATTGGGAATACACTTATCGCCATCGAGAGGGTGCTTGGCACGTTGAGGTCGGTAATAAGGTTGGACCAATCGAAGTAATGTATCGTTATGCAGATTTGAGGGATACACGTGAGAATCGTATCAAGTTCACACACGAACTTTTCTCATACAAAGATCTGACGGTTGAGCACCGCATGGAGTTTCGATCGTTTGATAAGAAAGAAGATCACTGGCGTTATCGGTTTATCTTTGAGTACACTCCTCACATCTATGGTCCATTCTATCTTTATGCTAAACTACAACCACGCTGGGCGTTTAAAGACGGTGGAACCCAGTTTGATGCTCGCGACCAACTCGGTCTCACATACAAGCATCGGAATTGGAAGATCACACCTTTCATTGAACGCAAAGGCATGGAAGGTTATGAGAAAAAGATGACTGTTCTTGGCACACACTTTGAGATAAAACTGTAGTAAATATTTAACTTTACTTTCATAGCGAAACATTATACTATAAATACCTGTGGCGATACCGTGGGGATACGGGTCGCCACCTTCTCTACGCAGAATGGTCTGGTAGAGTATAACAACAATCTTGCTTAATATAAGGAGATCCGTTATGGTATCTAAAGCATTTTCTTTTCCACGTTCACACTTCATTGGTTTCGATCACGTTTGGAATGAGATTGAAAGACTGTCAGACATGGCAGACAACAAACTCTATCCTCCACACAACGTAGTCAAGCACGATGATGTTAACTTCACTGTAGAACTTGCCTTGGCAGGTTATAGCAAAGACGACCTCACTGTTGAAGTGAAGGACGGTATCTTGGTTGTAGCTGGCGACAAGTCGAGCGAAGAACGTGAGTATCTACATCGCGGTATTTCTTCTAAGAAGTTTACCCGCACATTTAGGTTGTCAGAACACGTTGTTGTAAGCGGAGCGGATTTTGTGGATGGACTACTGGTCATTGACCTGAAGGTAGAAATCCCAAAAGAGAAGCTGCCTCGCGCTATCCCAATTGGTAAAACTAAGGGTAAGAAGCAACTTTTAACTGAGGACTGAAATGAAAAACATGGCACTCGTTGCCTTGTGTTTCTTTTCTACTTTCGCATCTGCAAGTGACATAGAAGAAGTCGTCGTCAAGGCACGGCGAGTTTCCATTGTGTTAGAAAAACTCGCAGAGACACACGTGCAGGATCCAAAGACTGGAGAATGGCACTATGTGGAAAAGCGCGAAGTAGAAGATAACAAGGCATAACCACTCGGGGAGACTTCGGTCTCCCCTTTCCGGAGATACCGATGAAAGATACCGAACTGGAGCAGTGGGTAGACGAAAACCCAGCGCTCGCAAATGCAGTATTCCCGACTCTCGTCGTTCTGGGAGCAGTCACTATGCAGGCATGCCTGATCGCCCTGATCTCTTGGTTCCTGTACATCCATTCCTTCTAAGTTATTGATTTTATTAAAGTTTTTCAGACTTTACTTTGATACTCGTTTCAAGCATAATAACTGTATGGTTGATAACGGAGATGAAATGATGATTGATATTGCTATTAACAACTTGTTTGACGCGATTGGTAAGGACTTCGCTGCTTGGCGTGCTCGTGGTGAGTACGGTAGCGAGAACGACTACGGCGAAATGGTTGACAAACTGTATGTCGAAGAAGGTCGTAAGTATCTGAAGATCGTTAGTGACAACGGCAACCAGCAAATCGTCTGGGGTTTCATCGTTAAGAAAGATGATAAGAAGTTCCGTGCTGGCGATATTCTCAAAGCAGCAGGTTGGGCAGCACCTGCCCGCAACCAAGCGCGAGGAAACATCCTCGATGGCGACTTCTCTTGGGTTCGTTGGACTGGTCCGGAGTATCTGTGAAGATTCTCCGCGAGACCACCAACTGGTCAAAGGTTGAGTACACTATACCCAAACACGATTACTTGGTAGAAGGTGGCCATGGCGGTCGCCTCATTGCTATGCGCAAAGAAGGATCTGACGTTTGGGAAAAGTTTAGCAAGGCGATCCCGTTCGGGAAGAAGCATCGCACGTTCAAAGAACTGCGCGAACCATTGCCCACTGAATTCGTCAAACCATTCCAAGCGGATGCTTGGGAAAAGAAAGAATATAATTCCTTGGAGTTATTCATGTCATGAAATATGCATTAGTTGAACGGTGCGGTGATTCTATGAAATGGTATGCTGATAAAATTGATGAAGCATTTCCCATTCTCTCCGAACACAGTACTGAAATTTTGGTGAGAACATATGATTCGTACAATACTAGCAACTTCATTGCTAACGAAGATTGTTCTTTTATTTGGAAAGTAGAGGTTGTAGATGCCGAAGAAGAAAGTAATTCCACCCCCAGTTGATGTAATCGGACGCAAGGTTTCTTGGAAACCTAGTCCTAATTCAGATCGCATGTACGGCGAGGTTGTGCATGTAGGATTCCAGTGGCCATATCCCAAAGACCCTAAATACCCTTCTGGGCGAATTCGCATGCTGAAGCAACAACTTACAGTAGCGATTGCCGACGGACGTCTCTTTAAGATGTCCGGCGAGATAGAAGATCTTAAACGGATTGGGATGATCGCGGAGTCATCAAGCGAGGATTAATGCACTGGATAACATTACTCACATCATTGTCGATTGCTGGAGTCGCTGCGTGGTACAGTATCGTAGGACTCATGGCAATCTTCTCGGGTGCGGCGATAGCGATCGCCATTATGGGTGGTGTATTGGAAGTTGGCAAACTGGTAACTGCTGCATGGTTACACGCCAACTGGAAGAAAGTACCACTGTTGATGAAGAC
>Ga0070752_1002373_pt1 | contig 12272 bp, 14 predicted proteins | sample VirMetDEL_Aug_30_FD_77440 | JGI IMG/M metagenome (GOLD analysis project Ga0070752, IMG submission 77440) | Aqueous microbial communities from the Delaware River and Bay under freshwater to marine salinity gradient to study organic matter... | ecosystem: Environmental > Aquatic > Marine > Coastal...
AACAGCTAGAGCATTAGCAGATTTAAAAACAAATCATTGTGCAGTAATAGACCAACAAGCATATGGCTTACTACAGCCTAATGACTGGATGGTAGTTAAAGCTACTGAAACAGGTGGCTCAGTTGCAAGTGATTGGACTACTTATAGAGCAGGAGTTAGAACAGCAGCAAATGATATGAAAACAAAAATTAACGCAGTATCAGATGTGGATGCACTTGCAGCATTATATGTATATAATGATGCTACACCTCCTGTTAGGCCATTAGGAGAATTTCCTGATGCGCCCAGCAGTTAATTTATAGGAGTAAAATATGGATGTATTAATACCATTAGTAATAGTAACAGTAGTTTTAGTTTGGTCTGTAAAAAGATTTAAACCTGAACTTTGGTCTAAAGTTACAGCCAAGCTTAAGAAATAACATGTCTTGGTGGAAAAAAGTAGTATATTTTTTTACGCCTCTTAGTTCAGAAGAACTACCCAATCCTCTAAAAGAGCAGATGGAAACTGTAAGAGCTAGGAATAAAAAAGGCAGATATGTGGCTGACGATCCCAGCACCCCACACGTAAACGAAGCTTATACAAAAGTACCAAAAAAAAGAAGCCACCCTCGTAAGAAAAAATAATGTATGAGTATAGTTGCCAAGTCACTAGGGTGGTTGATGGTGACACTATTGACGCTGACTTGGATCTCGGTTTTAATATTCATCATAAGTGTCGTGTACGTTTATATGGTATTGACACCCCCGAGTCCCGGACTCGCGACAAAGACGAAAAGGCTAGAGGTAAACTAGCTGCTAAGTTTTTACAAAACGCCATATCAAATGGCAAACACGTCATTCTACAGACGCAATTAAAAGACTCTAAAGGAAAATTCGGCAGAGTTTTGGCATCAGTTATAGTGGATGGAATAGATATTAATCAACAAATGATTGAAAGACACATGGCGGTTAAATATAAGGGCCAAAGCAAGCAGGACATTAAATTAGAGCATATGAACAACAGAGCTAAATTAATTAAATTAGGAGTTTATAAGCCAAATGAACAAGGAGCAGCAACATCACGATAGAATAATAGCTTGGTCAGCTATTGGTTTTTTAATAACTTTGGTTGTTGGCCTATCAATAAATGTTAACGCTCAATCTTCTCAACAGTCTGGTACAGCTTGCGTCAACGGATCTCAGTATTGCGAAAACAATAGTTTAGATACAACAAACACTACGACCACAACAAATTCAAACACAAATGTAAATACCAACACAAATTCCAATACAAACAGCAACACTAATTCCAACACTAACGTATCGACTAACACAAATAATTCGACCAATACAAATTCTAATACGAATGTTTCTACCAACTCAAATACAAATGTAAACACCTCGACCTCGAATAACACCAATAACAATAACAACGTCAATACTTCGACTTCAACTTCTAATTCAACAGTTAATTCGACAGTAAATCAGAATGTTAACAACACAAATAATTCAACTTCGACCAGCTCTAATACGAATCAAAACACCAATATTAATCAATCAACTTCTGATTCTAATGTTCAAACCAACAATGTTAATCAGAACAATAACAATTCAAAGTCTGATAACACTAATAAAAATTACAATGAATCTAATTCAACTCAAACAATAAACCAAAACGTCAGAAGCAAAGCTCCACCAGCTAGTGCTATTGCTCCATCTATAATGTCTTATTCACAGGACTTATGTACTGTAGGTAGATCGGGAGCGTTTCAGGGCCAAGTATTTGGATTTTCTACAGGAGCTACTGTAACTGACGAGAACTGTGAACGCTTAAAGCTTTCTAAGTATCTATACGACACTGGTATGAAAGTGGCATCAGTATCTATTCTTTGCCAAGACGAAAGAGTGTTTAAGGCCATGGAAATGGCAGGTACACCCTGCCCGTATAAAGGCAAAATAGGCAAAGAAGCAACAATGGCTTGGGCTGAAAACAAATCTAAAAGACCAGATGTTAAAGAACAAGAAAAACTATTTATACAAAAATGTACACACGAATATAATCCCAACAGAAAAAAAATAAACAGAGATGTTGTTGGCGCAGTTAAAACTATTTATACAAGAAAAACTAAAACCAACAAACAATGCAAAAAAGAATTCTATGCTACACAGTAGCTAGTCTGTTATCATTTAGTGTATATGGACAATACACTTATGAGTCAGGACAAGACTTGTACCACTTGCAAACAAATGCTAACAACTTTGAGGGCGAGTTAGCATACTCAGTTTCAGATGATGGTATTTCTCCCGCAATTGATCTTTCTTTTGATTTTACTTTTTATGGCTCTACATTTAGCCAAGCGAGGATGGCTACCAATGGATGTCTCCATTTTGGCTCTAGTGGTAGCTACTGTAACGATTACACTCCTGACCCTATTAACGGACAACACACGTATACCATATATGCTTTTTGGACTGACTTAATTAGAGATAATAATTCTCGTATGAAGTCTTGGGGCGACTCAAGCAAAATGATATTTGGTTGGTATGATCTTAGAGAGTACAACAGAAGCAATACAGACAACAGTTTTGAAATAATACTTTGGAATAACAATTCTTTTGATCTTCGTTATGGCCATTTAAACATTATTAACCATGATGTATTAATAGGAGAAGTAGGATCTAAAAAAGAAGATTCATATACTTACTATTACCACGATGAATGCAGTACAGGCACAACCAACTCCAGCTCTTGTGTTAATACTAACTGGAACAACACATCTATAAACACCACGCTAGAAAATGGTGGTTCTTTGTATGGCGCAGGTAGTGGCAGCGGCGTTGATTGTAGCAATCCTTTGAATGATAGTAGCTGTAGTGGTTATGCTGATGCTTTATTAACCCAGCAATGTAATATAAGCTCTCTTTATAGTGAATCATGTCCTAACTATTGGGACGCATACGATGACCAGCAGTGTGATTTAGATCCTCAGTATGGCCCATTCTGTCCTGGTTATAGACAACAAGAGGACATAGGCTACTTTCAAGAAGATCAATTTGATTATGGGTATGAAGAAGAAGAGCAGTTTGGCTACGAAGAAGAACCAATGTTTGAAGAGTTTGTTTTCGAGTTTGACGAACAACACTTTGAAGAACAAGAGTTTATGTTTGAAGAAGAAATAATCTTTGAAGAAATTTTTTATCAAGATGATTTTATAGACCCATTTCCTTTAATACCAGATTTTGAAATGCCGCGTGAAGAAATGTTTATTCCTGTAGAAGATTTAATTATTGAGGAGTTTATCTTTCAAGAAACATTTCTTGTAGAAGATTTTAGAGAACCAAATACTTTTATTGAATTAGAAACTATTGAAGAACTGGAGGAATGGTTTGAGGAAGAAACGAGAATGGAAGAAGAATTTACGCATGCAGAGGAGCCGGAGGAAGAACACGTTGAAGAAATTTTTGAAGAAGAAGCTGTAGAAGAAGTTTTTGAGGCCATAGAAGAAAGAATGGCTGAAGCTGAAGTTGAAGAAGAAAGGGTTGAAAGAGAGGAAATAGCAGAAGAAGAGGTTTTTGAAGAAGAGTTTCAATTGGTTGAGCGAGAAAATATAAAAGGCGAAAGCTCAATTAGTAGAGAGGTTGCTCTTCGAGTTGTTGCATCTACCATAACAACTGCAAAACAAAGCGTTAGTGGCACTAACTCTGGTAATTCCATACATGCTACTGGGAATACTGTGGCTGCTGGAAACGCTGTAAGTAACTCATCTAACGCTGGTATTAGTACCAGTAGCTCACCCAGCATGTCAGACCAGTTTGCATCTTCTGCTGCTCAAACCAATCAAGTTCTTGATATGAGTAGCATGTCTGTATCTAGCTCTTCTTTTAATTCAACATCTGTAGAAACAGAAACAGCTTCAACAGAAACAGTTGTTCTACGTGGAACAGTAGAAACAACGCAAGATCAAATGGATACGTCTATTGCATCTGTTGGCTCTGATGCAGAAAGCGAAACAACTGTAGAAAACATCATTGCTCAAAACCTACAAACAGCTCAAGAACAAGTTGCAGCCCAACAAGAAGAGACTGGTGAGTATGGCTCAGAGAACGCTATTATCGCTGTTATGGGGTTTTTACCAGGTTTTAATGCTTATAGAACAGTAGACATACCTCAAAAAGAATTGTGGTATCAGCCTAAAAGCATTTATACTAATAACACAATATCAGATAATACTGCTGCTTTTTATGAATTAGCAGGACAAAGTATAAACACTTTAACTGAATTGCAAAAATTACAACCAAGATTATAGGAGACCCAAATGAATTGGTTTGAAAACAAAACAACGCAATTAATAGCTCTTGTTGGTATTGTTACAACACTTGCTGGCTTCGGCTATCAAGGCGCTCAGTATGTTAATAGATTAGATAACTTAGAAGCTCAAATAGGTGGTATAGGTGATACCGAACAAAAACAACAAGTTATTGAAGAAAGATTTGCAGGCATAGAAAAGTCTGTTCAGTATTTAGAAAAACAAATAGATGGTATTGCTGTTCCGGATGTTACTGAAATAAAAACAGACATAGCCACCATTAAAGCTGACATGCAATCTCTTAATAAAGAAGTAGATAAGCTAGAATTAAAAATTAATGATAAAAATCCATTGGCAGGTTAAAAATGATTATTAGAAGTCACTATGAAAGAGATTATGATCGAGAGTATGCTACTTTTCATAGTAAGCCAGAGGAGAAAAAAAAGAGAGCCTCTAGGAATGCTGCTAGAAACGCTATGAAAAAGAATGGCAAAGCTAAGAAAGGTGATGGCAAAGATGTTTCTCATAAAGACAATAACCCTAAGAATAATAAACCATCTAATTTAAAAATGGAAAGCAAAAAAACAAATCGTTCAAGAAAAACATAGGAGCAATAAAATGAAATTTAGTTTAATAAAAAATATGGTTGGAGCTTTGGCTCCGACTCTTGGTTCAGCGCTAGGTGGTCCGTTAGGTGGTCAAGCAGCATCTGTTATTGCTGGTGTGCTTGGCTGTCAATCAGATCCAAAGTCTATTAACAAAGCTATTCAAGCAGCGACTCCAGAACAAATGCTTGAGCTTAAAAAAGCAGAACAAGACTTTGAGTTGCACATGAAAGAACTAGAAGTAGATGTGTTTAAACTAGAAGTTCAAGATAAAGCAGATGCTAGGGGTAAATTTAGCAAAGACTGGACAGCTAGAATTATGGGTACAGTTGTTGTAGGTGGGTTTATGGGTTATATATTTTTAGTAACCTTACAGCCACCAGAGCAAAACTCTGAAGCTTTGATTAATTTAGTATTGGGATACTTAGGAGGTCTAGCAAGTGCTGTCATATCCTTTTATTTTGGTGCTTCAAATACCTCAGACAAGAAAGATGGCGAGTAGAACCACAGTTCAATCAGTTGCATCAGACTTAAAATCTCATGAGGCAAAATGTGAGGAAAGATGGAAGACTATATTTCGAGAAACAGCAGAGATAAAACAAGAAATGAACGATTTAAACAAAACCCTAAGAATAGCAATGTTTGGAACATTCGGTTTTATAGGAACTTTATTAATCGCTTTTGTAACAATTTTTTTTGGAAACTAATGCATACTTCAGATAAAGGCTTTGAGCTTATAAAAAAATTTGAAGGCTGTGAGCTTGAAGCTTACCAATGTGCAGCAGGTGTATGGACAATAGGTTATGGCCACACCAAAGATGTACAAGAAGGTGATAAATGGGCTGAAGAAAAAGCAGAGTTTATGTTATGGCGTGAGCTCGAAGATGAATATGAACACTATGTTAACTCTTTGGTAACTGTGCCAATAAACCAATGTCAGTTTGATGCTCTTACATCTTGGACATACAACTTAGGCCCAAACAACCTTAAAAAAAGTTCGATGCTTAGAGTTTTAAACGAGGGTAAATACGATGAAGTGCCTGCTCAAATGAAAAGATGGAACAAAGCAAAAGGAAAAGTTTTGGCTGGTCTTACAAGAAGAAGAGAAGCAGAAGCTTTAATGTTTGAAGGAAAGCCTTGGGAGCACATATAAAATGGCTCTAACTAAATTAGTATTTCAACCCGGCATTAACAAAGAAATGACTGACTTGATGGACAAGGGTGGCTGGGCTGATGGTAATTTAGTTAGGTTTAGAAAAGGCTTACCAGAAAAAATTGGTGGCTGGGTTAAAACGACTACTCAGTCTTATGAAGGCACAGGCAGGGCGTTAACAGCATGGGTAGCCTTAGACGCTACCAAATACTTAGGGCTAGGAACAACTTTTAAATACTATGTCAAAGGTGGTGATCTTTTTTATGATGTAACCCCTGTAAGAAAAACAAGCACCAATTCAATAACTTTTGCAGCAAGCAACGGATCTTCAACTATTACAGTAACTGACTCCAGTCATGGCGCAGTAGCTAATGATTTTGTTACCATTAGTGGGGCTGTTAGTTTGGGCGGAACTGTTACAGCATCTGTTTTAAATCAAGAATATCAAATTAACAGAGTAACAGGCACAAACACTTACGAGATACTAGCCAAAGACACAGATGGTAGCGCAGTTACAGCAAACAGTTCTGACAGTGGCAATGGTGGATCAGGTGTAGATGGTGTTTATCAAATTAATGTGGGCCTAGATGTATATGTTGAATCAACTGGTTGGGGAGCTGGCGCTTGGAGTGAGGGAACTTTTGGATCTGCAACAGCTTTAACTGAAACAGATCAATTAAGATTATGGTCGCATGATGCGTTTGGTGAAGATTTAATTATTAACCCACGAAACGGTGGTATATATTACTGGGATGAAAGTGGTGGCTTAACAACGCCAGCTGTTAATATAACAACTCTAGCAGGAGCAAATTTAGCTCCAACCAAAGGCATTCAAACCATTGTTAGTGACATTGATCGTCACGTTATTGTTTTAGGCGCAGATCCTATTGTGGGCAGCGCTAGAACAGGCTCAATTGATCCATTGCTTATTGCATTTTCTGATCAAGAAAGTGTTACAGAGTGGGAGCCAACATCTACTAACACAGCAGGGTCGCTAAGACTTTCTTCTGGTTCTCAAATTGTTGGTGGCCTAAGATCAAGACAAGAAACCCTTATATGGACTGACACTTCTTTATACAGCTTGCAGTTTGTAGGTGCTCCATTTACTTTTGGAGTCAATCTTATTAATGAAAATGTAGGATTAATATCTCCTAACGCAGCAATTAACGCACCTGATTCTATTTATTGGATGGCAAGAGATGGTTTCTACACCTACAGTGGTTCTGTCAAACGTTTAGTGTGTTCTGTGTTAAATTATGTGCTTGATGATTTTAATGAAAGTCAATCTTTTAAAGTTGTAGCTTTTACTAACAGAGAGTTTAATGAGGTTGGATGGTTCTATCCGTCTGCTTCCTCTACAGAAAACAATAGATATGTTACTTACAATTATTTAGAAGGAGCTTGGAGTATTGGAGAGCTTTCAAGAACAGCTTGGTTAGATGATGGCATTTTTTCAAAACCTAGGGCCACAGGCAAAGATAGCTCTGTTAACTATGTTTACACACACGAAAGTAGTGATGATGCAGATGGTTCTGCAATGGACAATGTCTTCATTGAATCTGGTGATATCGATATTGAGCAAGGCGACCAATATGGTTTTGTAAGACGCATTATTCCAGATGTAAATTTCTTTGGTACAAACTCAAGCAGTGGCCAAATTAATTTAGTTTTAAAAACAAGAAACTTTCCAGGCGATAGTTTAACAACGCGTGCAACCACAGATGTAACAAGTAGCACCCAGCAAAATCATGTAAGGGCTAGATCAAGACAAATGGTGTTTAGAGCGCAATCAGACGATGATGCAGATACAGGCGTAAGAACTGGATTTAGATGGAGGCTAGGGGCAAATAGAGTTGACATTAGACCTGACGGTGAAAGGTAATGGCAAAGCTTTTAGAAAGTAGGTTACCATTAGCATTAACTGATGTTGATGCAGATATATTCAATCGACTAGTTAGAATACTAGAGATTAACTTAGGAAAGTTCGATCCAAACGCAACTCCACAGTTTAATGATTCTCAGATTACTACTTTAGCTTTTAATCAAGGTGATGTAATATGGAATACATCTATTGGTGTTTTACAGGTTTACACTGGCAACCGATGGATACAGCTACATACTCCTGTGAATCCACAAGGATATGAACTGCAATCATATGTGGGCTCTGTTACAATTAAAATAGCAGGCGATACAACAATTAACCTTGGCTCTGATGAAGAATATTGGGGCGTAGAAAAATGGTACACATAAATTAAGTAAAAATGATTAATCTTCCAGACAATTTACCAACAGACAGGCGAGGCATAGAAGAGGTCCTTGCAGATATTATTTCAGGTAAAACGACTCCTACAACACCAACATATGATGTAACAGATCCAAACTTTAAATTTGAACCAGATTTGTCTGTTGATTATGGCAAAGCAATGGAAGATTATAATTTTGATAGATCTGCTTACGAAAATTATATGGAAGCAACTAGAACAGCAGAAGATGAAGCTCGTGATGATTTAGCAGATGGTGTAGAAAATGTTTTTAAAGAAGAAGAAGAAGAAGAAGAAGAATTAACCTTTAAAGAAAAAATGGCAAAAATGGGAAAAGCTCTTGATGTCCTTGGCGCTTCTAAAGATGGAACGCCAACTGCAAGTATAGAGGGTAAAATTTTTTCAAAAGTAGGTGCTTCTAAAGTTCCACAAACAAGAAGATTTGAAGATGGTGGCATAGCATCATTAATGCCTATGTACATGGACGATGGTGGTTATGCTAGTGGTTTTGGTTTTGGAAACTTTGGAACAGATTTTACAAATCCTTTTTTAGATGATTTAGATTTAACTGATGAAGAGTTAAATGATTACATTGAAGCAATTAAAGATTCATATGGAGCTCAAAATGCTGCAAATAGTATAACTCGTGCTGATGCTTATGCTAGAGGCTATGGAGCGCCACAAGCTGACAGAATAACTCAAGGTACAGCTCCCTCTAAATTAAATTATGAAGATACTCCTTCTAACATACTGCCTGGTGCAGACATAAGAATTTATGCAAGAGATGAAAATCCTGCAGCTTACAAATTCTACCCAAGTGAAGTATCAAAACTTTATTCACAAATGAAAGGCGTGCCTTTCTCCCCATTGGTTGCTCCTCCAAAAGAGGCAACTTATGTAGATAGTTTGCAACCTAGAAGAATTCAAAGTCAACTTTATGCTAAAGATGGAACTTATGTTCAAGGCTATGCAGATGGTACTGGTTCAATGGGGGCTATTCGTAAAATGGCTTCAGGGGCAAAGCGTGGAATTTCTAGTTTAGCAGAAGGCATAACCAGCATACCAAGTGAAGTTTATAATTATCTAAATCCTGCTAATGAAAATGTTGAGGATGTTAAAGTTATTGGCATTCCTAAATATCCATACGGACATCCAAGTGGAGCAGTTGAAAACTTGCACGATAGAAGAAGAGACATAAATGATATTATTGAAGAGGGTTATTACATAGATAGAGAACAAAGAGATGTTATATATTTGGATGATAATCCAAAAGCTTTTAATGCATTGCTCAATGAACTTAAGTTGATTGATAAAGAATTACAAATGACACAAGGCATGGGTGGAAATACAAGAAAAATGAATGAAGCAAACCAAACCATGGCATATGTAATTAAAAATTTGCGTGGATATGCAGATGGCACAGGATCAATGGGCGTTGAAGACTATCCTAGAAGACAAGAATTAATTACAGGCCCTGGAGGCGAACGAGGTGATGAAATACCAGCCATGTTAAGTGATGGTGAGTTTGTTACTAACGCAGCAGCTGTTAGAGGCATGGGTATTATGGCTGGCGCTAACCCAGAAGACGAATACGAACAAAGATTATTAGGTGCACGTCAGATGTACGATTATCAAAGACAAGCCGAAGAAATGGCTAAGAGGTATGCATAATGAGTATATTGGACAGTAAAACAAAATTAGCACCACCAGCCGATGTAATAACAACGCCACAAACAGGTTATTCTTTTATTTCTCCATACATGGAGGATTACTCTAGAAGATTACTAGCGTCTTATTTTGGCTCACCAGGTGAATACGAGGGTCTTATATCAAGACCAAGAGATATTCCTATTGAACAAACTGCTGGACTTACGCCTTTACAAATACAGGCTCGTCAACAAGCAGGACGACTAGGAGACTTTCAAGGTAGTATAGATCAAGCAGGTGGACTCTTTGGTCAACAAAGAGGATCTGTAGAAGAAGCTCAACAAAGAATTAGAGATGCAGATAGGTTTATGCCTCAAGCTGAAAGTTTTATTGGCCAAGGCGCTAGCACAATTGAAGGCGGCTTGGGCGCTTTACAAAGAGCAGAACAAAGTGCCATGGGTGCAACAGGAATGTATGACCCATCGATGGCTCAAAATTTTTACAATCCTTATGAAGACCAAGTTGTTCAGCAAACATTAGAAGACATAAATCGACAATCAGCGCAAGCAGACATAGGTCTTAGAGACAGAGCTATTTCCCAAGGCGCATTTGGTGGTGCTCGTGGTCGCATATCCCAAGAGGAACTTGCCCGACAAACAGGACGTGGAGCGTCTGAGGCTGTAGCTGGCATTAGAAGTGCTGGCTTTGGTCAAGCGCAAAACCAAGCGCAACAAGCATTTGAAGCACAAAGAAGCGCTCAACAAGGACTTGCAGGATTGCAATCTGGGTTAGGAGCTCAACAAGCTCAAATTGGCTCTCAGCAAGCAGGACTTGGATCACAACTGGCTGGATTGGGCCAACAACAAGTTGGAACAGCAACAGCATTTGGTGGGCTTGGTCAACAGTTTGGACAGGTCGGTCAAGGCATTGCAGGACTAGGATTGCAAGGACAAAATCAATTGGGCAATCAAATCAATATGTTGAATCAACTTGGTCAGCAAGGTCAAGCTACTCAGCAAGCAGCTTTATCAAGACAGTTTGCTGGCGCTAATCAACTTGCCAACGAGCCAATGGGTAGGTTGTTGCAAGGTCAACAGTTACTTGCTGGTATGCCAATGGGTGGACTATCTGGTGGAACTGGCACAAGTGGATACCAACGTGGATCTTATCAAGACCCAAGCACTTTCTCTAAAGCAGCTGGTGCAATAGGAACGATTGGAACACTTGCTAGTATGTTTCCATCAGACTTAGAGTTAAAAGACAACATTAAGAAAGTTGGTGACTTAGAGCCTGGAGTTGGTTGGTACACATGGGATTGGAACGACAAAGGTAAAGCCATTGGTGCTGATTCAACACCAGCAGAGGGTGTATTAGCGCAAGAAGTATTAGAAGTTAAACCAGATGCAGTGGTGGTTCAGAATGGATACTACACTGTAGATTATTCTAAGGTAATGTAATGAGCATCACATCAGGATTAAAACGAAAGAAAAAAAGTTTTCCAGATTTAACTGGCGATGGCAAAGTAACTCGCGCTGACATACTTAAAGGTAGAGGTGTTGAGGGTTTTCAAGATGGTGGTGATGCTAGTAAGAGTTTTTATAATCTTCAAAAAACAAAACCAGGCTCTGGTGCAAACCTAAGAGATTTTACTGATTTTATATTTGATCCAGAAGACCCTGTTGATTATTTTATGCTTCCATTATTATTTTTTCCTCCAGCGGCTATTGCAGCAAAACTTGTAAAAGTAGGTGTTCAAGGCAACAAACTTAGAAAAAAAATGGCTAAAGTTGAAAAACTTCAAAACGCTAAAGGTTTTGAAAAATTGAAAAACACAGCTACAACCAACCCCATGGACACACTTGCTGCTGCCAATGGATTGCTTCTTGGGCCAACAAGATCAACAATCAAAAGTGCAGCTACTCAAATGGGAGTAAGAAATGAGTTAGTTGATCTTTTATACCCTCATAGAAGTGTAGGCATAGACGAAAAGTATCCTGGGTTAAACTTGTCGAGCCAAGAAATGCGTGATGCTAGAGAAGAAGACCCTTCATTGGGTCGAGAAGAAGGAATTGGAGAACTTCTTTATGAAATGAAAGATGTGCCAAGCGATTTAGCGCAACTTAGAGATTATTATTTATTAGATCCAGATGGAAGAGCTGATCTAGCACAAGGAATAAGAGGAATACCATCTTTAGTTTCAGATGCTGCTAGTAATGCTGATTTTTCTAGATACAATCCCACCAACATGTTGCCGGATAAAGCTAAAAAAAGTGTTGATGAAATATTATCAAGGGGTATAAAAAATATTTCAAATATTCCT
>Ga0070752_1002376_pt1 | contig 12269 bp, 9 predicted proteins | sample VirMetDEL_Aug_30_FD_77440 | JGI IMG/M metagenome (GOLD analysis project Ga0070752, IMG submission 77440) | Aqueous microbial communities from the Delaware River and Bay under freshwater to marine salinity gradient to study organic matter... | ecosystem: Environmental > Aquatic > Marine > Coastal ...
CCAGAAGTCGGCGCGCTGCAGGTCGCCACCTTCCGGGTACAGGTCGGAGGTGATCATTTCCAAGGTTTCGCGACGACGCGGGTTGAGCGACAGGTCGAAACCGGCGATCTCGGCCATGCCACCGACACGGATGCGGCCATCGAAACGGGTGATGGCAACCTTGTAGGTCTCGTCGAGAATGGTGGAGTTCGGCGCCATCTCGGCGTTGACGATCGGCACGGTCAGCGAATAGCCCTTGAGCGGATAGACCGGAGCGCGCACGCCCAGCGGCTTGAGCAGTTGCGGGCTGTAGCTGCCGAGAGCCAGCACGTAGCGGTCGGCGGTTTCCAACTTGCCATCGATCCACACGCCATTGATACGGTCGCCCACGGCGTCCAGACGTTGGATGTTCTGGCCGAAACGGAATTCGACGCCCAGCGCCTTGGCCATGTCCGCCAGCTTGGTGGTGAACATCTGGCAGTCGCCAGTCTGGTCGTTGGGCAGACGCAGGGCGCCGGCCAGCTTGTGTTTGACGCCAGCCAGGGCCGGTTCGACGCGGGCGATGCCGTCGCGGTCGAGCAGCTCGAACGGCACGCCGGAGGCTTCCAGCACGGCGATGTCCTTGGCGGCGGCATCGACCTGGGCCTGGGTGCGGAACAACTGGGTGGTGCCGAGCTGGCGGCCTTCATAGGCGATGCCGGTCTCGGCACGCAGCTCGTCGAGGCAGTCGCGGCTGTACTCGGACAGGCGCACCATGCGCTCTTTGTTGATCGCATAGCGGCTGGCGGTGCAGTTGCGCAGCATCTGCGCCATCCACAGGTACTGGTCGACGTCACCGGTGGCCTTGATCGCCAGCGGGGCGTGTTTCTGCAGCAACCACTTGATGGCTTTCAGCGGTACGCCCGGCGCGGCCCAGGGCGACGCGTAGCCCGGGGAGACCTGGCCGGCGTTGGCAAAGCTGGTTTCCAGCGCCGGGCCGTTCTGACGGTCGACCACCGCCACCTCGAAGCCCTGACGGGCGAGGTAGTAAGCACTGGCGGTACCAATTACACCGCTGCCGAGAACCAGAACACGCATGTTTTTCTCCCCGCCGCGCCCAAGGCACGTGCGTTACAGGCCATTGTTGTCGATGGGCGCAGTATAGGAAGAGCAGCGCAGTGCTTTTCACCATATACACGGCTATATTTGGCGAGAATTCTTGGCAAAAAGCCGTTTTACAGAGGCGGATTCACCATGAGAACCCAGCATCAAAGCCGTCGTGAACTGGACAAGATCGACCGCAACATCCTCCGCATCCTGCAGGAGGACGGGCGCATCAGCTTCACCGAGCTGGGCGAGCGTGTGGGGCTGTCGACCACGCCTTGCACCGAGCGCGTACGCCGCCTGGAGCGCGAGGGCATCATCATGGGCTACCACGCCCGCCTCAACCCGCAGCACCTCAAGGCCAACCTGCTGGTGTTCGTCGAAATCAGCCTGGACTACAAGTCCGGCGACACCTTCGAGGAATTTCGCCGCGCCGTGCTCAAGCTGCCGCACGTGCTGGAATGCCACCTGGTGTCCGGCGACTTCGACTACCTGGTGAAAGCGCGCATCAACGAGATGGCCAGCTACCGCAAGCTGCTCGGCGACATCCTGCTCAAGCTGCCGCACGTGCGCGAGTCGAAGAGCTATATCGTCATGGAAGAGGTGAAAGAGAGCCTGGCGCTGCCGGTGCCGGAGTGAGCGCTAGGAGGGGCGTTTACACCAGCCGCTGGCGCGTGCTGGCGATCAGGCGGTGCACCTGACGCTCCACTGCCGGCTCGATGGGCTGCTCAGGTCCACGGTCATGCGGGCAGGGCAGCTTTGGCGTAGTGCCGAACAGACGACAGATCAGCGGGCGCTGGTCATACACCTCGCAGCCATTGGGCCCCAGGTGTACGCAGTTGTACTCAGCGAGCGCCGCGTCATGTTTGGCATCGCTCTTGACCGGCAGGCGCGCCAGCTCCTCGGACGACGCCGTAACCGGCCCGCAGCAGTCGTGACAGCCAGGTATGCAGTCGAAGCGCGGAATCTGCCGGCGCAGGTAGTCGATCTTGCGGTCGGTGCAACTCATCGGTGTCGTCCTGAGGCGAAGGCGGCAGTTTACTGCGCCACGCAGGCCCGAATGCAATGCGATCTGTCTGGTCGCGGCTAAAGTCCCTCCCACAACGCCGTGGCGCTGTATGTGGGAGGCGTTTCAGCGCCGGCAGGCCGCATGCACGAGCAGTCGCAGCAGGCTTTTTTCTCCTTGTCTCTTGGCGTCGGACGGATCACGCGCTTATCCTGCGTTGAATTTTCCACACAACGAAATCAGGATTTCGCACATGAACGCCCGCGTTCACCAGCCCGTCCACAGCCCGCAGCATGCCGCCTCCTACTACGCCGCCAGCGTCAACCGCCAGCAGGCCTACCCACCCCTGGGTGGTGAGCTGCAGGTGGACGTGTGCATCGTCGGTGGCGGTTTCAGCGGGCTGAACACGGCCATCGAGCTGGCCCAGAAAGGCCTGTCGGTGGCGCTGCTGGAAGCACGCCAGATCGGCTGGGGCGCCAGCGGTCGCAACGGCGGGCAACTGATTCGCGGCGTCGGCCATGATGTCGAGCAGTTCGAATCCGTGGTGGGCAAGGACGGCGTGCGCCAGTTCAAGCTGATGGGCCTGGAGGCAGTGGAGATCGTGCGTGAGCGCGTCGAGCGCTTTCAGATCGACTGCGACCTGACCTGGGGCTACTGCGACCTGGCCAACAAGCCGGCGCATCTGGAGGGCTTCGCCGAAGACAAGGCCGAGCTGGAGAGCCTCGGCTATCGTCACGAGCTGCGCATGCTGCCGAAGGAGCGCATTCATGAGGTGGTCGGCTCAGACAACTATCACGGCGCCATGATCGACATGGGCTCGGGCCACCTGCACCCGCTCAACCTGGCGCTCGGTGAAGCCGCCGCCGCCCAGTCGCTGGGCGTACAGCTGTTCGAAGAGTCAGCGGTGACCCGCATCGACTACGGCAGCGAGGTGCGCGTGCACACCGCCAATGGCCAGGTGCGCGCCAAGTACCTGGTGCTGGCCTGCAACGCCTATATCAGTGGCCTCAACCCGACCCTCAGCGGCAAGGTGCTCCCGGCCGGCAGCTACGTCATCGCTACCGAACAGCTCTCCGAAGCGCAGGCGCGCCAACTGATCCCGCAGAACATGGCGCTGTGCGACCAGCGCGTGACGGTGGACTACTACCGCCTCTCCGCCGACCGGCGCCTACTGTTCGGCGGCGCCTGCCACTATTCCGGGCGCGATCCGGCCGATATCGCCGGCTACATGAGACCGAAGATGCTCAAGGTGTTCCCGCAGCTGGCCGACGTGCGCATCGACTACCAGTGGGGCGGCATGATCGGCATCGGCGCCAACCGCCTGCCACAGATCGGCCGACTCAAGGAGCAGCCCAACGTGTTCCACGCCCAGGCGTATGCCGGCCACGGCGTCAACGCCACGCACCTGGCCGGCAAGCTGCTCGCCGAGGCCATCGCCGGCCAGGAAAGTCGCGGCTTCGAGCTGTTCGCTCAGGTGCCGCACATGACCTTCCCTGGCGGCAAGCACCTGCGCTCGCCGCTGCTGGCACTGGGCATGGCCTGGCACCGGTTGAAAGAGCTGCTGTAGGGATTCGCGGCTGAAGCCGCTCCTACGCAGGCGATGCAGCGACGCAACCCGGCTTGCTTCCGGGCTACAGCTTCCAGAACGGCAGGTTCGCCTCGCGCTCGGCCTGCGCACGGCTGAGGCCGATGTCGCGCAGTTGCTGGTCGTTGAGCTTGAGCAGCACGCGGCGGGTGTTCAGGCGCCGCCAGAAAGCCGGCCAGTCGCGCCCGAAATAGCGAGCTTCGCCCTGCCCTGTCGCGCCCCGTACAAGCTCGCCCGCTGCGGCAAAATCTGTCTTGCTGAACCCGGTCATCTTTGCGCTTCCCTAGCCTTCTGTCATGGGAGATCAGAATGCCGTCAGCAGAAAAGCCATGACAGATCCAAAAAACTCTTATTAACTCCATACAGATTTCGCATTTTTTCCCTGAATGGGAATTTTCGCGCGGATCTGTACTGGTCCAAGCTCACATCCCCTGCACCAACCGGACGACTGTCATGACGCTCTATCTGAACCTGGCCGAGCTGCTCGGCACCCGCATCGAGCAGGGGCTGTACCGCCCTGGCGACCGCCTGCCGTCGGTACGCAGCCTCAGCCAGGAGCATGGCGTCAGCCTCAGCACGGTGCAGCAGGCCTACCGCCATCTGGAGGACATGGGCCTGGCCTCGCCACGGCCGAAGTCCGGCTACTTCGTACCGCTGGGGCGACAGATGCCCGCACTGCCGCAGATCAGCCGGGCAGCGCAGCGGCCGGTCGAGGTATCGCAGTGGGACCACGTGCTGGAGCTGATCAGCAGCTCACCACAGCACGACATACTGCAGCTGGGGCGTGGTCGCCCGGACATAGGCGGCCCAACGCTGAAACCGCTGCTGCGCAACCTGTCGCGTCAGGCGCGCCGGCAGGATCCGGACGTGCTCACCTACGGCTGTATTCGTGGCGATATCCGCCTGCGCGAACAGATCGCCCGGCTGATGCTCGATTCCGGCTGCCGGCTGGCCGCCGAGGACCTGGTGATCACCACCGGCTGCCACGAGGCGCTGTCGGCCGCGGTACGTGCCATTTGCCAGCCCGGCGACATCGTCGCGGTCGACTCGCCGAGCTTCCATGGCGTGATGCAGGCGCTCAAGGGCTTCGGCATGAAGGCCCTGGAACTGCCCACCGATCCGCTCACCGGGATCAACCTCGACGCCCTGGAAATGGCCCTGGAGCAGTGGCCGATCAAGGCCATCCAGCTCACTCCGAACTGCAACAACCCGCTCGGCTACATCATGCCCGACGCCAACAAGCGCGCCCTGGTGGCCCTGGCGCAGCGCTTCGACGTGGCCATCATCGAGGACGATGTCTACGCCGACCTCGCCTACAGCTACCCACGCCCGCGCAGTATCAAGTCCTTCGATGAGGACGGCCGCGTACTGTTCTGCAGCTCGTTCTCCAAGACTCTGGCGCCGGGCCTGCGGGTCGGCTGGATCGCCCCCGGGCGTTATCTGGAGCAGGTGGTGCACATGAAGTACCTGGGCACCGGCAGCACCGCGCAACTGCCGCAGCTGGCCATCGCCGAGTACCTCAAGGACGGGCACTACGAACCGCACCTGCGGCGAATGCGCGCGCAGTACCTGCGCAGCCGCGACCTGATGGTGGATTGGGTCAGCCGCTACTTCCCGGCCGGCACGCGGGTCAGTCGCCCGCAGGGCAGCTTCATGCTGTGGGTGGAGATGCCGCAGGGTTTCGACAGCCTGAAGCTCAATCGCGCCCTGCTGCCGCACAAGATTCAGATCGCGCCAGGCAGCATCTTCTCTGCGGCGGGCAAATACCGTAACTGCATCCGCCTCAACTACGCCGAACCGCCGAGCGAAGTGATCGAGGCGGCGGTGAAGCAGATCGGCGCGACCATCGCCGAGCTGATCGAAGAGGCCGACCTGCAGCAGACGCAGGACCTCGGGCAGTGGCGCTGAGCCGCGTCAGGAGCGCCCCGCGCCCGCCGTTTCCATCTCGCTGAAGGCGCCCTGCCGGCTGGCGAGGATGATGAACACGAAGGCCCCGACAGCCATCAGCAGCGGCAGCGCGTGGCCGCTCAGCCACTGGCTGACCGCGCCGGTGGTCAGCGGCCCGATCAGGCAGCCCAGGCCCCACAGCTGGGCGACATGGGCATTGGCGCGCACCAGCTCGTCATCGCGATAACGCTCGCCGATCATGATCAACGACAGGGTGAACAGACCGCCCGCACTGGCCCCGAAGGCCACCAGCACCGGCCAGATGATCGGCGTATGCAGCAACGGCGGGATCGCCAGACTGGAGACCAGCAGCACGCTGCCACAGGCGCGGAACAGCAACTGCCGCGACATGCGGTCGGCCAGCCAGCCGATGGGCAGTTGCAACACCGCATCGCCGACCACCACCACGCTGACCATGAACAGCGCCACCTCCTGGGTGAAACCCTGACGCAGGCCATAGACCGGCAGCAGGGTCAGCATCATGGCTTCGAAGGCAGCGAACAGCATCACCGCCCAGGCAATCGCCGGCAGCTTGCGGCAGAACACCAGCAACCCGCGCCCCGAAGCGCTGTGCGCGTCCACCTGAGGTGCGCCACTGCGCCCGAGCAGAATCAGCGAGCCGCCGATCAAAAGGCATACGCCCGTCCAGAAGCCCGCGTCGGTGGCCGTACCGAGCGCCGTCAGCAACAACGGCCCACTGAGCTGGCTGAGGGCATAACCGGTGCCGTACAGCGCCACCAGCCGACCGCGCCACTTCTCCACCGCCAGCTGGTTGATCCAGCTTTCGCCAAGGATGAACACCACGGTCAGGGCCACACCAATGAACAGGCGCAGGCCGACCCACACCGCGTAGTTCTGCACCAGCGCCAGCCCCGCCACCGACAGCGCGCCCAGCAGCAGACACAGCTGCATCAGCACGGTGGTGCCGAAGCGCGCCGCCAGGCGACCGGCCAGCAAGGCGCCGAGCAGCACGCCGACGGCCGGAGTCGCCGCCATCACGCCGATGGCGAAGGAGTCGTAGCCCCAGCTTTCCAGGCGCAGCGAAACCAGTGGCATGGTCACGCCCAGTGCCAGACCGATGCTGATGACTGCCGAGCAGACGGCGAAATAGGTGCCCCAACGCATTGCCAAATTCCTTGGTTGACGAGCGGCTGCAAAGACAACGGCCGGACTCCCTAAGGGAGCCCGGCCGCAGGTTTCGGGAGCGAGATAGCCGGCAGTGTCGCTGCGTTCTCGGCCCTCTCCCATAAATGGGAGAGGGGAGCCGATTGCCTGGCCGACGACCAGCAGATCGCCCCGCTATCCTTACAGCTTGATCCAGGTGGACTTCAGCTCGGTGTACTTGTCGAACGCGTGCAGCGACTTGTCGCGGCCGTTACCGGACTGCTTGAAGCCTCCGAACGGTGCGGTCATGTCGCCGCCGTCATACTGGTTGATCCACACACTGCCGGCGCGCAGCGCCTTGCCGACCAGGTGGGCGCGCGACAGATTGCTGGTCCATACCGCTGCGGCCAGGCCGTAGACGGTGTCGTTGGCGATGGCGATGGCTTCGTCCTGATTGTCGAAACCGATCACCGACAGCACCGGGCCGAAGATCTCTTCCTTGGCGATGCGCATGGCGTTGTTCACACCGTCGAAGATGGTCGGCTCGACGTAGGTGCCGCCGCTCTCTTCCAGCACTCGCTTGCCGCCGGCCACCAGCTTGGCGCCATCGTCATGGCCAGCCTGGATGTAGCTCAGCACGTTGTTCATCTGCGTGGTGTCGACCAGCGCGCCAACGGTGGTCGCCGGGTCCAGCGGGTTGCCCGGTTTCCAGGCCTTGATCGCCTCGACCACCATGGGCACGAACTGGTCCTTGATGCTGCTTTCCACCAGCAGGCGCGAGCCGGCGGTGCACACTTCGCCCTGGTTGAAGGCGATGGCGCTGGCGGCTGACTCGGCTGCGGCCTGCAGGTCCGGCGCGTCGGCGAAAACGATGTTCGGGCTCTTGCCGCCGGCTTCCAGCCAGACGCGCTTCATGTTCGACTCGCCGGCGTAAACCATCAGTTGCTTGGCGATCTTGGTCGACCCGGTGAACACCAGGGTGTCGACGTCCATGTGCAGGGCCAGAGCCTTGCCCACGGTGTGGCCGAAGCCAGGCAGCACGTTGAATACGCCCGCCGGAATACCCGCCTCGATGGCCAGCTGGGCGACACGGATGCCGGTCAGCGGCGATTTCTCGGACGGCTTGAGGATGATCGAGTTACCGGTGGCCAGCGCCGGGCCGAGCTTCCAGCAGGACATCAGCAGCGGGAAGTTCCACGGCACGATGGCGGCGACCACCCCCACCGGCTCGCGGGTAACCAGCCCAAGCTGGTCATGCGGCGTGGCGGCGACTTCGTCATAGACCTTGTCGATGGCCTCGCCGCTCCAGCGAATGGCATTGGCCGCGCTGCTGACGTCGATGCTCAGCGAATCGCTGATCGGCTTACCCATGTCCAGGGTTTCCAGCAGAGCCAGCTCCTCGCCATGCTGCTCGATCAACGCGGCAAAACGGATCATCACCTTCTTGCGCTGGGCAGGCGCCATGCGTGACCACACGCCAGAGTCGAAGGTGGCGCGGGCGTCCTTGACCGCCAGGTCGGCGTCGGCCTGGTCACAGCTGGCCACCAGGCCGAGCAAGCGGCCATCGACCGGGCTGATGCATTCGAAGGTGGCGCCGGACGCGGCGGCACGGTACTCACCATGTACGAACGCACGCGTTTCGATGGTCAGGGTCTTGGCACGCTGTTCCCAGTCGGCACGAGTCAGGCTAGTCATTCCGGCATCCTCTCAATGGGTGGAAGCGGCGCCCAAAGGGGCGCGCACTGTCAATAATTCTGCAAGGCCAGATCGCTGGCCAAATCCTGTCCGCCACACTAAACCAGAGGGCTGTGGCTTTTCAATATTTTTGACAAAGACTGGCAAAAGCCCTTGTCATGTTCGTTTTTTTAAACATAGACTGCTACCACGATTTCACCCGCGGCCGCCCTGCCGATCACGCGGTAGCCGCCACCGAAACCACGGAACAGCCAGATGAACATCGAGCAGATCGTCGACTTCGCCCAGGCCGGCACGGCCGCCGAACACTACCGCCCGGCGCCGGAAAAGGTGCTCAAGGGCGATCCCGAGCAAAGCGTGCGCAATCACTACAGCAGCCCGTGTGGTCAGTTCAGCAGCGGCATCTGGGAAGGCGCAGTCGGTCAGTGGAAGGTGAGCTACACCGAACACGAATACTGCGAGATTCTCCAGGGCGTTTCCGTACTGCGTGACGCCGACGGCAATGCCAAGACCGTACGCGCTGGCGACCGTTTCGTGATTCCCGCCGGTTTCTCCGGCACCTGGGAAGTACTCGAAACCTGCCGCAAGGTGTATGTAATCTTCGAGCCCAAGTAAGTTCCCGAACTCCAGTTGCGTGTCTCCCTCTAGCCCGCCATGTGCGGGCTTTTTTCCGTCTGCGCCTGCTCGGCGTCAAGGCAGCGCGCCTGCCATGCTGTCGCGGCTAAAGCCCCTCCCACATCCGCATCGCACCTGCGAGAGGCCCTTAGCGGCGACTGGCCAGGGCCGAAGCCCCTGGCTCCAGACAAAAAGACCCGCACGCGGCGGGTCTCAGGTGCGCCCGGTGCGGTCAGCCACGGGCGCAGGTACAGCAGGAACGACTCAGGCCAGTTCGTCGAAACACTCGGCGACGATGGCGATGCCCTTCTCCAGTTGCGCGTCAGGGATGGTGACGGGCATCAGGAAGCGGATGACGTTGTAGTAGGTGCCGCACGACAGCAGGATCAGGCCCTTGTCGCGCGCCTTGGCGACGATCTTGCCAACCAGCTCGGCAGCCGGCTTGCCGTGGTCACCGCCTTCGAACAGCTCGATGGCGACCATCGAACCCAGGCCGCGCACATCACCGATCACCTTGTGCTTCTCGGCGATCTTGTTCAGGCCCGCCTTGAGCTTCTCGCCGACGAGGTTGGAGCGCTCCAGCAGCTTCTCTTCGTCGAACACCTTGAGCACGGCCAGGGCCGCGGCGCAGGCGATCGGGCTGCCAGCGTAGGTGCCACCCAGGCCACCGGGGGCGATCTTGTCCATGATCTCGGCCTTGCCGCATACGCCGGAGATCGGGAAGCCGCCGCCGACGGACTTGGCGAAGGTGGTCAGGTCCGGGATCACGCCCAGTTGCTCGGTGGCGAAGAAGGTGCCGGTACGGCCAGCGCCGGTCTGCACTTCATCAGCGATCAGGAGGATGCCGTGCTGGTCGCACAGGGCACGCAGGCGCTGCATGAACGGCTTGGAGTTGACGTAGAAGCCACCCTCACCCTGCACCGGCTCGATGATGATCGCGGCGATGTCCTGCGGCTGCGCGTCGTTCTTGAAGACGCGCTCGATGCTGGCGATGGACTCGTCCTCGCTCACACCATGCAGCGGGCACGGCGCCTGGGCGCGGTACACGCCAGCGGGCATCAGGCCCATGCCGGCGGAGTACGGCACCACCTTGCCGGTCAGCGACAGGGTCATCATGGTGCGGCCGTGGTAGGCGCCGGTGAAGGCAATCACGCCGGCGCGGCCAGTGGCGGCACGGGCGATCTTCACCGCGTTCTCCACGGCTTCGGAGCCGGAGGTGACCAGCAGGGTCTTCTTGGCGAAGTCACCCGGCACGCGCTTGGCGATCTCTTCGCAGAGCTCGATGTAGGGCTCGTACGCCAGCACCTGGAAGCAGGTGTGGCTCAGCTTGGTCAGTTGCTCCTGAACGGCGGCGACCACTTTCGGGTGCAGATGGCCGGTGTTCAGCACCGCAATGCCGCCGGCGAAGTCGATGTACTCGCGGCCTTCGACGTCCCACACGGTGGCGTTCTCGGCGCGCTCGGCGACGATCGGGTGGATCTGACCGACACCGCGCGGTACGGCGGCCTGGCGGCGTTGCAGCAGGGATTCGTTGGTCTTGCTCATGGTGTCCTCATGGCCGTCATCGGGCGGCTCGGTTGCAAGGAAATGCCTCTGGAGGTGGTTCGCCGCAGCATACGATGATCGACTGCGTCGGGCCGCCGGAGGCGGGGGAAATTCTGGCTCGCTACGTTCCAGATCAACACACTAGGCGCGTCGCGAGCGATGGCCGGGCTAGGCGGCGCAAGCGGGAAAAGCGGAGTTGGCTGTAGCCAATGAGCATTTTCCCGTTTGCGCCAACGACGTCCGGCCGAGTGCAGCAGCGACTAGATGCCACCCAGGCACATGTACTTGATCTCGAGGTAGTCCTCGATCCCGTACTTGGAGCCTTCGCGGCCCAGGCCGGAAGCCTTCACACCGCCGAACGGCGCGACTTCGTTGGAGATCAGGCCGGTGTTGATACCCACCATGCCGTACTCCAGCGCCTCGGCCACGCGGAACACGCGGCCCAGATCGCGGGCATAGAAGTAGGAGGCCAGGCCGAACTCGGTATCGTTGGCCATGGCGACCACCTCGGCCTCGTCCTTGAAGCGGAACAGCGGCGCCAGCGGGCCGAAGGTCTCTTCCTTGGCCACGGCGGCGGTCTTCGGCACGTCGAGCAGAATGGTCGGCTCGAAGAAGGTGCCACCGAGGGCGTGCGGCTTGCCACCCAGGGCCAGCTTGGCGCCCTTGTTCACGGCATCGGCGATGTGCTCCTGAACCTTGACCACAGCCTTCTCGTCGATCAGCGGACCGGTGGTGGTGCCGTCTTCCAGACCGTTGCCGATCTTCAGCTTGGCCACGGCGGCGATCAGCTTCTCGGCGAAGGCCTCGTAGACACCGTCCTGCACGTAGATACGGTTGGCACAGACGCAGGTCTGGCCGTTGTTGCGGTACTTGGAGATCAGCGCGCCTTCGACGGCAGCGTCCAGGTCGGCGTCATCGAAGACGATGAACGGCGCGTTGCCGCCCAGCTCCAGCGATACCTTCTTGATGTCCTGGGCGCACTCGGCCATCAGCTGGCGACCGATCTCGGTCGAGCCGGTGAAGGACAGCTTGCGCACGATCGGGTTGCTGGTCAGCTCGCCACCCACTTCACCGGCGCTACCGGTGACCACGCTCAGCACACCTTTCGGGATGCCGGCGCGCTCGGCCAGCTCGACCAGGGCCAGGGCGGAGAACGGCGTCTGCGAAGCCGGCTTGATCACCATGGTGCAACCGGCGGCCAGTGCCGGGCCGGCCTTGCGGGTGATCATCGCGGCAGGGAAGTTCCACGGCGTGATGGCCGCGGTGACACCGATCGGCTGCTTGATCACGATCAGGCGCTTGTCCGGCTGGTGGCCGGGGATCACGTCACCGTAGACGCGCTTGGCCTCTTCGGCGAACCACTCGATGAAGGACGCGGCGTAGGCGATCTCGCCCTTGGCCTCGGCCAGCGGCTTGCCCTGCTCCAGGGTCATCAGGCGGCCCAGGTCATCCTGGTTTTCCATCAGCAGCTCGAACCAGCGACGCAGCTTGTTCGCACGCTCCTTGGCGGTCAGCGCACGCCAGGCCGGCAGCGCCTTCTCGGCGGCCTCGATGGCGCGGCGGGTCTCAGCACGGCCCATCTTCGGCACATGGCCGATGATCTCGCCAGTGGCCGGGTTGTTCACGGCAATGGTCTGACCGCTGTCGGCGTCCAACCACTGGCCATCGATATAAGCCTGTTGGCGCAGCAGCTGGGGGTCTTTCAGTTGC
>Ga0070752_1002378_pt1 | contig 12268 bp, 13 predicted proteins | sample VirMetDEL_Aug_30_FD_77440 | JGI IMG/M metagenome (GOLD analysis project Ga0070752, IMG submission 77440) | Aqueous microbial communities from the Delaware River and Bay under freshwater to marine salinity gradient to study organic matter... | ecosystem: Environmental > Aquatic > Marine > Coastal...
AAAAGAATGGTGAAAGCCTGTTCTGGTGGTAAAGAGAAGTTAATTCACTTTGGCGCTAAGGGATACGGACACAACTATTCTAATGCTGCAAGAAAATCTTTTAAAGCTAGACATAAATGTTCATCTGCTACAAACAAACTAACAGCTCGTTACTGGGCTTGTAAAAATTTATGGGCCGGAAAGGGCGGAAGCACTAAAAGCTCACCGAAAGGAAGAAAAGGAAAATACTAATGAAAAGTAAAGGTTTAGGAGATTCTATTGAAAAATTTACAAAGGCTACAGGCATAAAGAAGGCCGTAGACACTATTGCACAAAAAACAGGTAAACCCTGTGGGTGTAATGAAAGACGTGATATGTTAAATAGAATGTTTCCTTATAAAAAATAATCGCTATGGACATGCAATCAATTAAAATCTACGCCCTTAACTTTTTCTCATTAACTGTTTCATTTACTGAAATAGAAACCGTTTTAAAAATAATATTACTGCTTGTGTCCATCGGGTATACAATTTCGAAGTGGCATGAGATTCATAAGCATAATAAGTAGTATTTTATTTTCAAGTATAGTATTCAGTCAAGAAATTAAAATAAGCGATGTCCAGAACAGTATACAGTATGGGCCGCTTGTAGGAAATAGATCCATAACATTTGGTGTAAAAAATATATTAGAGGAGGTTGTTCAGGATAAGGGTTATGATATTAACCCAAGAAGTAATGACAGCCTTTATGTTGATATAATATATTTTGGAAACAAGAGAACGCAAACTACAGCTGCTATATACACAAAGAAAGAGAATATAGTAGAGATAATAGCTGTAGCAAAATATAAAAACAAATCGGTAAAAGTAAAAGGAGTAGGCAAGGATATAAAGTCTTCGTTCCTTATACTAAACAACGAGGGTGAATTTAAACAGTCAAGTGTTAGCACAGCTCTAAAAAAAATGTGCGAAAAAATCATTAAAAAATTAAAACTATGAGAAGATTATTATTTCTTTTATTACCTTTTTTTTGCTTGTCTCAAGACTTGAAGCTTGATCACAGTTATACTAATGAAGCGGATTTTAAAGTTGGAGATACTATTACAATAAAGTTCAATACAATACAGGTAACTGAAAATGTAGCACCTAACTTATATATATTCGATTACGAGTATAATAATAAACTTTTAGAAAAAATTGAACATAGATTTAAAGTAACAGATAACTCAGCCAACACAAATGCTCAAACATCGTTAACACATTGGGATGGTTATAAATATAAAGTTTTAAGCACTTATAATGAAGATAATCTTTCAGCTCAGTATTTGCATGGATGGTTTAATAGAACCCAAGTAGAAGGAGATACTAATTCATACCCAACAGATGACGATTGGTCGGTAGAAAGAATAACTATTCAAGATGGTGTAGGTATTACCTATAATAATACTTTAATTGAAGTTGATTTTAAAATTAAGGACAAGATTAACACTAATTACACTAATTATAGTAACGTAACACATCTTAACTGGATGAGAGCTGAAGATAATTCAACATCAACTCAATACGATGTTGATGCGATGCAACAAAAAATAACATTACCTGATGTTGAAGGTGGAGATGCTGGATCTGTGACTATAAACTTAAATACCGAAAATGATAAACCAACACACTATAAATATGATATATTACAAAGTGGATCAAGTATTACCAACGGATATTTTGACGCAAACTCACAAGCTATAGTGACAGGTTTAGAAAATGATGTTGAATATACTATAGACATCAAAGTAGATGATGAGCTTGCTTCTGAGTGGTTAGATGATGTGGCAACTGTGACAGATGTTTTCTTGGTTTTTAAAGAAGCAATAGGAGCTGGAAGTTCTCCTGGAGGAACAGCAAATACATTTACGCATTCTATACAGTTTCTTTTAGGAGAGGTTAATAATAGTGGTAATGTTGATTTTGACGACTCTTATGTACTTTTAAGTCATATAATGAACGAGAATATAAGCGAGTGGTTTACAAGCTCTACAAACGGCTCTAAGAACGTTTGGGGCGAAAAAACTCAATACGGTTATTCAACAAACGAATATTATTTTGGACAAAAGAAAACTTTTAAGCCTACTGATTCAGACAAGGTTTTTGATTTTGGACATGGACTTATAGGTGATGTAGATTTTTCTCATTCGTTTGAGCCGGTTAGTCAAGAAGCTGTACCAAGAGCTCAGGTTGTTAGGGACAATACTGAGGACTTAGATTTAGATATATCTACAAGTTTAGTTGATGGAAAGGTTGAAATGGTTGTAAACCTAGAAAAACAAGATTTAGCTGGTATGCAGTTTATAATTCAATATGACAAATCAAGATTAGAGTTTGAAGAGGTTAAGTTTAATACTGGTAATCTGCTTACAAACTTTGCTTCAGAAAGAGAAAATAAAATATACTTTGGAAGTATTAGCGTAGAGAACAATGAGAATATAAAAGTAGGCGAGCCTTACAAAATTGTGTTTAATCCTAAACAAACTATTACAAATACAGCTGGACTTGTTTACTTTAAAACAACAGATGCTGTAACTGATACAGGAAAGAAAATAATTTTAAAAATAAAATAATGAAAAAACTATTTATACTATTACTGTTTGTAGCTTGTACTACGGAGGTGTACGACGAAAACCCTATATTAGAAGTTCCAGAGTCTTTATTTATTCAAGAGCCTAGTGGACTAAAACTTGAAAATTATATTGTCCAGGATAAAGTTAGGATAAACACTAAGCTTTCTTCTGATGGTAAGTATAGAATTAAAATTTTAGATTTTACAAATACAGTTGTGAGTCAAGAAATAATACAAGGAAAGCAGGGAGATAACATTTTAAATATATATGTAAACTCACTACCCGTTAGTTCTTACACTGTAGAATTATATACAAAAAATAATATCTTTGTAGGAAGGCAAAATTTTTCAATGAATTAAATTATATGAATATACTTAAAGAAAAAATGAGCGATTATAAAATAGTAGATGTTATAGTTAAGGTGTGGCTATGTATCTTAATTGTTATGTGGATTATTGGGATGGTAGCTTTATTATCTCATATTATAGCAAATCCATCATCAATTGACAACGCTAGCTTTGGTTTGTTTGAAACATTAAGAAATTAATATGGAAGAAAAAACTAACATACTTGAAGAATTTAAAAAGCAAATTGTAGCAACTGTAGGTATTATTATTACAGCGGCTGGAGGACTTTTTGTAGCAAATATGGAAAACATATTTACACCAGAAGGAGATTCACCACCACCTACAATGGAACAAACAATAACTATACCTCCAAGTACCGTAAAAGATACTTTGGTTATAACTAAAACGGTTATAGAAAAACCAAAAGAAAGAGAGATAGATTGGTAAAATGAAAAAATATATATTATGTGCGATATTTGTATTGCTTGCGGACTTTGTATCTAGTCAGGTTATAGGTAAGACTTCGACAGAAGACTATGTAGCTAGTTTTGAATCTAGAGAATCTATATGGAGTGTCCCTGAGTATAATGGTGACCCTGTATCGGTAGCTCTTTTGAATATTGGTGTTACAGAAGAAATATTAAATCAGTATCCAGAACTTGGAGACTATAGAGTGGGGCTTGGTCTAACAAATATTACTGTTGCATTTCTAGATGAAACATTTCGTTTTGAGTTTGTAGAAACAAAAGATGAAATAAAAGATAGAATGATCAAACAGTTTAAGGCTAGTGAAAAAGGTTTTACAGCTAACGTCATAAATCCTATAGGTAAAATAATTTTAGCCAAATACTTTTGTTATATAGAAGTATATGACTTTAGTATATCAGAAGATGAGACTATTAACTTAAAGGATGGTGTAAAAAATAAATTAGTAACTAGATTAGGTCTTCAAGTAAAGCTTGTAGATTCAGAAACAGGGACATACATGACTGGCTCAGGTTTAGGCAAAGCAACTACTACAAGAGAATTAACCTTATTAAATAACGAAAATCTAGAGGGTGTCAAGTTTAATCAATCTTCTATCGGAACTTCTACAAAAAAAGCTTTAGAAACTGCAGTAGCTAAAGTTGTGAAAAGAATGATTAGAAAGAAAATATTCGATCATTAATGAAGCGGTTACTGTTTATGCTGCTGTTTTCTTGTAGCGCATATTCACAAGTTCTTGTGCAATCATTTGCAGACAGGTGTACAGGAGAAATTAAAACGGTTACAATACAAATGCAGGGGTACACTACTGTATCTTTCTACAACAGAACCAAAACATTTACAGCAAACGATTTTTATAGTGGAGCACTAAGAACATGGATGGAGCAAACTTACGCATGGTGGTATGCTTTATCAGCGTGCTCTACAGCTCAAACAACACAAACAACAACTCAAACGTCAACCTCAAATACAAATACTGATTCTAGTGGTTCAACCGACAATTCAGGTGGTAGTTCAGACTCTGGGGGAGATAGTGGAGGTGATTCTGGAGGAGATTCTGGAGGGGGAGATAGTGACGATAATGGAGGAGGTGACTCTGATGATGGGGGAGGTGATTCAGATGACAGTGATGGTGGGGATAGTGATGATGATGGGGGTAACGATGACTCTGATGATTCTGACGAAGGTAACGATGACTCTGAAGAAGAAGAACAAAAAGAAGAAGAGGAGAAAGAAGAAGAGGAGAAAGAAGAAGAGGAGAAAGAAGAAGAAGAGGAGAAAGAAGAAGAAAAAAAGAAAAACACAAACCCTATTATTATATCAGCTAATGTTATGAGGATGTCAGGACTAGACGGAGCTGCTAACCAAGTAATAAGTTTAGGGTTTGCTCAATCTTCTATGGACGGTCAGTATAACTACTCTGCGAATATGATGATATGGGATAATTTAAAACAAATAAGTTTATCTGGTTCTAGAGGCCATACGTTTCATAGATACGATAAAAAGGTTCCTATGATAATAAAAGAAAATGGAAAAGAATATGTCTTTGGACATTTTTATGATAAGGGTAGTATAGCAAACGTTCAAACGCTTTCAGTAGGCTTTATGTACATGTACGGTGTTTATAATTTATCTACAGGAATTAGTAATGTTTATATAGGTCAGAAAGAAAATAAATGGAAGGGTGTTGTAACAGGTTTTTCTATTTCAAACAATATACTTTATAGTAAAGGTGATTTTAACATAATGCCTTCTTTCGTTTTTTTTGGATTAAAACCCGTATCTTTGAAAAGGTTTACAATATCTCCAATGTTAGCTACTGCATTAACGCCAATTAGTTACAGTAGTATTGAAAAAGATTTTGTATTCAATGAGCATGTTTTATTTGTTGGGGGTGCTAATTTTGATTTTATGTTAACAAAAAATTTTAGATCTAATCTAGGTTTTAATTTAGCTAAATCTACTGATGCTTTTCCTCTAACATATTCAATAACAATAGGGGCTAAATTTAAATTATGAGAAATATAAGTGAACATATCAGTTACAAAGAAGCAACCAGAAGTACAACAGCCTTACGTTTAGGTATTGATAACACTCCAGACGAGTATCAACTTCAAAACATGGAGCTTTTAGCTGAAAAGGTTTTTGAACCATTAAGAAAAGCAGCAGGAGGTCCAATAAAGATAAACTCATTTATGAGGGTTGAAAAATTGAATCAAGCAATTGGCGGAAGTAGTCGCTCACAGCATTGTCAGGGAAGAGCAATCGACCTGGATGACACATATGGCTATATGACAAATGCCGAAATGTATAACTATATTAAAAATAATTTATCATTCGACCAACTCATATGGGAATTCGGGACCGATCCAGAAAGTGGACCAGACGCAAATCCTGATTGGGTTCATGTTAGTTATGTGGATGGTGATTCTAACAGGAAAAGATGTCTACAGGCATATAAGAGTGAAGGAAAGACAGCTTACAAGGTAATCTAAGTTTTTAAGTATCTTTGCATATTATGTCAGATAAGAAAAAATTTAAGGATTCTACTGTAGGAAAACTATTATTTGGAGCTGCTTCAATGATAAATCCCACTCTAGGACAAGTGTTAAGTGGTGTTACAAATCCAAAAGAAGCTCTTGCGGAAATTACTAAAGCTAAAATACCTACTGAAGATAAAATCAAATTACAAACTTTAATCTATGAACAACAAAACAAAGAGATGGAAGAAATCTCAACCAGATGGAAAGCTGATGCTGCCTCAGATTCGTGGCTCAGTAAAAACGTACGCCCTTTGGTGTTGGTATGGTGTATTGTTGTTTTTAGTTTTGCGGGGATTTTGGACAGTGTTGACTCTATTCCTTTCAATATAGGATCTACATGGAACGATACATTTGAAAAAGTAATGATGGCTGTAGTGTTAGCATACTTCGGTGGAAGAACAACAGAAAAAGCAAGTAGTATTATCAAAGGAAAGTAATGGCAAAATTAGTTTTATCTACTTACGTAAAACCAAAGAAAACAAAAAGACCTGGGTGTCATTCTAAGAATGCAAGCAAAGGTCAGAATGCTTATAAGAAAAAATATATAGGCCAAGGAAGATGACAAAAATAAAGTCGTACATAACGGATACTAATGTTACGGGAAGTGATAAGTGGATAGGAACTGACGCTAATGCTAATTCTAGAACTAAAAACTTTACACCTACAGGTCTTGCTGATTATTTCAATAAGAACCAAGTAATCCAATCTGAAAATTCGTTAAGGTTTATTTACGACACAATTGAAACTGGAGACAGTAGAATAGATGGAAGTTTTTCTTTTAATACTGAAGTAGGGGCAACAGTTGCATTCTCTACAATAAGTTCTTTAGTTTTTAATAAGAAAGCAAAATCTGGTAAGGTAGTTAAGGACTTTATGATATCTATGGTCAATAGAAAAATATTGATTCAGAAGTCTAACGACTTAAATATATTTGGATATTATACCTTAACTGACTTTCAGCAAAGACTTAGTGAGCCAGATTTTTACGATGCGTCTTTGACTTATATTTCTGGAAACGGGTCTATAGAAGAGGATCAGGATTATTTTGTATCTTTGCTTCAATTTGACACTGTAGAAGCTTCTGATAAGCATTACGCTTTTGAAGTGGAAGTTGCAAGTGCAAGAACGACTTGGAATATTCAGCATAATCTAGCTAAGTTTCCTTCAGTTACAGTAGTTTTATCTACAGGTCAAAAAGGATATGGAGATATAACTTATGTTGACTCTAATAACTTAACAATAACTTTTGCTGGTGATGAATCTGGCAAAGCATATATGAATTAAGATTATGGCTATACCGTTTTTACATAATATAAACTTAAGCGACAATCAACTACAGAACGCTAAGGTACACATAACATCAACCGCTCCTACAGCAGCGAAAGGTCAGATTTATTTAGATTCTACAGCATCAGATAATAAATTAAAGTATTACGATGGAACTGGATGGGTAGTTGCTGATGCAACTGTTTCAGCTTCTTTTAGCACCGCTAATGGTGTAATTACATTTACAACCAGTTCAGGTGGCACATACACGGTAGATATAGACGGGAGGTTTATAAAAGATTTTATTGTAGCAGGTGATTCAGGAGATGACCAAACAATATCAAATGGAGATACATTAACCATTGCAGGTGGAACTGAATTAGAGTCTGCAGGAAGTGCAACAGATACAATAACAATTAATCACAGTGATGTAACAAGAACTAACACAACAGCTACTGCTTTAACTCCTGATTTTGGAGGTAATGTTGATGTTATTACTGGGGTTACTTCAAACGCTAGAGGTCACGTAACAGGTGTAGAAACTACAAATATTACAATTCCACAAAACGACAGTGTAGATGTGACAAGTGTTAATACGGACGCTACTTATTATCCAACGTTTGTTTCTGGAACAGGAGATGTTGCTGTTAATATAGATTCAAACGCATCTAATAAACTTTCTTATAATCCTAGTACACAAACCTTAACTGTTAAAAACTTAACTGTTCAAGGAGATCAAACTATATCAAACGAAACTATACAAATTGTTGAAGATAATATAATTAGGTTTGAGGGTACAACAGCTAACGATTTTGAAACAGATCTTACGGTTGTAGATCCAACAGCAGACAGAACAATTACTTTACCAGATGAATCAGGTACGGTTGTATTAAATGCATTTAAAACTGTTACAGCAGACACAGGAACAGATGCGGTTGCTGATAGTTCTACAGACACATTAACTATATCAGGTGGTAATGCTATATCAACAGTAGTTGATGCAACAGGAGATTCAATAACAATAAATCACGATGACACTTCGTCTCAAGCTTCAGTAGACAATTCGGGTAATACAGTTATTCAAGATGTAACTTTAGATACTTACGGACACGTTACAGGCTTAGTTTCAAAGACTATTGTAGTTCCTTCAGATAGAGAATTTGCTGTTGCTTTAGATGCTACAGAAAGCTCAGTAACTAAATCCACAAACACTTATACGGTTACACATTCTTTAGGTAGTAGAGATGTTATGGTTGAGGTTTACCATGCTACTAACTACGATACTATATTTGTTGATATTGCAAGAGACACTACAGACACAATAACCGTTGCTTTTGCTGCTACAGTCACAGACGGCGACTATAGAGTCTTGATCAAGAAGATAGGATAATTTAGTATCTTTGCACAAAGCATACTTTTATGGCTCAAAAATTTAAGAATCAGATTGATGCTCAAGAGGGTATCAAAATTACAAATGAATTATATGATGGCAGTAATGCAGCTGGAAATTCTGGCCAGGTACTATCTTCTACAGGATCAGCAACACAATGGATTGATTTTAACGCAGATTCAGCAAAAAGATTAGAGGTTACAGTAAAAAATGTTAGTGGTGCATCTCTTGCAAAAGGAGTTGTAGTTCATGCAGCACCAACAGCAACACCACCTAGTGGCAATGTTATAGAAGTTATTGCAGCAGATGCTAATGTTGCATCTAGTATGCCAGCTATTGGTGTACTAAACGAAACTATTGCAGATGAAGCTGAGGGCTTAGCAGTAATGTTTGGAACAGTTAGTGGCATTGACACTTCTAGTTTTAGTATAGGTGATGAATTATATGTATCTGAAACTGCTGGTGAATTTACTGCAACTAAACCGACTGCATATACAAGTCAAGTTCAAAAAATAGCAGTAGTTATAAAATCACATGCAAGTAATGGATTGATAAAAGTATTTGGTGCTAATAGGGCAAATGATGTACCTAATAGAATTGATAGAAATGTAAACTTTACTGATGGCAGTAAATTAGAGTTTGGAACTGATAGCGACTTAGAAATATATCACGATGGTTCTCATAGTTTTATTGATAATAGTACAGGTAGTTCATATTTAAGAAATACATCAACTGGTAGTATTCTATTAAGAAATAGCACAGGTGGAGATATACAATTTGATAATGAATTTGCAGGAAATATATTATTTAATACAAGTAATATAGAAAGAATGCGTATAGACAGTTCAGGGGTTACTACAATTAGCCCTCAAAACAATACAAGTGGTCAAAGACAATCTAAATTTGATTCTCTAATTATAAAAACAGATTATAATGGTGGAGATGGTCAACCTTATAGTGGATTTGGTGGTGGATTAGTATTTAATAATGAAACTTATAGTGGTACTTTCTATGATAGTGCTGCAATATATAGTGGAATTGGAGATGATTCTGTTGCTACAACTGAAGGTGGTCATTTAGCTTTTTATACATCAAGTACAAAAACTTCTGCTCCAACAGAAAAAATGCGTATAGACAGTTCTGGAAACGTAGGAATAGGATTAACACCAAATGCAAGTTATTCTAAATTACAAGTAAAAGCACCTGCAAGTTCTTATGGTTTTGATTTAATAGGTCGTGATGCTGGTAGTAATGGCGAAAGTCAAATAACTTTTTGGAATTCAGCACAAACATCAACTTTAGCAGCTATAGGTAATGTTTCAGATAATTTGATTTTTTACACAGGTACTACAGAAAGAATCCGTATAGACAGTTCAGGAAACGTAGGCGTTAATATTGATCCAGTATCTAAGTTTCATATTAAATATTCTGGTGGTGATTATACTGCTGATTCAACAAGTGGATTTATTAATGAAGCAACAACTGGTCGAGGCACACAAAGAATAAGAAGTATTACAGATTCACCAGCAGAGTTGTTTTTTGATATTGATGGTGGTGTATCTTGGGATATATCAGCTAGAGATAGTAGTGCATCAAATGGTTTGTATTTTTTTAGTCGTGCTGCTACCCCAGCATATAATGCAGTAGGTTCAGCAGTTGTAGTATTTGGTCAAAATGGTGATATAACTTCGACTGGTAATGGGATATTTAGTGGGCGATTAGAATTAAATGATGGAGTTACCATGACTGGTGGATGGAGAAGAACAGCACTATTAACCTCTGTTTATCCAGTTATAGTTTTTAAAAGTACTGCTGATGGAGTAAGTTACGATCCTAGTAGTGCTGGTATTGGATATGATTCAAGTTTTGGAACACGATTTTGGAAAGCTGCAACATCAAATGATGTAAGTGGAACTGGCACAAATTGGATGTCAGTACCAAATAGTGGAACTATTGAAATAAATCAAGACACTAAAATTACCACTAGTAATTTTTATGTTGGAGCAGACACAGCAACAGTTGCATATTTAAGAATAGGTGGTGCAAATGCCGCTGGTGGTCGAATTTGGCTTGAATATAATGGCGATTCAAGTTATATTGATTGTTATGGTGGGCATGGTTCGACTGAAAGATATAGAGATTTAGCAATTAATGCTCGATCATTGACATTAAAAACTGGCACAACATTAACAAATACTTTAGAGCTATTTGAAAACGGAAATGTAAAAGTTTCTGATGGTGCTTTGATTGTCAATACAACACAAGATTCTCAATTATTTCTAACCAGTGCAGACACATGGTGTGGTATTTCTTTTAATGATGGTAATACAATAAATGAAAATATATTCTATAATGGTATAAATGGCACTTTTGCTATTGGCGGTGGTGGTTCAAATGTCGCTGGTAAAAAATTACATATTGATGGTGGAGTTACTATTGGTTCAAGTTACGATCAAACTGCTGTTGCTACAAACTCATTAAATGTTGAGGGATCAATAACAAGTGCTGGTACTGTTACAGCCAGCGTTTTAGATACTACTGGATATATAAGAATTTTTGATTCAGGAACGCAAGCTGGAGGAATTTTCAAAGAAAAAACAATTACTGGATCGGGAACTAGCAATGATATTTCATTTTTTGCTGAAAGCATAACTGATGGTGGAGAAATTCACTTTATGACAGGAGGTTCGGCAACAAAGAGATTAACAATAGATGGCAGTGGTTATATTGGAATAGGTGGTTCACCAGTCAATCAAAGAAAATTATCAATATACAATTCAGCTGGTGATAATGAACTGGAATTTATAGGAACTGATTACACAAATATTTATTCACAAACAACCTCTACAATGGCTGTTGAGGTAATAGGATCTGGTGGTGCTTTAAGATTAGCGACAACTGGTGGTGATATAACTATAAATAACAATAATGATGCAATATTTACTGGTTTAAATGTTGGAATAAATGTGTCCAATTTGACAGCTGGTGGTTTTTCACCAAAATTTGCATTAAAACAAACAGCTAATAGCCAATGGGGTGGTATAAATATTGAGGCACAAGATGATGATTCAATATTGGCACTAGGAAGTGTTGGTGGTAGGCATAAAATTGCTGGTAGTTATAGATCTAGTGCTGGATATAAGCCATTAGATATTAATATTGGCGGGCAACAAGTAGCCACATTTACAACTTCCTCAGTTGGTATAAAAACAGATACCCCACAACAAGTACTTGATGTATATTTGGGAACTGGTAATAATCAAAAAGTTTCTTTTGGGGGTAGTTATGGAAGTGGTTATTATCAAGGAATACATTTTGGATATTTTGAAAAAGGGAATCTAAATTATAGAAAATCAGCTATTGTCTTTGAGAGAACTGATTTAACAGAGGGTAATGCTCAAGGTAAAGTACATTTATTAAATGGTCCACAAACTGGTGCTGGTAGTGCAACAATAGCAGATGCGGCAATTTCAATTTCAGAATATAGGCACGTTGGTATAAATAGTGCATCACCTATTTCACCATTACATTTAAAATATAGTGGTGGTTCTTATGGAAGTGCTGCAACATCTGGTTTTATAAATCAAGCCGATACTGGTCGCTCTACAACAAGATTAAGAACTATTGGAGATGATGCATCAGAATT
>Ga0070752_1002400_pt1 | contig 12189 bp, 22 predicted proteins | sample VirMetDEL_Aug_30_FD_77440 | JGI IMG/M metagenome (GOLD analysis project Ga0070752, IMG submission 77440) | Aqueous microbial communities from the Delaware River and Bay under freshwater to marine salinity gradient to study organic matter... | ecosystem: Environmental > Aquatic > Marine > Coastal...
CATGCTTTCCGCGCTTGTGGGTAAGCGTTATAACAAAAATAATAACATTCTTATTTTGCAGCATCGTGATGAGCTGGTTTCACAAAACTCCACAAAGTTTCACAAAGTAAATTCTTCCCTGACTAGCAGTATGTACAATGCTACAGAAAAAGACTGGTCAGGCGATGCTACATTCGCAATGGTTCAGACGCTCTCCCGCGAAAACAATCTGGCGACTATGCCAAAGATTGACATGATCGTGGTTGATGAGGCGCACCACACTGTAGCCGACACATATCAACGTATCATTAACGCCGCAAAGGAGGCCAATGAGGGCGTTCAAGTGGTTGGCTTTACGGCTACACCTAACCGTGGCGACAAGAAGGGGCTGCGCGGCATATTCAGCAATTGCAGTCACCAAATCGAAATCTCTACGCTGATCAATGAAGGGTTTCTGGTAAGGCCAAAAACATATGTCATTGATGTTGGTGTGCAAGATGAGTTGCGCAATGTACGAAAGACCATTGCCGACTTTGATATGGATCAGGTCGAAAAGATTATGAACCGCCGCGCCATCAACCAGAAGGTTGTTGATGAGTGGATGGACAAGGCGCATGACAGAAAGACAATCGTGTTCTGTTCTACAATCAAACACGCACAAGATTTGTGTGAAGAGTTTGCTGATGCTGGCGTTGTCGCTGCAACAGTCACTGGCGACACACTAAAAGATGAGCGAGAAGAAATTCTAAATGATCTGGCTCATGGTGATATGCAGGTCGTGGTTAATGTTGCAGTGCTTACCGAAGGCTTTGATGCGCCGCCTGTATCTTGCGTTATCCTGACACGCCCCTGCTCATATAAAGCCACAATGGTACAAATGATTGGGCGGGGCTTGCGCACAGTTGATGTTGATGAGTTTCCAGATGTGGTCAAAACAAACTGCATCGTTATGGACTTTGGCACATCAGTTCTAACGCACGGCTCTCTTGATGACGCTGTTGATCTTGATGGCAGCGCAGGTAAGTCTGGCGGTGATGCACCAATTAAAGTCTGCCCAGAGTGCGACTCAGAGGTTCCGCTTAGTGTTCGTGAATGCCCTATCTGTGGGCATGAGTTTGAAGGGCAGAACACAGAAGCTCTTGAGCATTTTGAATTAACAGAGGTCGATCTAATGGAACGCTCGCCGTTTCGCTGGATTGATTTGTTTGGAACAGGTTCGTGTTGGGCAGCAACAGGGTTTAACGGCTTTGCTATTGTAGCCGATTTAGGCCACATTTCTGCCGCAGTTGTTAAAAGAAATCAAGGCAGGGTAAGGCTGGTTAGTGTTGGCACGTTACGCCAGGCTATGGCGGCGGCTGACGATTTCTTGCGAACCAATGAGGATGGAGATAGTGCAAAGAAAACAAAGCGCTGGCTCAATGATAGAGTTAGCGAAAAACAAAGAGATAAGTTAAATCGTCACGGTGTTCATGTGGGGGCATTCGACTTCTCGTGGACTAAGTACAAGGCAGCGTGTATGCTGAATTATGTCTGGAACAAGCAGTTTATTGACGGAACAATCCAAAACATAATTCAGAAAGAAAGAGCATGAACCGTGGAAATCTTCAGGTTACATTGAATTTAGCTGATGATAGTGAGATAGAAATATCTTGTTTCATCCAAGTGAAAGATCCTAATGATGGTGAGGAGGTTCATGATAAGGTCATGGACGCGATCAGTGATTATATAGAGCAATACGATAATATTCTTGTGGATGGCGATGCCGAAATATATTTTGGCGACTCCATCATGTATATGATTGCGTTTGGTCGCATGGAAGGAGAAGACGAAACATGGGGAATAGCAACAGCGGAGGGAACAATAACTCTCCACTAAAAACAATCGGAAAATTGTTCGCAAATATCGGGTGGGAAAAACGCCTTTGCGATCTCAATGAAGATGAAATCGTGGCTATCGCCGTGGTTTTTCAAGCCATAGAAGGGTTAGAAGATGTCTATACTCAGCAATACCTTACGGAAGTTTACATCAGATATGGAGGCGGCAGATTCTGCATTGAAACAGCAGAGGACGTCCCATTCTGATGTTGCTGACTACATCATTAAAGAGTTAGATCGTGGGATTAAAGAGAAAGAATATCATGCTCCAAAGCGAAGATATCTAGGGGCATCCTCCCTCGGGGATCCTTGCGCTCGCAAGCTACAGTACCGGTATATGGGGCAGGAGAAAGACGAAGATAAAGGCTTTCCTGCTCAGACACTGCGCACGTTTGCGCTTGGCCATAGCATCGAAGATATGATGATATTGATCTTTCGTGACGCTGGGTTTGATTTGCGCACGGAGCTGAAAGGCGAACAATTTGCTTTTGATACAGCAGATGGTGAGGTTCGGGGCCATGTTGACGGGATTATTGTTAGCGGCCCGTTGAACATAGGATATCCAATGCTGTGGGAGTGTAAGTCAGCATCGGATAAGAAGTTTAAGGAATTTGTTCGTAATGGTGTCGCGGTGGCTAACCCAGTCTACGCAGCACAGGTGGCATTGTACCAAGCATATATGGATCTCGCAGAGCATCCCTGCTGCTTTACTGTGTTGAATAAAAACACAAGTGAGATATATATTGAGCTTGTTCCGTTCAATGCGGAGCTTGCACAAGCTACTAGCGATAAGGCTGTAAACATAATAAAAGCGACAAGAGCAGAAGAGCTTTTGCCGCGTGTCGCACAGAATAATGATTATTATGGTTGCAAGTGGTGCGAATTTCGTAATACTTGCTGGTCTGAATAAAAGAAAGGGGACAGTCCAGAAAACTGCCCCCCCGAGGTAACAATGCTTAACAGGAATCAATATAATGAGTGTAATTAGGTTTGGCAATACTACATCTAGTATTTCGGCAAATAATTTAGTCGAAGAAATTTCACGCCGCGTACCGAAAAGCGAACAAATTCGCATCCTACGGGATACGTTTCCTGCTGGTCGTGTCGCAGGCAACACGTTTTATCTTGGGTCTTTGCTGGGCGATCCGGGGCAATCCATGAAAATTAATATTGATCCACACTCTCCAAACTTCATGAAGGGTCAGGATTTCAATGGTGGTGTTGGCATCGGGGGCATCGTAAAGATCTTAATGGAAGCTCGCGGCATGAAGCTCGGTGAAATCAAAGAAATGTTCGGGACTTATCTTGACCACAATGCGCCGCAAATTGTTCGGGATAACGGACCGGTAGAAAATCCTTTTCAGGCGGCAAAGCAACAGTTCAATGCCAACACTCCGTTTGACGCTGAGTATGTATATACGAATGCTGATGGTGAAGTGCTAGTATCTGTACGGCGCTATAACGTCAAGGACATGGCTGGCAATCCTGTTCTAAATACAAACGGAAAGCCAAAGAAAGAGTTCCGTCCATTCATTGAGGGATCGCCATATTCAAAGTTTCCCGATATCAGGCCGCTATATAATATTCCTAATGTTCTAGCGTCTCGCCGCGTAATCTGGGTGGAGGGCGAGAAGTGCGCTGATGCTCTAAATAATGCAGGGCATACAGCAACCTGTACAATCGGCGGGTCTGGTGCGCTGACAAAAAGGACGGCTGCACAATATGATTTCTCCCCGCTTCAGGGTAAGGAGTTGATCCTATGGCCTGACAATGACACTGCTGGCAAGAAGCTGGCCGATCTTATTCAGGATCTGGCAATTGCTGCTGGTGCGCGGTCTGTCACTATGCTCACACCACCGATGGGTAAGCCTGATGGTTGGGATGCGTCTGACGCTATTTCTGAAGGCTTTGATATTCAGGATTTCTTGCAGTCGAAGGCGAAGCCAACAAAGGTTTCTATCAACCTGCTGGATGATACATTTTCTGCCTCGCGGTTTTCTGGTGATGCCCCAGTGCAGAAGTTCTTGATTGATGGCACGTTTCCGCTCGGGGTTCCGATTATCTTTTCTGCTGCGGGTGATGCTGGCAAGGGCATGATGACGCTGGATATGGGAATGAAGATCGCATCGGGCAAGCCAATGACCAACGCATTCGGGGGTCTGGTTAAAGAGTTCGGGAACGTGGTGATCTTTACAGCGGAGGATGACGAGGGTGAGATGCACCGCCGGATTGATCGGCTTGATCCATTTCAGGAGCGTATGAATTACGCCTATGACCTGAAGGTTGTGCCACTGCCGAATGTCGGGGGCGTGTTCCCTATCTTGACGGAAGTTAATGGTGAGTTCAGCACGAGTCAGGAGTTTGAAAAGATTTACGAACAAATCTTAAAGATGAAAGACCTGAAGCTCATTGTGTTCGATCCGCTCGCGTCTTTTGTTCATGCTGATGTCAATGCTGATCCTGCTGCGGGTGCGGCTCTTACCGGTCTGCTGGCACAGATTGCAACAGAAACAGGTGCCGCAGTTCTGATGTGTCACCACATGACAAAGGTTAAGGATGACGCTGTAATCAAGACGCCTGAACAAGCTCGCAATCTTATTCGGGGAACCAGTGCGCTTGTGGATGGTGTTAGATCTGCGTTTGCATTGTGGCAAGTGGACACTGGTCGGGGTCAGAAAACTTGTGAGAAGCTTGGGGTTCCATATCAGCGTAATACCTGTTTTGACGGCGCTGTTGTGAAGTCCAACGGGCCTGCCAGTAGAAATGTTCGGCATTTTGTCCGGGATCCAAACACGGGTCTGCTGGTGGATAGAACCGAACAAATTGAAGCTCTAGACTCTGGCTCTGCTCGGGAAGCGAAGCTCGATGCGATGTGTGACTGGATTATTCACTGCGAGCGGCGTGGTATTGCTCTTACACATATGAGCGGCAACAACGCTGTTTCTCGGCGTGTAGAGGATGCTGATGCTCCTGAAGTGTTGCAGGGTCTTAGCAAAACAATTCTTGAAAGATATGTTCGGGAATTGCAGCAGGCCAGACGTATTGATAAGTTCCAGTTGACCGCAACAGGTGGTAAAATATGGCTCGGGGCAATTGATGGGCCTATGGCTCGGGGTGAATATGAAGCGGTAACAGGTAGGGACAATGTGTGATGTTAAAAGCTGATGGATTTAATGATGCTCTTATAGGAACAGCAGAACGCGCAGGAATGAGAGACGTTGCTGCTTATGATGCAGAAAAGTGTATTCAAATACTTATTGATCGGGACGGAATGACGAGTCAAGAAGCTCATGAGTTTTTCCACTTTAATGTCTTAGATTGTTGGGTCGGTGAACAAACGCCTGTTTTTGTTTGGGTTGGCGATTTTAATTTTGATTACGAAGAAGATGGTGATGTATGCGATGCCTGATATAAAAGATTTGTTCGGGGAGTTCTCTACCCCGTTTAAAAAGCTGGAGATAAAAAAGCTCGCTGACCGAATGGAGGAAGCTCGGCGGAAGCAGCGGAAAATGCACATTACGAAGAATTGTTCGGATTGTGAGTCCGAGCAGGCCTGGTATAGCAGCGATCACGGTTTAACTTGGCAGTGCCATACACATAAAAAGGATTGATAATGAAAAGAGCGGAAGTATTAGACACAGCGAAGGGCTATGTAACACAAGATCGTGCAGCAGATCACGGGGACATGGAGGACAATTTTAAAAACATCGAAAGCTTTTGGTATTTGTGGGACAGCATCAAGCCGGATGATTTGCCTATCGGGATGGACACAGCAGTAAAGATGACTCTGTTGAAGATTGCTAGGATAGCGTCTAACCCGAATCACGAGGATAACTGGGTTGACGGCTGCGGATATCTTGCCTGCGGTGGAGAGCTGGCCGGGAAGTAACACGAACAATTTTACGGGTTTGCGATATGTCGAAAAGAAAAAATAGGTATCAGAATATAGATGAGAGGTCTTGGGGAAGTCTCGAAGCTCACGATAAAGCGCAACGTGCGCTTGATATAGAGGGCTGGAAGAAAAACGCCGAGATGTTGCCGTATAATGCTTTTGCCGATGATGTTCCTGATGATCTTGATCGTGATGGATACATATCCAGAAGCGTAACCCATGTTGCAAGCAAGAGCGTGTTGGAAGAATAGCAGGAAGTTCGTGATGGCGAAGGGCAACCGAAGAGAGGTTCAGCAAAGGTCACGGGCTAAACTACGAGGCCAAGCTAGGGATGCTTTAGGCGGGTGTTGCAAAAATTGCGGGTTTGATGATCACAGGGTTTTAGAATTTGACCATATAGTGCCGGTGCTGTGGCGCACCAACGAATTAAAAAGAATGAATGGGCAACACAATACTAACGAAATAAATAGAATGTTAAGAAATGGGGAGGATCCGCGCACGGTGTACCAACTTTTATGTGCTAATTGCCATAGAATAAAAACACTGGAAAATCGAGCGCATGAAATACATTATAAACCAAAGAAGGAGAAGGGGCATGAGTTACTTTGAAAAAGCAATAAATTATACAAAACGTGATGAAGAGATTTATCATCAGCGCGAAGTGGAAGGACGCACACTAAAATCTATTGGAGATGAATACGGTTTATCGTCTGAGAGGATCCGGGGCATTGCGGCAATAGTGTATAGAATGAAATTGCTGGAAAAAGAAAAGGGATCACGGTGGTCAAATCCTAAAATAATGAATGATATCAGGTGGACTAATGTTCGTGTTATAAATTGCCTTTACAACGAAAACGCTATGGAGTTGCCTATTGAAGAGTTTATAGAAACCTACAATTTTTATAAGCTAATGCGTATTCCAAATTTTGGCAAAAAGGCCATGCAAGAAGTTTGTGAAAAATTGGAAGAACATGGATATAAAGACATTGAACATTTTCGGTCAGCTAAAGCTTGCAATCGGCGAGCTTATGAAAAAAATGCGGCAATTGAAGCAGTTAAAAAAGTTATGACGTTATAACGCTATAACGTCACGGTGTACTGGAAGGGGGGTGTTGTACACCCCTCTTTTTCTTGTTGACATACTGTGCAATAATTGCTATATTAAGTTATTGCTTAACAAAGGAGGTCAGTATGACTGTCAAAAATTTCTATCAAAACCTTGCGGAATACTGGGATGCACCGAATGACAATCATATGCAGGAATTTCAGCCAGAAGCTGATTGCATGGATGAGGTCGTTGCTGGTGTAAGTAAGGCGTGGGCAGCAGTTGATGCCTATTGCAAGGCTAAAGGCATGTCACAGGATGACATGGAAGATTTTGCCGATGAGTTAATTGGTAAAGTATTAAGAGAAGGAGAGTTTTAATGTACGAGGTACGCATTACAAAAAGTATTGAACGAGGAATGTTCAATGTGGATTTAGTTGCATGGGAGCGCAATGGAAGTGGCGTTGCTCATGGAAAGGCATTCAAGGTCAATAGAAAAGCGGCAGACAAAGAGGCCGCTAGGGTTGCTGATCTTTATAAGGCAGAAATTGTCGATAAGACGAAGGGAGAGTAAAATGTTGTACTTTGCTTATGGATCAAATCTTGATGTGTTTCAGATGCAGCACCGATGCCCAAAGGCAGAGCCGTTAGGTGCGGCTTACTTCCCGAATTGGAAGTTAGTGTTCCGTCACGTTGCCGATATCGAGCCGGAAGATGGTGCGATGCTGCCAGTTGGTATCTGGGATGTGACAGATGATTGCTTGAAAGCTTTAGATCGTTACGAGGGTGTAAAGCATGGTTTGTACCGCAGGGTATTTATCAATGGTCTTTTGACGTACCGCATGAATAATACCGACATTGCGCCGCCAGCCAAAGGCTACTTTGACACGATCATGAGGGGCTACAAAGATTTCGATCTTGACGAAACCTATTTGTGGGGGGCGGCTCTTGATGCCCAAAACCACATGACTGAAAAAACTGCTTGACAATGATTGCAATCATTGCTTGAGTATATGTGTCTTAACAAACAAAACGAGGTAACAACGATGTTTGAGTTAATTGATCCAGCGTATCCAGATGCCGCAAGTGACGAGCGTCTGGTTCCGATCTTGTCTGAAATTATGAAGTTGCAGACCGAGATCCAAAGCGCACAGTGGGAAGGCCGCGATGCTACAGCGTTGTCGCAGCGGCTGCGGTCTTTAAACAAGTCTTACATGGATGGAGCGGTTTATGAGCCACAGTTCTGAAAAATGGTGCCGCGTTTGGTGGCGTGACGGTCAATGCGGTGAAATGTTCAAAGAAAATAAATTAGGTGAGATGGCCTTGCGTTATGGCTTTGATCCATATGATTTTGTCGCTAATGAACAAGTTGATTTAACAGACGGAGACGGCGATATCGTGGGGGGTGTGATCTATGACTGTTAAACGTATTGATATGGCGCTTCATGTGCAGCAGCTATGCGCTGAGAATAATATCACGGTAACATACCAGTCTATGCATGACGATGTTCCGCGTTACTACGCACAGCCAGCTAGGCGGTTGATCTGCATTAGGCCAACAAAAAATACAGGGTACTATGTTAGTGCGCTGCATGAGTTGGGGCATATTCTTGGCGATAAACAAAAAAACGACAATACAGTGCTTGAAAGAGAGTTGTATGCGTGGATTTGGGCTAGACAAAAGGCTCTTGTATGGACTGAAACAGCGGAGCGCATTATGCGCCGTGCTATGGATAGTTACGGCTGGAAAGCGCACCAAAAGCAAGTGTGGGAAAGGACGTTTGTGTGATGCAGGTAATTACGAGAAAAGAGGCTATCGCGCAGGGGTTGAGCCGGTATTTTACCGGCTTGCCTTGCAGTAAGGGAGGGGTTGGATACCGCAGGGTTACAACAAGAACGTGCCTTTGTGATTTATGTTCTGAAATTAGGAACAAAAACGCAAATTTGCGCAGAAATTTAGAAAGAAAAAATAGACACCCAATGCACTGTGAGGCTCAAAGATTTATTGGTAATTGTAAAAGCAAATCTGGCGTTGATGTCTCTTTTGATGAAGCAATTAACCATTTAAAATCTAGGCAACAAGCAGAAAAAATGGGGCAAATTCATTTCCACTCTAAAGTCCCATGCAAAAGGGGACATATTTGTAAAAGGTACACAAAATCAGGTTCTTGTTACGAGTGCGAAAAGTCAAAAGGCAAGCGCATGGCTCAAAAGCACAAAGACAAAAGAAAAAAATATATGGAATCTTGGCGTCCAGCCAACAAAGATACAGTAAGAAAAAATTGGTCTGACTATTACGCAAAGAACGGAAAGGAAATAAGGAGGGTATTCCGCGAATGCCCTAAAAAACGCGCCATGGCAGCCGAAGCAAGGATGCGGAGAATAGCTAGGGTTAAGAAAGCCACGCTATCTCAACTAAAACCTAGTGATTTTAAGCACATTTACTTAGCTAGAGAAATCATGTCCATTGAACATGGGGTTGATTACGAGGTTGACCACTATTATCCCCTTCGTGGCAAAACTATTTGCGGCCTTCATGTACCGTGGAATTTGCAAGTCATTACGGCAGAAGAAAACAGAATGAAACTAAACAAAATGCCGGAGGATTTCTATGGCGAAGATTGTACACCACCAACATGGGAGGTCGCCGCATGAGTAAGAATGGCAGCCCGATGGATCGCGGGGCGGCAGACAGATACTATGGTCGCTCTTATGATCCGCATTGGTACCCAGATGGCACATATAATGGGGAAAGGGTCGAGTTAAAAGACATGACACCAGATGAAATTGTGTCTTACACTAAAGGCTACAAAGAAGAGGATAGCCGCAAAGATTGGGGCGAAGGAGTTAAAAATGTCTGAGCAAAATAGAATGTATTGGGGTCTAAAAGAGTTGCGGTTCCTGATGGATGAGGATGTTGCTCTTGATCGGATCAAGGAAAAGGTCGATGCGTTGATGAATGTATCGCTTGGCTGTCAGTGCAGCGAGCGGTATAACTATGTTGTTGACCAGCAGAAACGGGTTGTAGAGGTGGACGGGAGCGAAATTGTTCGTCTTACTACAGCAGATGTGAAGTGCCACTGGAACGTGGATCTTCACATGAGGCCCGGAACAAGTGAAATTGTTCGTATTGAAGCAAGGAGGGTATAGTGGGAGTTCCGTCAAGAGAAGATATTATTGCGGCGTTGCGTCTGCCGGAAGTCGCGCCAGCAAAGCATAGGGTTCATGTTAGAACAGATGTTATAACACCAGCGCAAAAGTCGGTGAAAGATCGGCTTAAAAGGTCTTGGGCTGCTAGCCTAGAAGATCAGTTGCGTAGGAAGGCTGGTGTGAAAAGGTCAAAATGGGATGGCTGATCATGTGGTAAATAAATACCACATTAACCATAATTCGGTTAACTTTTACTTACCTACTTACCTAGTTACCTATAGGTAAGTAAAACGTAGGTAAGTAATAAGTTACTGAATATATTAACGAAATCGGTTTACTTACCTGCCCCGATTTCTTCTGTAGGTAAGTTAAGAGTTGGGTGTAAGTCATTGAAAAGGCCTATGGTTACAAAGTTTCCTATGGTTACATATATATATATATGGGTAGGTAGTGTAACCTACCCCATATACGAAAGTTAGAAAGACGCGCAACATGCAACAAAACGGACTGAGTTCTTGCTCGATATGCAGCAAGCTTCATGATGCAGGAAATCTGATTGAGTTGAACGGCAACGCTATCTGCTTTCCGTGTTCAATGTATGTGCAGTGGGAAGATATTGATGAGGTGCGCAGGCCAAGTGATTACGATGACGCTTTGGATCAGCAGCACGAAAATAAAATCATTTCACTTATGCTAGAATTTGCGGGGCTTCAAGAAACAGCGTCAGGGGTGATATACTACCCAGACGAACACCACGATAATGTTTACCATTTAGTGGGAACGAATAGAGAGGATTGAATATGCCAAAGGTCGGAGAAGATTTGCCAAAAGAAATGCGCCTTGCGGGATACAAAAGGCTCAAGCCAATACAGCAGGAGTTCTTAAACAATTACTTGCATAAAGACATGACACAGACAGCAGCAGCGAGAGAGGCGGGATATAAGAATGCCTCCGTGTCCGCTGTACGGCTGCTAAAAAACCCAGTGGTGGCAGAACGCCTGCAAGAGATGCGCCTAGAGACACAGGCCAAATTTGGCGTAACAATCGACAAGTCTATTCGGGATTTAAAAAAGCTTCGGGATCAAGCGTGGGAGAACGGGCGATTTAGCGAAGCTATTCGTGCTGAAGAGCTGCGTTTGAAGGCAGCAGGGCTACTTATCAACAAGCAGCACGTTGTCAAGGAGGATATTACAGCACAAACAAAAGAACAAATTGCCGATAAATTGGCTGAATTCAAGCGTTTGGCTGAGTCGCGCATGGTAAACGTAACACCAGATGTAGACGTTATCGAGCATGAACCACAAAATATAGTGGATGATACAGAGGATGCGGTAGAATAGTACCACACACCCCGTGCGGGGGGAGGAGGCGGTCTTCGGGGCCTGCTCGGGGCCTTGTAGGCGTAGATTTGTTCGGGTTCGGGGCCTGAATCGGGCCTTTTCGGGGCCTCGGGCTAGGGTTTCTGAGGGTTTGCGGGCGCTCTTCTCCGATGACAAACGGGGCCTGCTCTGGATCGGGCCTCGGGAACCGTATAATTGTTCGGGATCGGGCCGGGAATCAGCAGCTCGTACGGGAAAACGTACGCATAGACACTAGTGGCAATGTAGGCATCGGGACGGGACAGAACAATTGTTCGGAATCGGGGGTTGACCCCGGGCCTGAATCGGGACATCATTGAGTCCTCCCTTGGTCTGCCCCTGGTACAGTCTCCTCCGTGCCAGGGGCTTTCTCGTCCCCGGGCCTGAACCTGAACAATTGTTCTGCTTGCCCCCGGCCCGCAGCTCGTACAGCAACGGCAATGTAGGTATTGGGACAACAAAACTTTTTTTATTTTTTTCTTTTTTCTTGTTGACACTATCTGCAATAGTTGCTTATATATAGGTGTGCTTAACAAAGGAGGACGAAATGAACCCTTTATTTTTTTCTGGCGAACTGCCAATGGATCACGGACCTTGCCTTAATCACGAGGCAAGAAGTTTAGCTGATTACTGGGTTGAGATTGGTGAGGTTTTAAATTGGGATCATGCATATGAAAGTGCATGGGAGTGCATTGAAGGGAGAGCGAAATGAAAACACCACAAGTAAAGCCTGATTGGAAGACTGGCATCTATATTGGAAACGGCGTAGTCGCCGTACCTACCGCAGATCAGAAGGTGCAGGCAGTTGTAGACTCTATTAACTGTGTGATGGAGGGAATTGGTGTAGACGAAGGAGACAACCAAGAAGCTATGTTGCACGAACTGGCATGG
>Ga0070752_1002404_pt1 | contig 12163 bp, 14 predicted proteins | sample VirMetDEL_Aug_30_FD_77440 | JGI IMG/M metagenome (GOLD analysis project Ga0070752, IMG submission 77440) | Aqueous microbial communities from the Delaware River and Bay under freshwater to marine salinity gradient to study organic matter... | ecosystem: Environmental > Aquatic > Marine > Coastal...
CTTCTGCCTTGCCTGCAGAGGTGAAGGAAAGAATACCGCCTACGCCTGTATCGCCAAGGATTGAGTTGCTCAACTGCTTGTTGATATCCATCACTTCACTGAAACCACTAAAACCAGTAAAGAGATCAAGCATCTCTTCCTTGGCTTTAGCCTGCTTCATTTCATCGATTGTCTCCTTGAGAACGTCTTGAGCTAAAGCGCCGAACTTTTTAACATCAACGGTTGCTTTTTCACCAACGGCCTGATTTAAAGCATCTTCTAATTCAGTGATACCGTAGCCAGCATTGATGTTGTAATTCATGCTGACTTGTTTGTCTTCCGGTCTATCGGATAGACGGAACAGCGTCACAAACTCATCTGGTTTATTGGCATCCAAGAAATATTCTTTGCCTAGTTGACGCCAATAAGGGTCGTCACGTTTTGCCTTTTCCCATTCAGCCGCGATTTCTGGAACGTTTAACAAACGTTCTGACTGTGTTTGGGTATTTACGCCAAGCTGTAAATCACGGACGTTTTGCAAGTCCTGATCCGTTGGCTTGGTTTCAACGTATGCTTCTGAAGCCTGGAGAGCTTCTGGTGCATTGGCGCGGAATCCTGCAGCTTTTCCTTGATTGGTGTAATGCTGCAGGTAGTAGCCGGTCTCTCCGTAACGTTCGGTGATATCGATGTCATCATTGGCTACTGCAGCCTTCCATTCGTCTTTGACTTGGGGATAAGTTTTCTGGTAATACTTGGCATCAAACGCTCCATACAGAGGTTTTGCACCAAGGGCTGTGTCCCAGGTCTGCAGTTTTTCTGTACGGTAAAACGTCTTAAATTGATCTTCTAGATCAGTTTTGACTTCATCAGGAACATCTTTGATTGCACGAATAATGTCCCGTTGCGCAACGTAGTCGCCGCCATTAGTTGTATTTGCAGCTCCAAGCGTCGACTTGTACGCTTCATTTAACTGTGTATTTTTTGTATTTAATGCTCTATTTTCGTTATTAGTTCTGTTGTTTTGATCATTAACAAAACGGTTCCGGTCGTTGGTGGCAGTATCGTCAACATCTCTATGGTGAGTTTCTGTTCCTGTCCTTGTACAGTGACCAAAGAACCACCGAGTACAAACTTCTACTTGGTAGTATATCCTTCTTTTTAAATTGGTAGGATTATCTGTTTTTAAATTCGTTTGATAATCCGTCTTCTCATACGAGACTTCCCACTTCTTCTTTGTGGAATCATAGTAAATTCCCATATCAAGCTACGCACCCAAAAGTGCTTGGACAGACGGTGGAGAAATCAATAAACTCCTGGGTCATCCAGGATTGAATCTTATCCATCCTAGCTTGAGTAAAGAATTCTTGCTGCTGGTACCATTCTTCCATTTTTGCGCTTGCCTTGTTTGCGTTACACCTTCTACAGGCAGGAATTAAGTTGTTTCGGTTGCTGGAACCAGAACGAAATCTTGGGACTATGTGATCCAAGGATGTGGCGTTGTCGCCGCAGTAACCGCACTTGCAGTCCCAGGCGTCGTATATGGATTGTCGATAACGTTTCTTTGCTAACTTCGGAGTTAATTCAATGAGCAGGGCGAGGGGATCCTGTTCACAATTGAACATACTCTTTAGTTGCCGTTAATTTATTTTAATTTGCCCACACATTTGACGACAAAAATAAAGAGATAAAAATTCCCTTAAATCTGTTGACTTTTCCTTGACCCCTAATACCGTATGTGAGTACGCACTACCTGCGCCATGACCAGAACCAGCGGATGGGTTCCCGTCCACAAGGCGGAACAACTCCTTGGTGTCGACCGCCAAACCCTCTTCAAGTACCGCGACAACGGCACTCTGAAGCTAGGACCCCACTTCGCAGCTTTTCCTGAGACCCGTTCCCGTGACAGCTATCGCTGGAATGTGAACGCCGTCAAGAAACAGCTGAAAAAGCTGGCGTCAGCTGCTTGACCTGACGGTAATGGTTCTTGCGTATGCGATGAGCTAACAGCAGATCAGTAACGTTCAACCGAATGTTCTGATAAGCCATTGCCTCATAGAGAGACGAGTAGAGGGACTTCCAGCAGCTCCGCAGTTCGCGGGGCTGTTTTTCTTTGAGGTCAAACAGGACTGCCCACTGCGGGTGCAAAGGCCGGATCGGACGCTTCCGACTTGCGATGCAAATGTTGGCGTCAGTGCCCCAGGAGAAATCCTGCAGTTCTTCTGGCTTGAGGCCGTACGTGGCAATCATGGCGTAAAGCCATCCCACGTCTCTTGTCTTTTTGTGCGAGATCAGCTGGAAATACTCGTCAACGATCCGCTGATCTAAAGGCGGTTGATGAGTCATGGTTGAGATGCGTTGGACTGCCCGGACCATATCCAGGGCGGCGACCAGGTGATAGTAGCTTAAGGAATCCTTAACAAGTCTCGTGAGACTTAAGATAAGTATACCTTATTAAAAATTTGTTAAGCCTAGGAGGGGGTCACGCCACTGGAGAAGGCATACCATGCTAGGCCGATTGCCTCCATCGTCGAGACCTCTCCGCTTCCATAGGGGATGTTCACCACATCGCCAGCGTGGTACACAGTGGGGATTCCACTGGCTTTGATTGAGCTAAAACCGTACTTACGGGTATCGACTTGCTCCTGGGACAGAACAAAGGTTCCGTCAACTACGTCACCAAAATCAGCCATTAGACCTCGGGCCTCCCTCCCTCTGATGGGTTGTATTCTTTGCCGTTCTTGTCGTACATCCTAAAACCGCTCATCAAAACAAACGTAGAAGGCACGTTAAATAGCTTCTGCATCATCGGCATCATCATCGGTGCCTGGCAGTTGTAAGGAGGTACGTCCATCATCGATAAACCGCGTTCAGCCAGTGCATAAGCAGACTTTTCGTTCTGGCGTGCCGTCTCCTCAACTAGGCGCTGCTCCCAAGCCGTAATACTTCCTAGCTCGACTGGCAAGTCGGAAGGCTCAGGGGGAAACACCTTTTCTGTAAATTTCATTGCATAGATGTGTTTGCAGTAACGCAACTCATCTAGCAGTGGGGACCAGAAGTCCGTCAAAGACGTGATGTTGTACGAACCGTCTGGATTCCTTGACGTTGCGTAGTCTTCGTAAATAGGAGGACCTTCTGCCAGTGCGCCCTCCAAAGAGGGCAACGGAGTGTTCCTCAAGTAAGTCTTGCCAAAATCCCGGAAGACGCCAGGATTGTCCCGTAAAGCCCCATTGTTAATTGAACTGTCTGGTGTAATGGTCGGTGGAATATCGTACGTCTCATTTGGAGCAATCACTTCCATTCTTCTATTTACGGTTGCGCTGGTCATTGAACTGTTATTGACCTTTCCATCGAGGGTCATAATTTCGTAACGACCTGGCTTAATGGTTGCAACCCTGGTGCGAGGGAATACTTTCTGATTTCCCTTTCCAAGTCCCATCATGTAGGCATAGTCACGCCGCGTGAAATCCTGGCAGGAGCAGCAGTAACGCGTTCCTGTCATCAAGAAACGCCCAACGTTCGGAGGACGTGTTGCAGGGGTGCGGAAGACGCCATCAGGTGTGGATTCCACCGATCCTTGCTTCTGTAAAGTCAACCGACCAGTCGTTTCATCCGTTGCTACCAAGACGGCTTGCACATAGCCGTAGCGACGTTGCGTGGCTGGATCAATCGTTTGTGATGTGATGGGCGTACCGCCCACTGAAACAATGCGATCCTCTAAGATTTCACCATTAATTGGATATTGTTTAGGAACAGGACCAACAGGTGGGATAAACAGGGGGGCAGGTAAAGGATTTGCTGCACTCCAATCCCCGCTTAAGGTTACGTACCAATAGTTTTCATCCTCTGTAACGGACAATATGGGTGACGGATCACCATCTTTGTCGCGTACGTTGTCAAACCGCAGGCTTCCTGCAATACGAACACCTGCCCAATGCATGCAGAGTTCTTTGTTGGTTGTCGGAAAGCCTTGGAAAGCACCAGGGATTTTGGGTGGGTTTGCCCCAGGGGGAAGCACCGTGCCTGGCGGCAGAGGAATCTGGTAATCAAACGGATAGCTATATGTATTTGTAATCGAGCTATTGCAATAAATCTCAAAGCCACGCCTCCAGCGTGACCAAGCAGATTCTCTGTTCAAAGAATAAATTGAATCTGGTACTGAACCTGCAGAGAACTCAGTACGGATCGGCGTGACATCCTTCGGGATGAAGGATTCACTACGCGCAAAGTTGCCGAACGCATTTCCTTGGCTATTGCGTGCGGCTCCAAAGGAGTTGCCACGCCTTCTGGCCATCGTTAGAAGAAGCCGCCCTGAGCAATGATGTGTGCGCCAGCTGCATAGCCGGAGGGGTTGGTGCCGTCAGGGAACACGCCAACGTAAATACGGTCGCCACGCTCCAGGTAAATACCACGGTTACGGAGAGGAGCGCCTTCACCAAGGCCATTGGTATTACCAGCGGAAACCACAGGAGTGGCAAGTTCCGGCATCACGTCAGAGCAATCAACACGATCGGTGTTGGCAGGGACTTGCTTGGCGAACAGCACCTTGTAATCACCCGATGCAGGAATCGGAGTGGTGGTACCACGGGTCTGGTAGAAGACGAAGGTTGCAGCAGGACGCTCGCCGTAAGCAACACCGTTGTAGGAGAAGCCACTGGTGGTGCCACCGCTGTACTCCAGTGCGGTGTTAATGCCCGTCAGGGTGGTAGCACCGGTGTAGGTGTAGTAGCCGTAGCCGCTAGCCGGAGCAGTGGCGACAACGCCAGTATTGGAAACGAAAACAATCTGACCACTGGTCAGAGAGATCACATTACCCGACGTGCCACTAGAAACAACGTAATCTGCGCTGCGATAATAATCGTTGCGAACAATAGTAATTGCATCGACAACTCCACCGTTGTTGTTGTCTTCACTTAGAGCAGCATCCATGTCCACCAGGATGGAAGGCGCTTGGCCACCCTGGACAAACAAAGTGTTTGAAGAAGCGCTACCAACGGTCTGAGTGGTGACTCGCACCGAATCAAACAATGGTCTGTCAACCAAAAGCGGTTGTTTGTTAGTGGAGGTACTCGACACTTCTACTTATGCTGCTTTTTGTTAATTATAGCCTCACCCACCAAACATCGACATGCTGTTAAAGAAGCCTGGGGAAGAACCAAAGGCTTGCTGTCCAAGAAGCTGAGGATTGTTTTGGAGTGCTAAAAACTGCTGGAAGTACTCACCACTATCTTCTTTTGGTTTGAATTTAAACCGTTTTTTGGCAATGTACTCAACCTGCTCTTGAGGTTTTAAGCCATAACCGCTAAGCCCGGCGGAATAAACCTCACCGGGTAAATAATCTGAATCAGCATATTCAGCGTACCGTGCCATGATCAGAGCCCAAGAGGAGGAAGAGGTAGAAGCGGAACGTTTGAGAACAGGCTGGGAGGAGCCATTACACCTTTGAGCGCTTCTTGAAGTAATCCTTGAGTCAACTGTTGTTTCAAGTTGAATTCAGGTTTTTCCTTCAAACCAAGAGAAGAAGAAATAATTTCTTCTACACTTCTGCTGTCCTGCTTTGGTGCTGCAGCAACGGGAGCAGGAGCCGGAGGTGAAACCTCCTTCCCATAAACCTCTTGAAGTTTTGAAAGAGATTTAACAGGTTGACCGTAGTAACTACGACCACTTTCGGTGGGGAAAGATGCCCACTCAGGAGAAAGAGCAGAAGAAACTCTTTGGCTGAGACCTTCTTTCTGAACGGTGGCAAGGCCACCAATGTCCATTAAACGATTACGTGCTAAGCCTAAGGCTGCAATATCTTGTTCTTCCGGGCTAAAGCCCTTTAAGCCCAAACGAGAAGCTTGGGATTGCCATGTTCCAGGGAGGAACTGATACGCGCCTGCCGCCGCACTGGAATATCCGCCACTACGAACAACCTTGTCAGGATGACGGCTCATATCCGAGAAGGTCCCACCGCCAAACATGGTTTGGTATCCCTTGGGACCAGCAGTTCCTTCTGCAAACCGAATGGTCTGTAGAAGTTTCTGGCCTGCGGGTGTTTTGCGGAACTGTTCTAGGATTTGACGTTCTGACATCTTTACTACCTTATTCTCCTACCCAATTTGACTCTGCCTTGAGACCAGGAGTAAACACAGCTTGTACAGAAATACAAAGGCTTACTGCAGTGGCAAGACGTTTAACAAAGTTGGGACAGAGGGTCATGGAATTAAGGCAACAACACTGGCTCCCGTGAATCAAAGATTCGTGTCCAGCTGGTTGGTCTTACATGCAATGCAATGCCAAGTGTTTTACTTTGCTTGCTTAAGAAGTTGCTCTTGATACTGCTTGATCAACTCAGGAGTCAAATCACGCAGAATAGGGGCACCTTCTCCACCTGCAAAAGTTGGGCTTGCAGGATTTAGTTCAGGAGATGCTTGGGGAGTAGCTGAGGCTGGTCCTGTAGTAGGAGCACCAACACCACCAACAAATCCTTGGATTGCAGAGAAGCCCGACTGACCAGGCATTACTTTCGCTGCAAGTTCAGGATTTGCTTTTGCCCATTCTTCCATTCCTTTATCGCGAACCTTGGCACGTGCTTCTGCAATTTCTTGCTTCTTCATGTCAGGGTTGGACTTAACCATGGCCTCAACCCGAGCACGCTCTTGCTGGTAGGCGCGATCTTGGGGAGACAACCTGGAGAGAGGATCTACAGGAGCGCCGGGAAATTGTTGTTGACCAGGGAAACCTGCACCGGGGCGGAAGGCTTCTGCTGCTGCTCCGGCTTCTAGTTCAGTTCTCTTGTAATCAGCAGGAAGATTTGCAATTGGACGCCTTGGAGGTGTCGTCGCAACAGGTGCTGGTTTGGTATTGGGAAGAAAAGGAGCAGTTAAAGAGGCAACGGTAGGAGTAACAATAGAGCCAGCAATACCAGGTCCCATTAAGTACGATGCCGTTTCAAATGCGCCGCCCCAGCCTTTCTTTTCTTGTTCTCTTCCGTACTGTTGAATAACTTCGGGAGTGCCGCTAAACAGACGGTCTAGAGCTGGACCAACTTGATTTAAAGCACCTTCGAGTTTCTCGGTAAACCCTGTTTTATTTGAAACATTTGCAGCAACAGGAGGTGTGAGAACGGCAGCAGTGCCTTTAAAAACAGGAGTATTTGCTGATAGTTTTAATGTTGCTAAGTATCCCTGTAGCGGAGGAGCTGTTCTGGCTGTCCTAAGGGTATTCAGTCCTGATTTCCTAATTGCAGCAGCAGCTTGATTGCGCAAGAATTGGTTTGCTGCAGATCTAACCGGTGCGGTAAGAGTGTTTAAAAATCCCAGCGAAGCGCCTGTACCTGCTCCCCACATAAAATTACCTCCAGTTCTCCATCAAATAAATACGTGAACCAACAGCGGTGTCAGCAGGACCAGGTAATGCCTGAATGAATTCAGCACCGGAGCGTTCGTAACGATACCTGGCTTGGAACGGATCCTTGTAGTTAGGAACGTAAAGGATGCCAGCAAGGCGGTTGGTTTCGTAGAGATAAATCTCGTCCCAAACCTTTAACGCTTCCTTGGCATTGCTGGATCGAATCGTACGATCAACGTCACCAAGGATCGTTTCTAAACGAGTAGAAGGAGAAGTTGCAACCTCAGTCTTTTTCTCTGCGGTATCACAACGTCCAATTTGGATTGTGATCTTGTCGTAGAAAAAAGAATCTGGGACAGTATTCATTGCTTCTTCCAAACGGGCATAATCACCCGCTGGAACTGAAACAGTGAAGTATCCCAGGTGATACCTGACCCTACTTTTGTCGAAGTCAGAAAGCTGCACTTCTACATCTCCTTATCATTTAATTATAAAAGTACGTAATCAACCAAGAATACCACCGAGAAAATCACTGGTAGCAGCGGATCTTCCGGAAAGGAATGGGTTGCCGGTTGAATAAGAAGACAAGAAGGACATTGGATTAAGGGCTTGTGAAATGAGCCCTCCTACCACCTGCTCTTTTAACCCTTGCTCAAATGTTTTCTTGGGTTCTTTTTTGTACTCCTGGCCATACATAAAGGCTTTAAGAATTTCATCCGCACGTCCAGAAGTGTCATCAGCTACTGGCGCTGGGGTATCAGAAGTACGCGTTGTAGATGCTCCAGGGAGTTCACTCAAATGGAACGTTTGAAGCTCGTAGGGACCGGTGCGCAGACTGGAAACATTACCTGCTCCGCCTTGTTTTGAATGCGTAGCAACAGATCCTTGGCCCAAGAAACGAAGCTGAGTGCCTTCTGGGAGTCCGTAATCTTCTCCTCTGTGCTCTTTTTGGCCCCCGTGGACAGGATGCTCACGCATGCCCATAGGACTGGTAAGCGTTAAGCCAGGAGCCTGAGTAAAAGTTTCTCCTTGCTTAGTGAAGAAAGGAGTCCAATCTTTTTCCCCTGGTTTACGATATTGCAGATATTGGCCTATATCCGTACGAGCCTGCGAAAGAGGAAAATACTTACCATCTTTCTTAACTTCAAAATGACCGTGCGCACCAGTGGATGTACCAGTGGAGCCAACACGGCCTAAATACAGGGCAGGACCGTTAGACATTATCCTTTTCTTTTTATTTTAAAACTAAAAAACCCCCGGTTTCCCGGGGGCCTGCAGGAGATGAGTGTTAGACGCGAATAAGGTCAGCTGCCAAAACAGAATCCCAATCCACTCGCTTGATCTGTTTAAGCTGCTCCAAGTTATTAAACTTCTCACCCGATAAAGACATCTGAAGATCTTTAATTTCTCGGGCAGTTTTAAGGCCGATACCCTTGATATGATCTGCGATCATCTGGGCGGTAGCACTGTTGATATTTAAACGTGTTTCCGGAGGGAAATCACGGGGTTCTTCTTTGGCAGCTTTATCTTTTACCTGAAGAGTTTTTACCTTTTTGGTTGCATTCTCGTCAGGGGCAATCTCGGTCTTGTAAGCGGTGAAGAGGCGACCGTCCTGGTCTTCAACCATGAACCAATCGCCATCATCCCATTCGCTAATGATTTTGACTCGAGCGCCGGTTTTACTGTGCTGGTAAAGCATAAGGACCAGAAGTGTTATTTCTGGTCCTAGTTTAACTTAATCAGCTAACAGTACGGCCGGTCAGATATCCATCGATATCTTCGTAGCCAGGAGCGGTGTCAGCCTGGATGTAGCAGACTTCCACAACCAGGTAGCCGGTGCGGTTAGCCGATGCGTCACCGCTGGAGATGTAGTAACCGCCGGAGGTGCTCAGGCCAGTCGTGGTGGCACGGGCGAACACCTTGAAGGTTTCAGCGGAGCTGGTCTCACGGTAGACACCGGAAGCACCAACGCCAGCAGCGCCGGTAGCGGTCAGGAAAGGCAGGGTGCTGTAAGCAGCGCTACCACCAGCGAAGTAGATTTCGCCAGCCTGGGTACCAGAAACGGTGGAGGTCAGGTTTGCCTGGCCAACAGCTTCACCAACGCCGGTAGAAGCCACAGGACCGCTGTTGTCGCGGCAGAAGGTGATCACGTTGCCGGTAGCGGCGTAGACGCCGGAAGCAACGCGGCCATCGCCCCAGCCAGATGCCACGGAAATGGTGGCGCGATAAACGTAGGCGGGGGTGGTGGAGTCACCAGAGATCACCATGCCGGTGATGTCGGTGCGGGTGTCGTCATTCCGATAGGGGGAAGGAACGATCACATTGCCGGTAGCCGAGATACCGCCGCCGGAAGCGGTGGTAACAGCAACGTAACCACGCTGCTGGAAATACTTCCAACCGGGGACGGCCAGCACAGCAGTGGGGCCGCCCTTAGAAGCATTATTGGTACCGTCATCGTTGGTATCAATATTCTTGTACCAACCGTTCAGGGGTTCTGCCCAGTTACCCGGGTAGATTTTTTTAGCAGACAAATAGGACATTTATCTCTCCAGTTTGTACTTGTTTGTTTACTTAGAGTTCGTTATCACGAATCAGCAACGGAACTGAAGGCGGTGGTGACGAAGTCCTTGTTGAGGATTTCGAAACCTGCGTACAGTTGCCAGATCAGGATGATGAAACGGCTGAAGTCGTCGTTGTTGTTGATGAGCACCTGAGCGTTAGGACCGCCGATACCCACGCCAACGGACTGAGGACCGAAGAAGTAACCCTGAGCAACTTCACGGTTGCTGAAGGTGCCAGCACCAGCAGAATCGAAGGTGGAGCTAACGTTCTTGGTCGGGAAGTTGGTGGATTCGAAGAACTTCACACCTTCGAACTGAACACCAGTAGGCATCACGGGTTCGCCAGCCAGGAAGTAGCCCTGACCTGCTTGGGGACCCTGGAAGAAGCTGGTGTTGTTGGGCAGCATGGGGTTGCCCATGTACATGCCCTGACCGGGATTGCCAGCATAACGAGCAATCTCACGGAAGTCAGCATCACGACGCAGGTGCATCATGAAGGTGGGATCGCAGATGCAGCGATACAGACCGTCAGCAAAGGTGGGGACGTTGCGCTTACGCAGGTCCTTAACAATGGTCAGCAGGTCGGTGCTAACAGAGAACTGCTGGTCACCAGCGGTGATTTCACCAGAGGTATAGGAGATCTGGCCAGAAGCGTTCTTCGTCTTGCCACCAGCGAAGTAGTAACCACCCTGAGTACCAGAGGCAGCACCGTTAGCTTCAGCTTTGGACAGTTCGTCGAGGAAGACGCGGTCGCGCCAGCGGCGATAGTCGTCGAGCAGGGTCAGAGAACCGATGCTCTGGTGGAACATGTTCAGGTTGCCGGTGTCCAGCAGAAGACGCTGGGCGGTAACCAGAGTTTCCCGAGCAATCTTGAAAGTGCTGGGCTGGGTAGGATCACCCGGGTCCGCAGGACCGGTGTATTCCTTAAGCACCACCAGGACTTTCTCCTTGGTGATGTTGCGGCTGTTGGCGGTACCGATGGTCTGGTCAGCAATACGCTCACGGCTGTCCTTAGTACCAGGGGTCCCCCAGAACTTATAGCGGTCCAGCTGAACGGTTTGACCAGGCTGACGGGTGAAGTCGTGGACGACCACAGGCTCAACCGCCATTTCCGCGATGTAAGCAGGGTGGGGACGGTAAAGTTCCGCACCAAGAATCTTTGGAAAGTCGTTATCAATGAACACTTTGTTTTATCCTCCAGTGTCGCAGGAAGTGGTGTTATCGGGTGAAAGATTCAGACATTTAGATGTCTTATCTAACACAAATTTTAGCAGTCGGTAATTTATTAGATTACCGACCAACTATCACTCCATCACAAACAGTTTGTTTGCAACGGTTTGAGGCTGAGCCTGGTTCAGAAGACGCCAGGCGTTCTGGGGATCACGCGACATTTGGTCGTTGAAATCGCCCCAGAAGTTGCCGGGTTGCTGGGGAGCAGCGGCGGCAGGGGGAGCAGGGAATTGACCCAGCTCAGGCTGAGCGACAGCCTGGGTGGGATAACCCTTGGTCTCCAGCTGAGCTTCGTTTTCGTAAACGGGGTAGGGACCTTCAGGACCGAAGAACTTGAGCGTGTAATCGCTCAGGACATCGGGGTTGGTCAGGATTTCGTTGTAAGCGAGGTTTTCTTGGTGCTCGTTAACAGCGAATTCGGCGTAACCCTTAATGGTGTCAGCGGCGCGATTTCCCCACGCGACGGCGCTGTCCAGCATTCCCTCGAGGTTGAGAGCGTAGTTGTTCAGAAGAGCCGGAGCTTCGATCCCGAACGCGTCCATCACCTGACGGGACTCCGCGCTCATTCCCACCAGGTCCGCGATTTGCTCCAAGGAGGGAGTCGAGGAGGTTTGGGAAGAGCTGGGCGAGGATTCCTGGCTGGGAGACCAGGTCAGCGGAGCCGATTGTTGCGTAGCTGGGGCGCTGGGCTGTCCGTAGTTGGCCGGGGTAAACTGAGTCGTCTGAGGCGACTGTTGACCCTGGAACGGGGATTGGACTGGTGCGCTCAGCAGGTTCACCACCTTGTTGAACGCCGATTCCCAGGGATTCCCCGCCGGTGCTTCCGCCGGTTGGGATTGGGGGGCGTACTGAGTAGGGGCTGATTGGTAGCTGGGGGCCGTTGGGGCCACTGCTTGGGGGTAGCTCGTACCCACTTGATAAGCCACCGGTGCTGCCTGCGGAGCCACTTGCGGCGCTGGTGCCACGTAGCTGCTGGGAGCGACGGCTGCTGGTGCTTGGCTCGTCTGTGGGATCGATTGGACGGTAGCGTCCTGCATAACTCATCTCCTTTTGTAAGGCTTCTA
>Ga0070752_1002406_pt1 | contig 12151 bp, 16 predicted proteins | sample VirMetDEL_Aug_30_FD_77440 | JGI IMG/M metagenome (GOLD analysis project Ga0070752, IMG submission 77440) | Aqueous microbial communities from the Delaware River and Bay under freshwater to marine salinity gradient to study organic matter... | ecosystem: Environmental > Aquatic > Marine > Coastal...
CGTCTGCCACCATCACGATCTTCTTGATTTGGCCAACGGTGCCATCCGCCAACGTGCCGGCATCTGCGCTCGTCGTCGTCCAGAACGTGACCACACTCGAGACATCAATCGCGCCGGCCCCTGACAAAGCTTGATGGCCAACAATCAGACCACCATCAACGTCGAGATTGCCGGTTCCCTTCGGGGTAATCTTGATATTCTCGTTCGTGCCCGAGCTTAGGGCAGCGATTTCAACGCCTGAACCTGCAGCGTTGCCGATAATATCAAGGCCGGTGGCGACAGACGACGCATCGCATTGCACGTTAAGCTGCGGATTGGTTGTGCCGTTGGCACCGACCGTCAGCGCGTTCGCGCTCGTGGTCGTTGCTACGACATTGGAACCAACTGTCACCGCGCCCGTCGAATTTCCAGCGAGATCAATCGTGCCACTGCCCTTAGCATCGATGTCCAGGCTTTCATTTGTGCCCGAAGAAAGCACAGACAACGCAACACCGGCCGTTGCCGCCTTGCCCGTCACTTCAATGCCCGTCGCCGCCGAAGACGTAGACGCATCGGCTTGCAGCACGGGATTAGTCGCACCATTCGGCCCCACCGCCAACGCCGCCGCATCTGCTGACGTGATGATGACCTGGCCGTCCTTCCTGACGTTCAGCACCGAAGACGATCCGACCTGCAAATCCAGAAGATCGCTTGTCGCTGCGCTGGCCGTGTCTGTCACGTCCATCTTGATGGCGTTGAACGAGGTTGCGCCGTCGTTCCAAGTGACGCTTAGAGCGTCGAGTGTTTGAGTCGCCATGATATTTAGGCCCCGTTGATAAAGGTTGTGCCGTCAGCCGCCATCACGCGAGCGCCGTCGACCGTGTAAAGTTCAACCGCATCGGTGCCGTATTCGGCATCAACGCGCGTTGCGTCCGCGTCCGTATAGCCCTGAGCGTTAAGATAGACCTCGGCTGCGGTTGTGATCGCGGCTGCAGTCAGCGCCGTGTTATTGTCAGCCCGTAACGGCTGCGGAAACACAACGCTTAGCTGGTCGCTATTCGTCGGAAGATCCGTTCGCCAGAGAACGGTGCTGCCCGACTTGATCACCACTTCTGTTGCAACCGAGGCATCGGCATTGCGGAGCTGTAACGCTGTCAGATAATTGACAGTGTTAGCCCCGCCCGCCGCGACGAGCGTCACATCACTTGTGTTGACAATGCCGCCCGATACTGCAGCATATGCCCAATCCTGATGTGACGCTCGTGCGCCCCCACCGCCCAGGCCACCGCTAACGCCGGTCGACGTGACCGGATGCCAAACACCCGTTTGGGTGTCCAGCACATGCAAATGTGCCTTAGACATGAGAGATCACCTTAGCTCGTGGCAAGATCGGCAACGACGCCGTTTGCAGCTTCGTCCTTACAGCACAACGTGTGCTCGACCTTCAGCAATCGCCGCTCACTGTGACCATTACGGCCAAGCGGAACCGTCTTGAACGGCTGCAGGAACAGACATTCCCATTTGCTTGGATCGAGTACGTACGCATCGCGCTGTGAACTGAAGCGGTTGGCAATGATGCGATGATTGCCGAAATCGCTTACATAAGCATCAGCGGCCCCAAGGATCACCGCGCGACTCATCGAACGGCCGGGGTTGTCCCGATATTGGGTAGCGATGCCGGCGAACGCGGAATATTGCTGCTTTTGATAGCCGCCGACCATGATCACACTCGGATCACCGCCTTCCGTCCAAACCTGACGAATGACATTCTTCAACTGCGCTTCGGACGAAGCCCGTTGCGAGCCGTTGCCGGCTGCATCAACCAGCCCGGTGCCAGTGTTGAATCCGCCGTCCGAGCCGCCCGCATCGCGGTCTGTGTTGGTTTCCAACCAAGCCAGCGCACCGCCGATCTCACCAGCCGTTGACGCGTTGCCCGCCACAGACGCATTATTGCGCGTTAGAGCCGCTTCCATGTCGCGCTTCAGCTCTTGCCCGCCTTTTGCGACTTGATACTTCAGTTCATTCGCGCGGCCGGCCGTGTCAACTGCTTGCATCGTGTCCGAAACCACGATGGTTTTATCCTGAAGCTGGACGAAGTTCTTCAGGCGCGTCGGCTGCGTCAGGGTATCCCCTTCGACATCGTAGCCTTCCACCTGTTTGTTGTCCCCGTCAGCTGCAGCTAGGCTGTCTTTCTGCCATTCCGGCGACCTCGATGACGTTTTACCCTTTCGGATCATCGAGTAAAACGGCGTTTCCGTTGGTGAGATCCTGGTGATTTCATCAGACAAAGATTCACGGATGCCGACGCCTGCAAAGGTTTGCAACGCGCCAGTAGGGAGCGATTCTGCCATTACGGCGATTCCTTATATATTGAGCAGCGCGCCAATCCGATCAGCGGCCTCGTCGATTGTGCCGGAGTGCTCGCGTGATGCGAGGCGATTGTACTGCCCTTGTTTGCTGTTGCTGCCGGCCTGTCGTTGCGACTTGACCAGCTTCGGTTTCGCCTTCACGGCCTTTGCGACTTTCTTTGTAGCCGCCTGGGACTTACGGAAAGCGTAGGCATCCATTAAAGCGTCCGCGAGACCAGAATGCCGGATGCTGTTAAGCATTTCTGGTGTCACGCCGTAAGACTGCTCCAGGGCTTCTGCGAGTTCGCGCCTCGCCGCCTGAGAAGTCATGTGCGGATGCTTCTGAAGGAATTGCGATTGAAAACGTTGGGCTTGCGCCTGGTCCAATCGCTGTTGTTCGGCCGTTCGTGCGGTGCGCGCATATTGCAGCTTTTGCATCGCATCTTCGTAGTTTGCTCGCCGCGCCCGGTATTCCTGAAGCTGCGCATTATACAACGGCGGATTGTAATTCGGATTCATCTCATCCAGCAGCCGTTCGTCAGGCGCTTGAGGCACATTGAAGTGCATCCAACTGGTAATGTTATCTTCCAACTGCGTAAGGCGCGAGATATATTGGTCTGTTACTTGGATGTATTCTTCCGGAGGCGGTTGCGTCGTGCGCGCGTGTTCCAGCTCTTCCTGCAGTTGTTCATATTCGCGATACCGCTGAACTGCTTCTTCCAGCTTGATCCGAACTGGTTCGCCGCCTTCTTCGTCGGCTTCCAGTTCGATATAATCCTCGGAATCGTCATCTTCAGCCGGTGCTGCCGGTTCGACCTCGGCCGCTTCATCCTCATCGGCCAGCGCTTCAAGATCTTGATCCGGTTCGGCCTCGGCTGGTGCTTCTTTGCGTGACTTGAACTTCCCGTCCTCGGCACGATCAACGGATAGCCCTTGCTCCAAGCCCTCAATGTCAGGCATTGCACTGACGGCATCTGCCAGAGAATTATGCACGATGTCTTGATATTCGGCAGACGCTTGTTCGTTATCCATTGTCCAATTCCCGCAAAGCTTCGCGGGCTGTCTGGCCCGCTGCCATTGACATTTCGATGAAAGTGCGGAACTCCCGCATTGCCGCCAGCTTGGCGATCAAATCATTCCGCTCTGCCGTCTGATCTATTGTTGTTTGCGCAATTCGATCAACAATGATTTTCTCGTAGTCGCGAAAGAACTGCACGACATAGGGATTCTGAAAATCAGGCCCGATGTTGTCGGACCGCTGAACCATATCGTGCAAACGCTCGCGTTTGGTCTGCCTCATTTAGAGAGATCCCCGCCTGGCCGATTGGTGCTGATGCCGTTGGCCTTGATGACCGCGTTTGTGCGCATCATCTCGCGTTGATCATCCTGGCGTTCACGAGCGATTTGACGCTCCATGTCCATGCGGTCATAGGCGAGACGGTTTTCATATTCCATGCGTTCGCGGGCGATTTGCTGCTCGGATTGAACGCGCAACGCCGCAATCTCGCGCTCGGTGGCCAGCTTCATGCTCTGCATCTGTTCCTGAGTATTAGCTTCCCGCTCGGCCAACGCTTCCTTGAACTGCAATTCACGTGCAAGGCGCTGTTGTTCGAATGCCTGCTTCTGTTGCGCCATCTGCGTCTCGGCTTGCATCTTCGCTTGTTCAAGCTGCAGCTTGGCTTGCGCTTCCAACGCCTTTGGATCTGCCTGCTGCTGGCCTTGCTGCATCGCCATCGCCTGCATTGCCATCGGATTGATTGAAAAGTAGCGGTCTGCGTCCTTCATGCCGGCCACTTCGATCATTTCGCGCAACGTGTTCGAATACTGTTCAAGGCTTACAATCGGATTCATGAGCGGCGAAATTCCAGCGTTGCCGAACTGGATTAGTAACTGCTCTTGCTTCTGTGCAATGGCCATCAACTTTTGCAGCTTCTCGTCGCGCGTTTCAGCCGCGATCCCGACATGCACAGAAACGACCATCTCGTCCGACCACGTCGTCGGATCAATCGGCATAGGCTTGCCAGAGACATGGATAATGCGCGGCTGATCTTGGTACTGGACAACCAAATTCAGAATGCGCTGAAAGATCTTTTCGACGCCTTTCGCCGCCCATCGCCCAATGAGTTCGATTCGCCCGTTCGCTGCGCTTTGCAGACGCTTGATGCCGTCAGCCGTGTCTGTCACCGCTTCGGCTCGATGGCCTTGCGCGTGCCGCATGACGCCAGACGCTTGTTCGAGTTGCTGATCAAAATGTTCCAGCGCGGCAAGGGCCGATTGGCTCACATCAGGCGTTGCAAATTCCGCAAGAGCTGCCCGCGCATCGCCATCAAGAACAATCGTGTCACCGATGTCCCGGTCAATGATCTGATCCAACACGCTTGCGTCATGACTGATGGCCTGGCGACTGACTACCGTTCGAGGCATCAACGACTGCGCGAGGCTGTCGAGATATGTCCGCGTCACGACGGTGTTGATTTTCTGGATGTCGACAATCTGATCCGGAATGCTTCGGCCAATGGCGCGGTGCGGAATCCGGATTGGCGACCATTCGACCAATTCGCTGTGATCGACCTCAATATTCTCTAAGATTGTGTTGCCGACGCGTTTGACTTGACGCAGCTCCACAACGCCGTCGCCGTCGTAATCGATGCGTATCCATTCAATGAGCAGGTCCACCGTTCGGCGTTCCTGTTCGTCGCTGTCTGATCCGTCAACATCATAGTGTTCAGATGCAAATCGGGCTTGCCGGCGAGGATCGCTGTCAAGGTCCTCCGACTGATCGTCAACCGAATGCGTACCGTTGGCGTCGAGATCGCTTGCGTGGTCCGGAAACTGGCGAACCAAATCGGCCAGATAGACTTCCTGCTTCAGTCGATGATAGCCGGCCTGGTCTATTGATTTGGCTCGCGTCGATATCGCGAATTCTTCCGGCGCTACTGTCTCGACGACTACGCGCCCGCATTTTGGTGTGCGCTGAACTTTCAGATCGACTGTCGGCACGCCCGTGCGTTCGTCCACCTCCGGTTCGGACGCCTCCAGAACCTCATATTCGACGTTTTCCAGGATCTGCTGCGCTTGCGGAATGGCGAGTTTGCGGTACTCCTTAGCCGGCTGCGGCTCAGGGTCTTGATATGAAACCCGAACGACACCGATGCGTTGCACAAGACCATCCCAAACGAAATCGTGCAGGATGCTTTCGCCGTCATTATCGCGGAAGAATATATGATTGAGATAGTGCGACACCTGCTGCTCTATGGCTGCAATGTCTCGCGTCTCGTCCTCGACGGTTAGCAAATCATCGCTGTCGAGAAACAGCCGCATGATGTGCGGCATGATCCAATTTATCGTGTCTTCGACATCGTGAGACACAACGCGACTACGGCCTTCAGCTTCGTCGCCGTATGGCATGCCCATATAGCGTTCAATGTGTTCGGCCTGAGTGTGAGCCAGTTCGCTGGAATAATATGCGGACGCATCTGACTCTTCCGTTCGCAGTATTGCGAGCAGATGGTGTTCGTCCATCGGTTTGGATTGCATCAGGCTATGGTGCCTCGTTTGGGTCCGCGACGGCCGTCACTTCGACGCGAGCCAAGTGTAGCAAATCGAATCATCATCAAGGCAATTCTGGTTGCAGACATAAGATCGTCGTTGATCTTCACGATTTGCCCATTGTCCCGATGATACATACGCTTTTCTTCGAACCAGTCATTCAGGCTTGCAAACACCTTCAGCCGGCCAGTTTGCATCCGGTCCAACATCTCCATGATGCCGGCCTCGGTCCCATAACCGCCTTCGGCGTGCGTAGCGTGTTCAAGCGTCATATTAAGACCCTGTGCCCGGTACTGATCGGCCAGTGCTAAACCGGAGCCCTTGTCATGCTGATACCCGTCGTGAGGCCAGGCACAGGGAATCCAATCGCCCCAAGGCTTAATTGCAGCAGCGTGAATGACTGGCGTAGCCTTGGCTTGACGGTATGTCTTACAAACGTAGACGCAATCTGCGTCACGATCCCAGGCGATATTAACAGCGGCAGTCGGATGATCCCAACCGAAATCAAGGCCATTGATTTGCGGCCAATGCAAAGGGATCGCCATGTCACCTGTTTTGATAAGCTCGTCAGGAACCGGGAACACTGCGCCAGATCCTAGCGACGGGATGCCTTTGGAGCGCGCCTCGCGCTCGTGTTCCGGTATGCTTTCCCAGAGTTTCGTTTTCTGATCAGCGCTAAGGTGAGGGACATCATCCCAGTCTGCCATTATGCAGTATCGCATCCGGCGACCTCGTAGAACATCCGCGCGACTTCGGTCATGCCTTCAAGCGGGGTGAATGTGCAAAGCATCAAACCATTCACTGTCATCGTTCGCGTTAAGCATTCCGTGTAGACATCCAACGGCGGTTCCTCGTCGAGCCACACCACGTGCTTGGCGGTCCCTTGAAACTTCTTCCTGCCCTGGTCATAGCTCTTGAAGCCGAGCTTGGACTTGCCGCCCGATTGATGCCGAACAACAACCGTGTCCAATGCACCTGCGATCCCTCGCCGATGCGTTGGCTCTCCTACAATGTCCTCGCCTGGTATCAGGCCGGTTCCTAGCTCGCCCTCGCCGCCGTCACCGCCAACGCCCGTTAGAGCTAGCTGCACAATGTCCCGCGTGGTCTCGGACGTGTCACCGGCTGCCCAGGCATCGATAGGATCGCTGAACCTCGCGCCTTCCCACCATTCCGGGTAACGGCCGGTTAGGTGCAGCGCCATCTCGTAGCCGCCAACGCCCCAGGTCTTCCCAACCCGGTTAGCTGCCATCATGCAGCGCTCGGAGTAATCGGCTCCGGCGCGGAAGAACTTGACGTGCTTGGGGTATAGCTCGCGCCTAAGCGGTCCCGTGTCCGGATACAGTTGGAACAGTTTCTCTCTGTCCCTCGCCTGCTTCAGTTCTTCCAGAAGGTCCGCCAGCTCCGTCTTCTGCTCTAATGTTAAGGAGGCCAGCAATTCGGGCCTCAACTTCTCTTGCAGCTCGGCGCTGAGTAACATCTTCCTTCTTCTCCACAATCAGCCCGTGGAGCTTTGCCTTGCCCATTGCGGCGGCGACCATTGCGGCGCTTCCCTTGTCGTCTTGGGCTGCTTTTGCGAATGCTTGGTCCAGCATCTCGCTGATGGTTTCGACCGTAACTTCAGCCTTTTTGGCCACCCTTTCCTGCATTTCGGCAAGTCTTTGGGCGACCTTTGGGTTTTTGAGAAGTAAACATGCTTCGCGGTCAACAGCGTTGTCTGACATGCCGTCCGCGTCATAGGCATGCTGATAGCTTTTGCGCTGGTTCGATGTCTTAAAGTATTCTTGAACGAAGCGCTCTTGCTTAGCGGTGAGCCTTGGCATTTGCCTCCACCCTCCGTTTGTCAGATGACGGTTGCACCAGCAATCAGCATGGCGGCTATCAAGAATATCGGCTTGATGCTGGCGACGTTTATGGTCACTTTCGTGCCTCTATGGTTGGATCGGGTTTGATGGTTTCCAGGTGGATGGCTGGTTGAAGCAGCATGCGCTCAAGTCGGAACAGGTGTCGGTTCGGCACGCTTTCGAACATCGTCTTAGTTTCTTTGCCTTCACGCGCGTCGTGTTCTTTCAGTAACGCCTTGCTGCGCTCACGCTCTTCCATGTAGGCTTTGCGGGCGGCTTCCAGCTTCAGCGTCCATTCGTGGTAAAGGTCAGCACGTGCCTTTGCGCCCTTGTACCAGAAGTTAAACTTGTTGTTGCAGATTTCGGTTTGATGGGCTGCGGCTGGCGTTGCGATGGCCAGAGCGATGGCGACGAATAACGCGACCACCGACCAGAAAATCGTCCAAACAAAGATTGCTGCTTTATGTGCGTTCATTTGTTTTGATCCTCGGGAATCCACGGATTTTCACGTAGACGCCGACGAGATCCGGATCTTCTGCGGCTTCTTCGATGCGCCGCTCTATTTCCATGTTCTCGATGTCGTCGTCGTCCGGAAAACCAGTGATATCCGAGGTTATGGGCGGATTTGTGATAATGTAGATGCAATTCTGCGCAACGGTTGCAACGTCGGTTTCGCTGATCGGCAGTCCAGCGAGTGCAATCGTGATTGCCTCTTTGATGTCCTGCGATGTCGTGACGATCCGCATTGATCTTCCTTGCGTTTTACGCACTACACCGACCATACCTCACTGTGTCGCTGATTTGTCGACACTGTGTCAACAGGTAATTTACGGTAATTACCGTTTAAGGCCCCAGTGGATCGCCAGCAGTTCCAGGCCGGTTTGCAACATCGTCATTCCGGCCGCGTGCGCTTGTGCGCGGTCTTTCGTTTGGCGGTATTTTCGCCCGATCTCTGTTGTGACCTGAAGATCGTCGAGTTGCAGTTGCATGATCAGCGCGCCCCATAGGCGAGGCGATTTGACGGCTTGTTCGGCGGCGGCAAGCTTTTGAGCGTAATAGCTTTGCGGATATTCCAGCGGATCTGGGTTGATGTTGTCGCCTGATCGCACGTCGACGCCTTGAGCGCCAAGCCAGACTTTTGTCAGCTTGTCGGCTGCCTGCTTTTCTTCGGCATCGATAGCACCGCGCGCCTGGTAGGTCTCCCAGACGGTTTTACGGCGGTAGGTGACACGGCGGGTTTGCGCGTCGGTGTTGGCTTTGTCGTGGCTGTGATGGCGTTGCCATTCAAGTGTCGGGGTTTCCATAGCGCGTAGCCTTTCCGTACGTGGTTTTGGGCTTCTTACGCGCCTGGATTTTCTGGCTTACTGACGTTTTGCGGGCGACTTTGATGACCTTGCCATCCTTGATACAATAACCGGGGATCTTGGCCATCAGTGCGTCCCCGAAGCTTCATTTTCGCCAAGGAGAAACGCCGCGTCGGCGTGTTCCTTCATCATCGCGGCAAGGTAATCGATCTTCTCGTGCCGTTCCGCCTGGTCCATGTGCTCTTTGACTGTCATCGATAGCAGCATGGAGAGCAGAATGTGTCCCCTCTCCCACGGCTCAAACTTTTCCAGCTCGACCTGAATCCGGCCCGCCGTAGTGCCGTACTGAATGGCCCGCTCGGTGTCTGTGATGACTGTTCTCATGCGCGCCTCACGATGATCTCATAATCTCCAACGTGCTCGCCCTGAAGAATTCGTTTGCAGGAATAGACCACGCGTTCTTGGCCGTCGATTTGCACGCGTTCCTGCATGCGTGGTGGGCCTTGATCCCACGCCACCACGTGACGCTCAATCTGGGGGGTTTTTCGGAGCACCTGCTTGCTCGTGTAGATCTTCATGGCTGCGCCCTCAGCAGTTTGACCACGCGCCTAGCTTCAGCTTTGACGCTGGCCGAGGTGCTGTTGCTGCCGGTTTCCAACGGGCAATAGGCCCATGAGTAGGGCGAACGCTGCCGGCGTATGCAGACCTGCGCGGGCTGATTAGTGACGCCCTCCCATAGCATGGCGCTCATGCCGGCTGGTCCGCAGATGGACTGCGCTTCGGCTTGGATTTCGGTCCACTTCATTTCGCCAAATCCCTCACGACATTGCAGGCCGGGTCACAGTACAAATGCACGGTGTCAGTTGGCCCGTTCCGGTTTTTGCCAATCAATATTTCGACCTGGTTTCGGGTTGCCTCCAATAGCGTCAATCGTTCGGTCTCTTTCTGCTGATCTTTGCAGGATTGCCGTTCGAGGTAGTACGCATCGCGATAGACAAAACACACCGTGTTCGCGTCCTGCTCAATGTCCCCGGAGTTGCGCAAATCAGCCATTGTCGGACGTTTTTCGTCGCGCCCTTCCGGTCCCCGGTTGAGCTGGCAAACGCCAATCACCACCACATCGAGATCTTTGGCGAGCTTCAGCAATCCCGCCGTCACTTCGCCGACCTCTTGCGTTTTTTGACCTTTGTAGCGATCAGACGGCTTGATGTGTCCAATGTGATCGACAATCACCACGTCGAGCGACTTCATGCGCTTTTGCTGCTGGATTATGCCGGCATGGATTTCCTCGATGTTGAGGCCGGCACGGTCATCGACCACATAAGGAAGTTCGCGGTAAATCGCGGCGGCTTCCCCGATGCGATCAATCTGGTTTTCGCTGAGGTTTCGCGCCCGGATGTCTCGATAGGGAATTGGCCCGTCGAAATGCCAAGAGAGATCGGATAAGGCCCGGTAACCCAGCTCTTTCGCGCGCATCTCCAGGCTAAACATCATCACGCCGTGGCCCTTGCGGGCGATTTGCAGGCCCAGGCTTTGAGACACCATGGATTTGCCCATCGAAGGCCGGCCCGCCATGATGATCAGTTCGCCGCGCTCGTACCCCCCAAGCCGGCTGTTGAGCGCGTGAGAGCCCGTCCAAATCGTCTCAGGCACCACGCCGTGACGCAGATCCTCGTAAATTTCCGCGCCGACCGATCCAATCTGTTGCGCGTGCCGATCCGGCCCCGCCCGCTCGACAATGGCCTCCAGGTCATTGTGGACACCCATCATCAGGCTCTCAGGGCTTTCGCCCGCCACCGTGCCCCTCCTAAGCTGGTCAGCGACAGCATCCATTGCGCGCCTCGCTGCCTGCTCCCGCAGCCGCTCGCCGATCCCCGGCGTTGCCTCGCGGTTGCCGAGCGTTACCGCAATGCGGATCTGGTCCTTGACGGTGCGCTCGTCGTCAACCGGCTCGTCGCCGTCGAAGAAGGTTTCCAAGACGCGTGGCGTGATCGCTGTTCCAGCCGCGTGATGATCGGCAACGATCTCAAACGCAGCGCGGTTTAGCGCGTTGTCGAAGTCGGTCGGCTTGATCTGCCAGCGATCGATCCACTTTGGTTCGAGGATCATCGCACCGAGCGCGATCAGCTCCACGTCGATGTTAGTCCAGGTCAGCAGGGCGCACCTCCTGCCGGCCCTTGGCGGCTATTTGCGATTTGAGGTTATCAAGCCAAGCGTCATCGGCGACCTGCTTGTCGGTCTTGCGGTTCTTCGAGGCAGCGGCGGCGTACCTCGCATCCTTGTCCCGTTTGTCCCGCAGTATCCGGGCAAGTTGCGCCTCGGTTTGCACTCGGAGTGATTTCGCCCGGTTGTGCGGCTGGACGTAGCCGGCGGCCTGCGTCAGCGCTAATTCGAGTTCGATCGTGTCACCGCCAAAATGCGCCAGCCATTGCTGCCGGCAGCCGTTGTGGAGCGCCAATCGTCCGTCTACGAACGAAACTGCATCCTCTTTTTCATCATTCACAGTGAGCGCCGCATTCATCGCCGCCTGCTGACTGCTCACAGAGTCTCCGTTGGAAAAGGATGATATTTCTTCTCTTTCTGTACCTGTACTTGTACCTGTACTTGTAGGGGACGGGGGTATTTGCGTTATCCCACCATTGTTTTCATTGCGTTTTTTGGATTTTAGTTCGGAACTAACTCCACTAGAGTGGCGTTCTAGTGGCTCTTTAGTGGCGTTAGAGTTGGGTTTTAGTGCTGTTTGTTTCCCGTTCTTGCCGCGCTTATCTTTCCGCTTTCGCTGCTCCTGAATCTCGTTCAAGATCCGCGAGTTGCTGATACGATCGCCTTCTTGAACAATCTTGCCTTTGTCGATCAGCGCTTGCAGAACGCGCCTCAAAGTCCTTGGATGAGTATGTGACGCCCTACTCAGCCATTGGATGTCACCTGTCACCCAACCGCCGTGGTCGTATAAAACGCAGATCAGCTTGATATAAACGCCGGTCTCTTCGTCGGTCAGACCGAGCGTGCCGCGCATAAAGTCGTCGTGGTAAAACGTGAACCAAGGATCTTTCATCGGCCTGCCTCCGAGCTGATCATGCCGTCTCGAATGACAATTTTTCCGTCCTGCCGAAGCGTCTCTTTGATGCTC
>Ga0070752_1002409_pt1 | contig 12141 bp, 9 predicted proteins | sample VirMetDEL_Aug_30_FD_77440 | JGI IMG/M metagenome (GOLD analysis project Ga0070752, IMG submission 77440) | Aqueous microbial communities from the Delaware River and Bay under freshwater to marine salinity gradient to study organic matter... | ecosystem: Environmental > Aquatic > Marine > Coastal ...
GGCGTGCTCCAGGCAGCGATCTGCGATTAAACTGCGCCTTTCCGACGCTTTCTGTCGCTTGGACGAAAACCCGCGGAAAACCTGGGGTGGCGCTGTAAGAAGTTGTCGCATGGCGACAATGCCGGCCCTGATTCAGTCCCTACAATCCTTGCATTCCCTGTCGTTTCGGGCGCTTCGTCGCCTGCCTGCGGCGGGTATTTCTCATCAGGAGAGCTTTGATGTCCGTTCAGCACGATGCGGTGCAACGCGCCGATTTCGATCAGTTCATGGTCCCCAACTACGCCCCTGCTGCCTTCGTACCCGTGCGCGGTCTGGGTTCGCGAGTCTGGGATCAGAGCGGTCGAGAGCTGATCGACTTCGCCGGCGGCATCGCTGTCAACGTGCTTGGCCACTGCCACCCGGCGCTGGTCGCGGCGCTCACCGAGCAGGCCAATACCCTGTGGCACATCTCCAACGTGTTCACCAACGAGCCGACCCTGCGCCTGGGCAAGAAGCTGGTCGAGGCGACCTTCGCCGAGCGCGTGTTCTTCTGCAATTCCGGCGCCGAGGCCAACGAGGCGGCGTTCAAGCTGGCGCGCCGTGTCGCCCATGACCGCTTCGGACCGGACAAGCACGAAATCATCGCGGCCACCAACAGCTTCCACGGCCGTACCCTGTTCACCGTCAGCGTCGGCGGCCAGCCGAAGTACTCCGATGGTTTCGGGCCGAAGATCCAAGGCATCACCCATGTTCCGTACAACGATCTGGAGGCGCTGAAAGCCGCCATTTCCGACAAGACCTGCGCCGTGGTGCTGGAGCCGATCCAGGGCGAGGGCGGCGTGTTGCCGGCGGACAAGGCCTACCTCGAAGGCGCTCGTGCCCTGTGCGATGCGCACAACGCGCTGCTGGTGTTCGATGAGGTGCAGAGCGGCATGGGCCGTACCGGCGAACTGTTCGCCTACATGAATTACGGCGTGGTGCCGGACATCCTCTCCAGCGCCAAGAGCCTGGGCGGTGGTTTCCCCATCGCGGCGATGCTCACCACCACCGATCTGGCTACGCATTTTTCGCCCGGCACCCACGGCACCACCTACGGCGGTAACCCGCTGGCCTGCGCGGTCGGCGAGGCGGTGCTGGATATCGTCAATACCCGTGAAACCCTGGACGGTGTGAAGGCCAAGAGCGAGCAATTCAAGACCCGCCTGCTGGCCCTGGGCAAGCAGTACGGCCTGTTCGAGCAGGTGCGTGGCATGGGCCTGCTGCTCGGCTGCGTGCTCAACGAACAGTGGAAGGGCAAGGCCAAGCAGGTGCTCGATGCCGCCAGCGCCGAAGGCCTGATGATTCTGCAGGCCGGTCCGGACGTGGTGCGCTTCGCCCCGAGCCTGGTGGTCGAAGAAACCGATATCGAAGAAGGCCTGACTCGTTTCGAGCGTGCGCTGGGCAAACTGACGGCGGCCTGAGTCCTTGCTGACTTCCAGTGGGGGGGCTTTAGCCGCGCCGGTCGCCGCTGAAGTGCCTCCCGCGCTGGCTACCAACCTTGCAGCTTCCGTGTTTAGAAGGAGTGACCCATGCTGGTGATGCGCCCTGCGCAAATGGCGGACCTGGCGGACGTGCAGCGACTGGCTGCTGACAGCCCGGTGGGTGTCACTTCGTTGCCGGACGATGCAGGCCGGCTGGGCGACAAGATCGCTGCCTCGGAGGCGTCGTTCGCCGCCGAGGTCAGTTTCAATGGCGAGGAAAGCTACTTCTTCGTCCTCGAGGACACCGAGAGCGGTCGTCTGGTCGGCTGCTCGGGTATCGTCGCCTCGGCTGGCTACTCCGAGCCCTTCTACAGCTTTCGCAACGAAACCTTCGTGCACAATTCGCGCGAGCTGAAGATCCACAACAAGATTCACGTGCTGTCGCTGTGTCACGACCTGACCGGCAACAGCCTGCTCACCAGCTTCTATGTCGAGCGTTCGCTGGTCAGCAGTGCGTTCGCCGAACTCAATTCGCGCGGGCGCCTGCTGTTCATGGCCGGGCACCCGGAGCGTTTCGCCGATGCTGTGGTGGTGGAGATCGTCGGCCACAGCGACGAAAAGGGCGATTCGCCGTTCTGGGAAGCGGTGGGGCGTAACTTCTTCGACATGACCTACGCCGAGGCTGAGCGTCTGTGCGGGCTCAAGAGCCGTACCTTCCTCGCTGAACTGATGCCGCATTACCCGATCTACGTGCCGCTGCTCTCCGACGAGGCGCAGGAGGCCATGGGACAGGTGCATCCGCGTGCGCAGATCACCTTCGACATTCTCATGCGCGAAGGCTTCGAGACCGATCACTACATCGACATCTTCGACGGTGGCCCGACTCTGCATGCGCGCACGTCGGGCATCCGCAGCATCGCGCAGAGCCGCCTGGTGCCGGTGAAGATCGGCGAGGCCGACGGCGCAGGGCGCCAGTATCTGGTGAGCAACGGTCAGTTGCAGGATTTCCGCGCCATCGTCTCCGAACTCGACTGGGTGCCGGGCAAGCCCGTTGTGCTCAGTGCACAAACGGCCGAGGCGCTGGGTGTCGGTGAAGGCGCCAGTGTCAGGTTGGTAGCGCTTTAAATAGAAGGCTGCAGACTGCGAGCAGCAGGCTGCAGGCAGAGAATTGAGGCTTCTGCCCAAGGCCTGGCGCCTGTGGCTGGAAGCTGAACCGGAGGTTCTATGATCGTTCGTCCCGTGCGCAGTGCCGACTTGCCGGCTCTGATCGACCTGGCTCGCAGCACTGGTGCTGGGCTGACCACGCTGCCCGCCAACGAGCAGCGCCTGGCGCATCGGGTCGGTTGGGCGGAGAAGGCCTTTCGCGGCGAGGCCGAACGCGCTGATGCCGACTACCTGTTTGTGCTCGAAGACGATGCCGGCAAGGTGGTCGGTATTTCTGCGGTGGCAGGCGCCGTCGGTCTGCGTGAGCCCTGGTACAACTATCGGGTTGGCCTGACCGTCAGCGCCTCGCAGGAGCTGAACATCCATCGCCAGGTGCCGACCTTGTTCATGGCCAACGACCTGACAGGCAACTCCGAGCTGTGCTCGCTGTTCCTGCATGCCGATCACCGCACGGGCCTCAACGGACGTTTGTTGTCCAAGGCGCGCTTTCTGTTCATCGCCGAGTTTCGCGAGCTGTTCGGTGACAAGGTGATCGCCGAGATGCGCGGCATGTCCGACGACCGCGGGCGTTCTCCCTTCTGGGAGAGTCTCGGCCGGCATTTCTTCAAGATGGAATTCTCCCAGGCGGACTACCTCACCGGCGTCGGCAACAAGGCCTTCATCGCCGAGCTGATGCCGAAGTTTCCGCTCTACACCTGTTTCCTTTCCGAAGATGCACGCGCCGTGATCGGCCGTGTTCACCCGGACACCGAGCCGGCGCTGGCCATGCTCAAGGCCGAGGGCTTCAGCTACCAGGGCTATGTCGACATCTTCGATGCCGGCCCGGCGATCGAGGCGGAGACCGCGAAGATTCGCGCCGTGCGCGATAGCCAGAATCTGGTGCTGGCCATCGGCACGCCGGGTGACGACGCCGAGTCCTTCCTGGTGCACAACCGCAAGCGCCAGGATTGCCGGATCACCGCCGCGCCCGCGCGCCTGGCGGCCGGCACCCTGGTGGTCGATCCACAGACTGCCAGACGTCTGCGTCTGTCCGCTGGCGATCAGGTACGCGCCGTGCCGCTGGCGGCGCACGGCTGAGTCATGGGTTTTGCCCGGCGGCTCGTGCGGCTGCCGTTGAATGCTGGGAGTGGTAGAACAAGATGAACACTCATTACATCGCAGGGCAGTGGCAGCCTGGTCAGGGCGAGCCGCTGCAATCGATCGACCCGGTCAGCCAGGCCGTGCTGTGGCAGGGCCAGAGCGCCGCGGCCGCGCAGGTCGACGCCGCCGTGGCCGCTGCCCGTGGCGCGTCCTCGCTGTGGGCCGCGCATTCGCTGGATGGTCGTATCGCCGTGCTGGAGCGGTTCGCCGCCTGCCTGAAAGCGCGGGCGGACGAAGTGGCCCGGGCAATTGGCGAGGAGACCGGCAAGCCGCTGTGGGAGGCTGCCACCGAGGTCAACAGCATGGTGGGCAAGGTCGCGATTTCCATTCAGAGCTACCGTGAGCGCACTGGCGAGAAGAGTGGCCCGCTCGGCGACGCCACCGCGGTGTTGCGCCACAAGCCGCATGGCGTGGTCGCGGTGTTCGGCCCCTACAACTTTCCCGGGCACCTGCCCAACGGTCATATCGTGCCGGCGTTGCTGGCCGGCAACTGCGTGCTGTTCAAGCCCAGTGAGCTGACGCCGAAGGTGGCCGAGCTGACCGTGCAGTGCTGGATCGAGGCCGGGCTGCCCGAGGGCGTGCTCAACCTGTTGCAGGGTGGGCGCGAAACGGGCGTCGCCCTGGCCGGCCACCCCGGTATCGATGGGCTGTTCTTCACCGGCTCCAGTCGCACCGGTAACCTGCTGCACGCCCAGTTCGCCGGCCGTCCGGACAAGATCCTGGCGCTGGAGATGGGCGGCAATAACCCGCTGATCGTCGATCAGGTCGCGGATGTCGAAGCTGCGGTCTACACCATCGTCCAGTCCGCGTTCATCTCGGCCGGCCAGCGCTGCACCTGCGCGCGCCGCCTGCTGGTGCCGCAAGGGGAGTGGGGCGATGCCCTGCTGGCGCGCCTGGTGCAGGTGACGCGGCAGATCCGGGTCGGTCGTTTCGACGAGCAGCCGGCGCCATTCATGGGCTCGGTGATTTCTCTGCAGGCCGCCGGGCAACTGATGCAGGCACAGCAGCACCTGTTGGCTGGCGGCGCCACGGCATTGCTGGAAATGACCCAGCCGCAGGCCGATGCTGCACTGCTGACGCCCGGTATCCTCGATGTCACGGCGCTGAGCGAGCGCCCGGACGAGGAGTTTTTTGGCCCGCTGCTGCAGGTGATTCGCTACGACAGCTTCGAATCTGCCATCGCCGAGGCCAACGCCACCGCTTACGGGCTGGCCGCTGGCCTGTTGTCCGACTCTCGCGCGCGCTTCGAGCAATTCTGGCTGCATAGCCGCGCCGGCATCGTCAACTGGAACAAGCAGCTCACCGGTGCCGCCAGCACTGCGCCGTTCGGCGGTATTGGCGCCTCGGGCAACCATCGCGCCAGTGCCTATTACGCCGCCGATTATTGCGCCTACCCGGTGGCCGGGCTCGAAAGCGAAAGCCTGACCCTGCCCGCGACTCTGACTCCGGGAGTGACTTTGTGATGTCCGCTTTTGAAATGAATGTCGATGGCCTGGTCGGACCGACGCACAACTACGGTGGGCTGTCCTACGGCAACGTTGCCTCGCAGAGCAACAGCCATGCCGCATCGAGCCCCAGGGATGCGGCCAAGCAGGGCCTGGCGAAGATGAAGGCGCTGATGGACATGGGCTTCAAACAGGGCGTGCTGGCCCCGCAGGAGCGCCCGGATGTCGCCGCGCTGCGTCGTCTGGGCTTTACCGGCAGCGATGTCGAGGTGATCGCGCGTGCTGCGCGCGAAGCCATGCCGCTGCTGGTGGCGAGCTGCTCGGCCTCGAGCATGTGGACGGCCAACGCCTGCACCGTCAGCCCCAGCGCCGACACGGCAGACGGTCGCGTGCATTTCACCGCCGCCAACCTCAACTGCAAGTTCCACCGCAGCATCGAACACCCGACCACCAGCCGCGTGCTGCAGGCAATGTTCGCCAACGACGCGCACTTCGCCCATCACCCGGCATTGCCGGCGGTGGCGCAGTTCGGTGACGAGGGCGCGGCCAACCACACGCGTTTCTGCAAGGGTTATGGCGACGCGGGGGTGGAGTTCTTCGTCTACGGCCGCAGTGCCTTCGACACCCGTTATCCGGCCCCGGCGCGCTACCCGGCGCGCCAGACCCTGGAGGCCAGTCAGGCGGTCGCCCGCCTGCACGGGCTGAGCGAGGCAGGCGTGGTCTATGCCCAGCAGAATCCAGCCGTGATCGATCAGGGCGTGTTCCACAATGATGTGATCGCGGTGGGCAATGGCGAGGTGCTGTTCTATCACCAGGACGCCTTCCTCGACACCGACAAGGTGCTGGCCGAGCTGGGCGACAAACTGGCTCGCCGTGGTGGCAACTTTCAGGCGGTGTGCGTGCCGGGTTCTGCCGTCAGCGTGCAGGATGCCGTGCGCTCCTACCTGTTCAACAGCCAGCTGTTGAGCCGTGCCGATGGCAGCATGCTGCTGGTGGTGCCGGAAGAGTGCCGCAACAACCCGAGTGTCTGGCGTTACCTGCAACAGCTGACCGCCAGCGGCGGGCCGATCCGTGAGGTGCGAGTGTTCGACCTCAAGCAGAGCATGCAGAACGGCGGTGGCCCGGCATGTCTGCGTCTGCGCGTGGCGCTCAACGAGCAGGAGCTGGCGGCAGTCAATCCGGGGGTGGTGATGAGCGACGCGCTGCACGATACCCTGGTGGCCTGGGTCGACAAACACTACCGCGACCGATTGAGCGAAGCCGATCTGGCCGACCCGCAATTGTTGAGCGAATGCCGCACGGCATTGGATGAACTGACACAGATCCTTAAACTGGGCTCGGTCTATCCTTTCCAGATAGCCTGAACCTGACCTCGATTCCCGGAGATTTTATGAGCGATGCGCTGCAACTGATTCTTGAAGACAACGACGGCACCCAGCTGGAAACCTCCTGCAGCCGCTTTGCCGTGGTCTGGCAGGGCAAGGAAGTGTGGGTCCAGGCCGTTGGCGATCAGTTGCTGATCGGTGTCGACGTGGAGGAGGGCGATACCGAGTACGTCAACCTGCTGCTGCGTCCGCAGGCCACCAACCTGGTCAGCCTGCAGCTGGAGATGGAGCCGATGATCGCCGATGAGGACGATCATGTTCATGGCCCGGGCTGCAATCACTAAGCCTTGAGGAGTGTCCGATGCTTGTCCTCGGAAAGCTGCTTGAACTGACCCTGGCCGGCCACGAGCCGTCGGCGAAGATTCAACTGACGCCCGATGGCACGCGTTTGCGCTGGCTCGACGAAGGCGCGCTGGAGGTGACCCCACCTGCAGCGCGCGACAGCGGCCTCGACCTGCTGCTGTCGGCAGGCGTCCACGGCAACGAAACCGCGCCGATCGAATTGCTCGATCGCCTGTTGCGGGGTATCGCGCGCAACGAGTTGCATCCGGCAGCACGCATTCTCTTTCTGTTCGGCAATCCCGAGGCCATGCGCCGTGGCGAGCGTTACGTCGAGCAGGACCTCAATCGCCTGTTCAGCGGTCGTCATGAGCAGTCCAGTGGCTTCGAGGCCATCAGGGCCTGCGACCTGGAGCACCTGGTCGTCAACTTCTTCGGCAAGGACACCGGCCGCACGCGGCTGCACTACGACCTGCATACCGCCATCCGAGCTTCGAAGATCGAGCAGTTCGCCCTCTACCCCTGGCACGAGGGGCGCGCGCATTCCCGGCGCGAACTGGAGCGCCTGCACGCTGCTGGTATCGAGGCGGTGTTGCTGCAGAACAAGGCGTCGACCACGTTCAGTGCCTACACCTACGCGCAGCTGGGTGCCGAAGCCTTCACCCTGGAGCTGGGCAAGGCCCGAGCCTTCGGGCAGAACGAGCTGGTCCACCTCGACCTGCTGGAGAACGCCCTGCACGCGCTGATCGAAGGGCGCGAGGTGATCAGCGGCGAGCCGACACTCGACGGCATGCAGCTGTTCGCGGTATCGCGTGAGGTGATCAAGCACAGCGACAGCTTCCAGTTGCACCTGCCGGCCGATATCGAGAACTTCACCGAGCTGGAGCGCGGCTATCTGCTTGCCGAAGACATTGCCGACAGCCGCTGGGTGGTGGAGGAGCAGGGCGCGCGCATCATCTTCCCCAATCCCAAGGTCAAGAACGGCCTGCGCGCCGCCATCCTGATCGTCCCGGACGACGGTGCCTGCCTGGTTTAGCCTGCGCGCCATCTGCCTGGCTATCCGGCTGGCATCCCGTAGAAGCGGCTTTAGCCGCGATACACCTCGCCGTCTGGGCTCCGCCACCTGTCAGCAGAGACAGTCGGCTCGCTCGGCGTTCCGCCGGATTTCGCCTCAACTGTATCTTGTGGCGGGCTTCGCCACCTCTTTAGCATGAGCCTTTCGCCAATTGCCGGGAAAGCCTGTCATGCCTCTGATCGACCTGCGTAGCGACACCGTCACTCAACCCACTGCCGCCATGCGTGAAGTCATGATGACTGCCGAGCTGGGCGATGATGTCTATGGCGAAGACCCCACGGTAAACCGTTTGCAGACCTGGTTGGCCAGTGAGCTGGGCTTCGAGGCGGCGCTGTTCGTCCCTACCGGCACCATGAGCAACCTGCTCGGCCTGATGGCCCACTGCGAGCGCGGTGACGAGTACATCGTCGGCCAGCAGGCGCACACCTACAAATATGAGGGCGGCGGCGCCGCCGTGCTCGGCTCCATCCAGCCGCAACCGATCGAGGGCGAGGCCGATGGCTCGCTCGACCTGGCCAGGGTCGAGGCGGCGATCAAACAGGACGACTTCCATTTCGCCCGCACGCGCCTGCTGGCGCTGGAAAACACCATGCAGGGCAAGGTGCTGCCGCTCGACTATCTGGCTGCCGCCCGCGAGTTTACTCGCCGTCGTGGCTTGAGCCTGCATCTCGATGGTGCCCGCCTGTATAACGCGGCGGTCAAGCTCGGGGTGCCGGCGCGCGCGATTACCCGGCATTTCGATTCGGTCTCGGTATGCCTGTCCAAGGGGCTCGGGGCGCCGGTCGGCTCGGTGCTCTGCGGTAGCGCCGCGCTGATCGACAGGGCGCGTCGTTTGCGCAAGATGGTCGGCGGCGGCATGCGTCAGGCCGGTGTGCTGGCAGCGGCCGGTCTTTATGCGCTGCAGCACCAGGTCGAGCGCCTGGCCGAGGACCATGCCAAGGCCGCGCGCCTGGGTGAGGCGTTGAGTGAATTGGGCTACAGCGTCGAACCGGTACAGACCAATATGGTCTATGTGCAGCTCGGTGAACGTGCCGACCAGATCAAGGCCTTCATGGCCGAGCGCGGCATTGCCGTCACCGCTTCGCCGCGTCTGCGCCTGATCACTCATCTGGATGTCGGGTCCGAAGGCGTCGAGCGGGTGATCGAGGCGTTCGCTGCTTTCCGCGATCATTGATCCTGCGGCCGGCCGCCCCTGGTGGTCGGCTGTCAACAAGGCACTAGCCGTGGGCAGCAGGCCCGATATAATGCGTCCCTTTGCAGACTGCGTGACAACTGCTGCGCCCGGTCATGTTGCGTTGGAAAACGGCTCAGAATGCTCATTTACACTCAGTAAATTGCGCACGTTCGCCGGTTTTTGCTTCGCCTGACCTTCGCTCGCGACGTTTTCACGCTCTCTACCTTGCCGGCTCTGCCGTGGCCGCCTGATTCCGTGGATGACCCCTATGAAAAGCGCAGAAATCCGTGAAGCCTTCCTGAGCTTCTTCGAAGAAAAAGGGCACACCCGTGTCGCTTCCAGCTCGCTGATTCCAGCGAACGACCCGACCCTGCTGTTCACCAACGCAGGCATGAACCAGTTCAAGGACTGCTTCCTGGGCCTGGAAAAGCGCGCCTACACCCGCGCCACCACCAGCCAGAAGTGCGTGCGGGCGGGCGGCAAACATAACGACCTGGAAAACGTCGGTTACACCGCGCGTCACCACACCTTCTTCGAAATGCTGGGCAACTTCAGCTTTGGCGACTACTTCAAGCGTGACGCCATTCATTACGCCTGGGAGTTCCTGACCTCCGAGAAGTGGCTGAACCTGCCCAAGGAAAAACTCTGGGTCACTGTCTACGCCACCGATGACGAGGCCTACGACATCTGGACACGCGAAGTGGGCATTCCCAGCGAGCGGATGATCCGCATCGGCGACAACAAGGGCGCGCCGTATGCCTCCGACAACTTCTGGGCGATGGGTGACACCGGGCCGTGCGGTCCGTGCACCGAGATCTTCTTCGACCATGGCGAGCACATCTGGGGCGGCCCACCCGGCAGCCCGGAAGAGGACGGTGACCGCTATATCGAGATCTGGAACAACGTGTTCATGCAGTTCAATCGCACTGCCGATGGCGTGCTGCACGCGCTGCCGGCACCGAGCGTGGACACCGGCATGGGCCTGGAGCGCATCAGCGCCGTGCTGCAGCACGTCAACTCGAACTACGAGATCGACCTGTTCCAGAATCTGCTGGCCGCCTCGGCCAAGGCCATCGGTTGCGCCAACGCGGGCGAGGCGTCGCTGAAGGTGGTGGCTGACCACATTCGTTCCTGCAGCTTCCTGATCGCCGATGGCGTGACGCCGTCCAACGAAGGCCGTGGCTACGTGCTGCGCCGCATCATTCGTCGCGCCTGCCGTCACGGCAACAAGCTGGGCGCCAAAGGCAGCTTCTTCTACCAGATCGTCGCCGCGCTGGTGGCCGAGATGGGGGAAGCCTTCCCCGAGCTCAAGCAGCAGCAGGCGCACATCGAACGCGTGCTGAAAACCGAAGAAGAGCAGTTCGCCAAGACCCTGGAGCAGGGCCTGAAGATCCTCGAGCAGGACCTGCTCGAGCTCAAGGGCAACGTCATTCCCGGTGACGTGGTGTTCAAGCTGTATGACACCTACGGTTTCCCGGTCGACCTGACCGCCGACATCGCCCGTGAGCGCGAGCTGTCGGTGGACGAAGAAGGCTTCGAGCGTGAAATGGAGGCGCAGCGCGAGCGTGCCCGTTCCGCCAGCGCCTTCGGCATGGATTACAACGCGCTGGTGAAAGTCGATACTGACACCAACTTCCTCGGTTACGAAGGCACCAGCGGCAGCGGCAAGATCATTGCCCTGTTCAAGGCCGGCGCCGCGGTCGACAGCCTCGCCGAAGGCGAAGAGGGCGTGGTGGTGCTGGACCAGACCCCGTTCTACGCCGAGTCCGGCGGTCAGATCGGTGACTGCGGTTATCTGGAGGGCGCCGGCGTGCGCTTCGACGTGCGTGACACCACCAAGGCGGGCGGCGCTTTCCTGCATCACGGCGTAGTCGCCAAGGGCGGCCTGAGCGTCGGCACCAGCGTCAAGGCCGAGGTCGAGGCCGATGTGCGTCAGGCTACCGCGCTGAACCACTCGGCGACTCACCTGCTGCATGAAGCCCTGCGTATCGTGCTCGGCGACCATGTGCAGCAGAAGGGCTCGTTGGTCAACAGCCAGCGCCTGCGCTTCGACTTCAGCCACTTCGAGGCGATCAAGCCGGAGCAACTCAAGCAGATCGAAGACATCGTCAATCGCGTGGTGCGCGAGAACTCGGCGGTGGAAACCGAGATCACTGATATCGAGACCGCCAAGGCCAAGGGCGCCACGGCGCTGTTCGGCGAGAAGTATGGCGATCAGGTGCGTGTACTGAGCATGGGCGGCGATTTCTCCGTCGAACTGTGCGGCGGTACCCACGTTTCGCGTACTGGCGATATCGGCCTGTTCAAGATCGTCAGCGAGGGCGGCGTAGCTGCCGGCGTGCGTCGTATCGAGGCGGTCACCGGTGCGCAAGCGCTGGCCTGGCTCAATGGCGCCGAGGAGCAGCTCAAGGAAGCCGCTTCCCTGGTCAAGGGCAATCGCGACAACGTGCTGGACAAACTCTCGGCACTGATCGAGCGCAACCGTCAGCTGGAAAAGGAGCTGGAGCAGCTCAAGGCCAAGGCCGCCAGTGCCGCTGGTAACGACCTGGCGGGCTCGGCCGTGGACGTGAAAGGCACCAAGGTGCTGGCTGCGCGTCTCGATGGCCTGGACGGCAAGGCGCTGCTGGCACTGGTCGACCAGCTGAAGAACAAGCTGGGCAGCGCGGTGATCCTGCTCGGCGGCGTGTTCGACGAGAAGGTGGTGCTGGTCGCGGGCGTGACCCAGGATCTGACCGCCAAGCTCAAGGCCGGCGACCTGATGCGTCAAGCCGCTGCGGTCGTCGGTGGCAAGGGCGGTGGTCGCCCGGACATGGCCCAGGGCGGCGGCGTCGATGCCGGCAAGCTGGATGAAGCCCTGGCCTTGGCCGCGGTTCTGGTCGAGCAGGCTTCGTAACGAGCGAGAAAGCGGGGCCCGCAGTGCGTCCGGCGGGCCTTGGCAGTATGACCCGATGCGGGTTTAATGGGCGCCCTTCGAGGAATCAGGCGGCTTTTTGAAATGGCTTTGATCGTACAGAAGTTTGGGGGCACCTCCGTCGGCACC
>Ga0070752_1002411_pt1 | contig 12136 bp, 14 predicted proteins | sample VirMetDEL_Aug_30_FD_77440 | JGI IMG/M metagenome (GOLD analysis project Ga0070752, IMG submission 77440) | Aqueous microbial communities from the Delaware River and Bay under freshwater to marine salinity gradient to study organic matter... | ecosystem: Environmental > Aquatic > Marine > Coastal...
TCACGACCCACGCGCCCAGCACCTACAAGATCCCGACCGCCAACGACTGCCCGCCGGTGTTCAACGTGCGGCTGTTCGAGGGCCAGAACTTCGAGGACTCGATCCACCGCAGCAAGGCCGTGGGCGAGCCGCCGTTCATGCTGGCGATCAGCGTGTTCGAGGCGCTGCGGGATGCGGTGGCGCACGCGGGCGGGAAGGCGGAGGGGATGAATGCGCCAGCGACGGCGGAGGAAGTGTTGAGGGCGGTGGGGGCGGCGTAGCGCTGTCTGCACACATGCCGGACGCGATCCGATGCTGAGGGAGTGAGCAGTGGACCGAGAGGCCAGCCCCCCTCCAGATCAAACCGATGGCTTGGCGACCATCAGGTAGAACACCACCAACATGGCGACAAACGCGGGATAGCCCAGGCCTTCCCACCAGCGGCGATAGCGGTGGAACGCTGGCGGCAGTTCCAGGCCGTCACGCGCGGCGGCAATGGCCATGCGGGCCATCCGCACCTGGAGCCACACCACCGGTAGCCAGCAGGCACCGGCCAGCAGGTACAGCAAGATGGACAGCGCCAGCCAGGGTGTGGACAGCGGCCAGCCCGCTGCATGGGCCAGCCACACGCCCGACAGCGGCTGAAAAATGGCCGCTGGCGTCGTGAACCACCAGTCGGCGCGGACGACCAGCCGGCTGATGACGGCCTGCGCCGCCACGCTGCCGCTTCGATTGCCAAAGAACATGTAGAAGGCCGAGCCGAAGCCCGTGCCCACCAGCACGACGCTGGAGAGCACATGCAGCCATTTGACCAACAGGTAGCCGCTCAATTTCGCCTCTCTTCGCGCAGCAGCATCCAAAGGCAAGCCGCCAGGGGAATGTTCTTGGTCATTGGCCCCAAGGGATGTAGCCAAAGCGTCGGCGCCAGCACGGTGGCTGCGATGGTCATGAGCCCCATCATGGCGAGAGCCATCAGGAAGACGCCTCGCACCGGCCACAGTGCCATGCCCAGGCCCAGCACCAGATCAACGCCGGCACCCACCAGAATCACCACCCGGATGGCGAGGGGATCGGACCAACCTGCCTGCTTGAGCAACTCCGACGACTGCCCGTCCAGCTCCACCACACTGACGACGGCTGTGGCGAGCCAGACAAAGACGAGACCCGCTCGCAACACGCCCAGGGAAGTGAATCGTTCAGGCGACTGCATAGGTGGACGCTTCTTCGATATCGGTCTGCATGCCCCAGCGCGCAAACTCGGGTTCAAAGTCCGCAAGGGTCAATTGGCCTGTTGCCGTGAATGCGCCCACCGGCAGCGCTGAACCCATGGCCAGACGACGAGCGAGCAGGATGGCCGCCATGCATGGAATTTCCGGGCCGTGGTCATTGTCTGCGGCGATGTGCCATGCCGTCGAAGCATCGCGGCCCTGAGCATCAGCCCCGGACACCCGCACCACCATTCCGCCCAACCCTGAACCGAAAGGATCAAACAGCCGCCCCGCCCTGTTCAGCGCGCGTGCCCAGCGCGAGGGAGGTGGAATGATGCGCACGGCACGCATGGCAGCCAGCAAGGCCAGCATGCGCTGAGAAAGGCCAATCTCGACCGCAGCGCGAAACACCACCCGGTCGCGAACGGTGTAGCGGCTCGGGAACAGCTCAAGATCGGGGATGTCACACAAGGCACTTTTGCGAGAGCGCAGTCGGGCAAAGTGTTCTTCATGCAGGCCGCCCCAGCCCCGTCGCGCCTGCCAGCGGCCACCCAGCCATACGGAGACGTTCTCACCGCAGTAACTCAGCACCCCGGCCAACGTGGCATCGCCGCGCGGAGCAGTCTGTGCCGGCGCGATGCAGATGGCGATGCGGTCGATGCGTTGCCAACCGGCGCAAAGCGCGTCAACAACGGCGCAAGACAGCGCAGGCACCGTGCTGGCACCGCTGATGGCTGTACGCCCGGCCTGCCTGAACGCGGCATCCATAGCCATCGGAAAGTCACAGACGAAACGCCGACCGTCCGCAAGATCCAGGTAGTGCGCTCGGGCTTCGGCCGATGCGGTGGCTACCGCATAGCCCTGCGCCTGAAATGGGCCAGCGGTATGGATGACCAACTCCGCGCCGATTGACGCCAACCGCTCCGCCAGGTCGCTCCGACCCACATCCAGTGCCAACCCGGTGGCTCGGGGCCCAAGCTCCCGAGCGAGTTCCCCTGCACGAGAAGCATCGCGACCGGCGACCAGCAATTCAATGTTCGTATCTGAGGCCAGGGCGCGGCAGATGCGCGCGCCGAAATTGCCGTAGCCGCCGAGTACCAGAGCTTTCATCCAGCAGGACACCCCAACGACCGCCCCTGGCCGATTCCTGAGGAAATGCCTTGGAGGGTGCGAGGGCCCACCTCACGTGCTCGGGTGCGGAAAGCTACGGATTCGCCCATGTAGCGCAGGGCCTGCGTGAAAATCTCGCGTGCCAGGATGGTTTCGCTTGAATTCATCCGCAACTTCCAGAATCGGGGGGTTCGCGTCACTCTTGCGCGGTGCCCGCCAGCACACGCCGTTTCTTGCGCACGATGACCACCGCTGGCGGCTTCTCCGCCGGCTTGGCCGACCGCTGAAACGTCGGTCGCTGACGCTCGCGCGGCCCCTGCGCGCTGCGAATGGCGGCGCGAACCTGTGAGGCATTGAGCACGCGGGTGACGGAGCCGTTGACCTGCAGGTACTCGCCGGCAGGCGACAGGGCCAGGCAGCCAAATTCGCCACCGCGCTGAACCGTACCAATGACGTTCACCCCGAGATCGGTCGCCACCGTCATGGGCAAGAGCGAGCGGGATGGACCCAGCTTGACGATCAGTTTGGCAGCCACGTCACAGACCCTCGCGCAAGAGCTTGGTGGTTGCAGATACAAATGGAATGGGCATGCGCGATGATACGAAGCAGCCTGGGGCAAGCGCCCGATGGCTCACGAGTCGACGCATTTCGTTCCACCTCCTCCGCTACAAAGGCACGAAGCGCCGCAGTCGTCTCAGCCCTCGGTGGCGCCCTTGCCCCGCCGCCTGCGTGCCGCAACCGGTGACTCGGCCGCCGCATAGGCCCCCAGACCCGCCTGGCGGTCCAGGGGCGTCACCGTCTGCAAGGTGGTGCCCCCAGGGGGCTGCAGTTCTGGCGGAAAGAACGCGAGCTTCTGCGCGCGCGCCAGCTTGTCGGTGCGCGACAGGTCGAGGTCGCGTTCGTTGACGCCGCCCCGCGGCTTTACCGCGATGCCGTCCACGATCTCCAGATCGAACCACCAGCGCTTGGCCGCATTGCGCTGGCCGCCGCCGGTGGTGTCGTCGTGCGCGATGAGCTGGCGGCGCGCGGCCGGCACCTCGATGGACAGCCACAGCAGCCGCTCCGACTCGACCAGGTCCTCGCGGTTGTAGGGGCAGGTCTTCATGCAGCGGCCGCAGGCCGAGCCCTTCATGTTGGTGAGCCGGTACTTGCCGCATTTCTCCACGTCGGGCTTCCAGATCTCGTAGCCGTTGAACATCACCTTGGGGCCGAACGGGATGGCGTTGCAGGGGCACTCGCGAGCGCACTTCATGCACAGGTTGCACATGGCCTGCAGGCCGAAGTCGATCGGCTTGTCCACCGCCAGCGGGAGGTCGGTGGTGAACAGCACCGACTTGGAGCGCGGGCCGATGAAAGGGTTGAGGATCAGCTCGCCGATGCGCGAGAGCTCGCCCAGGCCGGCCATCAACACGGCAGGCAGGTGCAGCAGCTCGGAATGGGCATTGGAGTGCGCCCGCGCCGAAAACCCCATGCGCCGCACGTGCGCGGCCATCACGCCGGCCATGGTGGCACCCCGCAGATAGGCCCGCATCGACTGCGCGCCCGAGATCCAGTCGTCCCCCGAGGCGCCTTCCATGGTCTCGAAGCCCTGGTCCATGAGCATCACCACGGCATACCGGTGGTAAGGCTCGATCGGGCGGCCCTCCACTTCGTCGTGGGAGTAGTACATCCACGGCTCGGCCTCGCAGATGCCCACCAGGTCGGCGCCCATCACATGGGCCAGGGCCTTGATGGCGTCGGCGTTGCGCTGCGGGTCCGACAGGTCCCCGCCCAGGCCCGTGGGCTGCAGCGGTTCGCGCGTGCCCTGCAGGGGCACCAGGGCGCGGATCAGCGGCGTCATGGCAAAGGCCAGCGGGTGCTTGACGGCAAACCGGGTGCGCTCGATCCGGGCCTTCTCGCCCAGGTCGCCGGCCAGGGCGCGGGTGAACAGGTCGGCACGCTTGGGCACGCGGCGGATCTCGTCGCGCAGCAACAGCGTGGTGGGCTCGTCGACACGGCGGATGCGCTCCATCTCGTAGCGACCCATGTGCACCGGCCGCCGCGCGAGCTCATCGTCTTCAAAGCCAGGCCGGGTGCCCAGGGCGCCCATGTAGGTGTCGGAGTCCGGCCAGGCCAGGGAGGCATCGGGCGCGATGGGCAGATCGACGGCCAGCGGATAGTCGGTGGTGACGACGCCAACGCGAAAGCCGCGCTTTGAAAACGGCATGGCCAGCACGCCATCGACCGCCTTGGCCACGCCGGCACGCTGGGCCAGGGACGCCAGATCCACCAGCGTATGGCCCGCCACGTGCCCGCGCGCCGACCACCCCAGCGCGCGGATGTAGCCCGCCATCACGGCCGCCACCTCGGCGCAACGCAGGTCTGTGCGCTCGGCGTGGGTGCCGACGATCCATTCGGCGCCCGGCTCGCCAGGTTTCGGTTCGCGGCTGAACTCCACCAGGAACACGAAGGCATGGCTGTGAGGCGAAGAGGCTGACTCCAGCCAGTCCTGCGGATGAAGATCGCAAACACCGGCGAGCGTGCATTCCAGAAAATACGCAGAGGCCTTGAGGTTGCGGGCACGCGTCACCAGGTCATCGGGCACCGGCGCACGCGCAGGCGCTGATGCCCCATCCAGGTGAGCATCGAACAGCGCCCGGTATTCAGGCAACGCGCCCAGCACCGCATCGGCACCGGCTCGCATCGCGTCTTCTGGCTGGCGCACGCCAGCCACCGGGTCCACAGCGGCACGCGGCAGGAGTTCGGTGGGCAACACACCGAGATCGAAGTGCCGATCACGGTTGGAAAAGAGACGGGGCATGAAGCCTCCTGCTGGGGGGACACGTTTGTAACGTGCGACTCAAATCATTTCGAGTGGCGAAGGCCCCTTCGGCGGCGGAAAGAGCGCGTCGAGCTCACGCAACTGGGCTGTCGTTAACGGCTGGGCAAGCGCAAGCGCGTTTTCCTCAAGCCGTTTTCGGCTACCGGTCTTGGGGATCGCGATCACGCCCTCCTGCGCCAGCAGCCACGCGATGGCCACTTGCGGTGGCGTCATTCCATGCCCTTTTGCGAAGTCCACCAGCACGCGCTGCCGCACAAGCCGGCCCTCTTCAAGTGGCGAGTAGGCCATGACAGGAATGCGACGCTCGCGCAGCCATGGCAGCAGATCCCATTCAATGCCGCGCCGGCCGAGGTTGTAAAGAACCTGATCGGTTTGCACAGCCGCGCCCGAGGGCATATCGTGCAGTTCGCGCATCAGCGCTGAGTCGAGATTGCTCACACCCCAATGACGGATCTTGCCAGCGCGACGAAGCGCCTCGAAGGCCTCCACCGTCTCCTCCAGCGGCACGTTCCCCTGCCAATGCAGCAGGTACATGTCGATTGCTTCGATGCGCAAGCGCTTCAGACTGTTGTCGCAGGAGACCGGCATTGAACGGCGTGAGGCATTGTGCGGATAGACCTTGCTCACAATGAAGACCTCATCGCGACGGCCTTCAATTGCCTCACCAACCAGTGCCTCCGAAAGGCCTTCCCCGTACATCTCGGCGGTATCGATGAGCGTAAGGCCCAGGTCGATGCCGCGTCGCAGGCAGTCGATTTCCTCCTGGCGACGCGCAGGGTCGTCGCCGATGCGCCACGTACCTTGGCCGAGAGACGCAACGAGTTCGCCAGAGGGAAGCTTTACGTGTTTCACGGCAACAGTATTACCGGCCTTACCATCGGTGCGCAGCGCCGCTGTTGAGCGTCCGTGTTCATGCGCTGGTTAGGCAGCCAGTTTGTTTCTCATGCCCTATGGCTGGGCAACCAACACATGGGTGCGCATTGGGTATCTGAGTTCACCACTTGCTACGTGAGGCTCTAACATCATGCGCACTTGTTTGAGAAACTCATCGCGCCCACTTTCTGGGAGAAGTGCCACGGCATGGCGAGTAGAAGGAGACCCCTGGGTCATTCCGTCGATGAATGATTGGATGGACGTGAAATGAGACACCCCATCCTCGGTGCGAAGTTGTATCCGGGAGAACCCTGCACGAGTAGCGGCGTCGCGAATGTCATCAGGATTGGAGAAGGAGCACGCTCGCTTTGCCGCTGAGGCATCAACCCCTTGACTCTCCAGTGCTTGAACCACGGCGTAGTGCCCTATGTTGTACTCAAGTGGTCCCCAGATGCTCGCCGCTAGTCGACCCGATGGTTTGAGCATCCGGCGAATCTCGGCGAAACCGGCGTGACGATCTTTGAAGAACTGAAGTCCCTGAAGGCAAAGGCAGAGATCAAACGTAGCGTCTTTAAATGGCACCTGGAGCGCGTCTGCGCAGTGCCACTCCATTGGAGTTCCTGTGCCCTGCGTCAACCTCCGGGCAACCTCGATGACGCCTGGATCGATATCGACGCCGATAACGCTTCCGGTCGGGCCAGCGAAGCGTGCGGCCATCCTCGCCCCGATACCGGTGCCACAGGCCATGTCCAGCACTTGATCTCCCGGTTGCGGCGCCACAACGCCAATCACAAGCTCCGTCCAGTGAGCAAACATGCCCGGAACCATGTGCCTCTCATATGCCTCTGCAGTCGTCGTGTCGATGGGCTGATTTTCTGGTGACATTTTCGATTCACCCCTTCATTGATATTGTGCTGCGGTCGGCTGCCTAACGTTTGAATTAAGGGGCGCGCTTTAGCGCGTCCCGCTTGAACGAAGGGTTAGGGCGCATTTTTGGCCATGCGAGTTCGATCTGCGCTGAGATGGTAGGTTACCGCAGCGGCGACACAGAAGGCCAGTGCGTCCGTGGGACGCTACTACCCTTGCTCCTTATAAGGGCCGCTTTACGGATGAAGCCGCAGGACTGCAAATGCCAGGACTGGGACAGCCATTGGGCCAATCTCACGTTCGAGTTACCCGCCGCCTCGTCTTCGGATCGCAGAACACGGTGATATCGCGCGCCTTGGTCTGGATTGCGACAGATGGCTACCCACTCGCCTGTTGTAGCCCTTGAGCGCCGAGGTCGGCAACCACTGCTCATTCGGCGTTGGACCAGGAGCCGTCACGTAAAGCCACAAGGACCGCGTCCGCTTCAACTTCAGACCGTATCGAGATCCCCCATGCTGATGGACTTGTAGACATGGGCAACCGGGACACCCAGCCTTTGTGCGGAAAGACTGGCCGCGGCGATTGATCCAGATCAGGGCTCGACAACACCCCCGGGTCTAGCATGAGCTAGACGCAGCGCCGCACAAGTTGGCCTGCGCGAAAACCCCAACTGCAGGAGACCGACCATGCGCCACACCCTCATCGCCTTCGCCCTCGCCCTTGCCCTGCCCCTGGCTGCCCAGGCTCAGACCAAGGCTGCAGCAGGCACCTTCGAAATCAAGACCCTCACGCCGGAGACCGCGCTGGTCGCGGCCCAGGCCGCGCTTGCCTCCTGCCGCGCGCAGGGCTTTCAGGTCGGCGTGGCGGTGGTCGACCGCTCGGGTCTGACCCAGGTGTTCCTGCGCGACCGCTTCGCTGGCGCGCACACCGTGGACGTGGCCACCAACAAGGCCTGGACAGCGGCGAGCTTTCGCACCTCCACCCTGGATCTGGCCAACGAGTCCCAGCCAGGCAAGCCCATGAGTGGCATCCGCAGCACGCCCCGCATGCTGGCGGTGGGCGGCGGCGTGGTGATCGAGGCCGGCGGCTCGATCTTTGGCGGTATCGGTGTCTCGGGTGCGCCCGGCGGCGATGCCGATGACGCCTGCGCTCGCGCCGGCATCAAGGCCATCATCGACAAGATCGAGTTCTGACCTGGAAATCTCAGAGCAGACTGAGATTTGATCGGGTGTCGAGGGATGCGTATATGATTCGTACATGTTTCGTATAAAGTCCATCCATGGGTATCGTCAAAATCTCAGACCTGATGCATGAAAACCTGAGGGTAGCCGGGAGTGCTCTCAGCAGGTCCATCAACGCTCAGGCAGAACACTGGATGCGGGTTGGCATGTTGACCGAGCTGCACCCGGAGTTGAACCACCGTGAAATCTGCCAACTGCTGATACGGGCCGAACTGGCTGGAGGGCTGGACGTTTCCGTGGCCGTGGAAGCCGTGCATGGAAAAACCCGCTCATTGACCACAGGGAAGCCTTGATGGCTCGTGGAGTCACCATCAAATCATCCACCGACATCCAGATGGCGCGGCGCGCTGGCATGCTCGCCGCGGAGGTTTTGAGCATCATCGAGCCGCATGTTGTGCCCGGCGTGAACACGGAGGCGCTCGACCGCATCTGCCACGACCACATCGTGAACGTCCAGGGTGCCGTACCCGCGAACGTGGGGTATCAGGGCTATCCAAAAACCATCCTCACCTCAGTCAACCAAGTGGTTTGCCATGGCATTCCTTCACCTGAGAAGGTGTTGAGAAAGGGCGACATCATCAATATCGATGTCGCGGTGATCAAGGACGGTTGGTACGGCGACACCAGCCGCATGTTTTTCTTGGGAGCACCCAGCACACTGGCCCGACGCCTGGTGGAGACAACCTACGAAGCCATGCTGGCCGGCATCCGTCAGGTGAAGCCGGGAGCAACATTGGGTGACGTTGGTCATGCCATTCAGTCAGTCGCTCACCGAGAGAATTTCAGCGTGGTCCGCGAGTACTGCGGGCACGGCATCGGTCAGGTTTACCACGAAGACCTGCAGGTTCTGCACTATGGACAGCGTGGAAATGGTTTGAAGCTGGAGCCCGGCATGGTTTTCACCATCGAACCGATGCTCAACGCGGGCAGGCGCGAGGTGCGTCAGCTTCCGGATGGATGGACCGTCATCACCAAGGATCGATCGCTCTCCGCCCAGTGGGAACACATGGTGGCTGTAACACCAGAAGGGTGTGAGGTGCTTACGAAATGGCCAGGGGGTACTGGCCCCTATGCGCCGGTCTGACAAACTGCGGGACCATGAAGGGGTCGCCGAGGGGAGAAGCGCCGACTGACCGGGCGAGGGGTCTGGCGGTACGTGGACCGCGTTTGCGAATAACGGATGGCCGCGCGCGAGCAAAGCCTGATCCAGCCCGACGGCAACACGGTTGATCTGACTTTGAACTCCCGCAACGAGGCGTCGCCGATGCCCGAGCGCTTCCCCGCATGACGCGGTGATGTGTGCCAGCGCACGGACAGGGTGCCGCATGCGCCTAGCATGGTGCGCATGCGTGCCATGCCCCTGTCGCCCTCCCTTCTGCTGGCCTCGGCCCTCGCGTTGGGGCTGCTGGGCGCGTGTGGCGGCGGTGGTGACGATGTTGACGAAGGCAGCCCCGGCGGGGGCGCCACGTTCACGCCCACCACGCAGCCCGTCACGGTGACCGAGCTGCCCATCGGCATGGCGAATCCCTGGGGCCTGGCGTTTCTGCCCGACGGCCGCATGCTGGTTACCGGGCAGGACGTGCGCTTGCGGCTGTTTGCCGCCGACGGCCAGAGCTACAACCACGTCAACCACGCACCGTTCGCCAACGTCGTCAGGGGGTCGGAGCAGAACGGCCTGTTCGACGTGGCGGTGGACCCGGCATTCGCCAGCAACCGGCGCGTCTACTTCACGTTTTCCGAGGCCGTCAGCGGCTCGCTGGTCTCTGGCACGGCGGTGGCGCGCGCCGAGCTGGCCGACAACTTCGACCTGTTGAACTGGCAGGTGATCTACCGGCAGACGCCGAAGGTGGAGAGCGCGAAGCACTATGGCTCGCGTCTGGCGTTCGACCGGGAGGGCTATCTCTTCGTGACCCTGGGCGACCGGGAGACCGACGAACAGCGCGTGTTCGCGCAAGACGTGTCGCGAGGCAACGGCAAGGTGGTGCGCATCACCACCGACGGCGCGCCCGCACCAGGCAACCCGGTGATCCCTGGCGCGATCCCCGGGCTGTGGAGCTATGGCCACCGCAACCCGCAAGGGGCCGCCCTGCACCCCGACACCGGCGAGTTATGGACCCACGAACACGGGCCGCAGGGCGGCGACGAAGTCAACCTCACGCTGCCCGGACGCAACTACGGCTGGCCGGTGATCAGCTACGGCCAGGAATACGGCACCACCACGCAGGTGGGCGAAGGCACGGCCAAGCCCGGCATGGAGCAACCGCTCGCTTACTGGGAGACGATCGACGGGAGCCTCTGGACCGGAGGGCAGAAGTCGTCGATCGCGCCCAGCGGCATGGCGTTCTTCACCGGCAGCTCGCCGGCGAACTGGAGCGGCAGCCTGTTCGTGGGCGCATTGGCCGGCACCGCGCTGTGGCGGCTGCAGTTCGACGGCACACGGGAAGTGGGTCGCGAACGCCTGCTCGCCGACCGCAACGAGCGCATCCGCGACGTGCGCATGGGGCCCGACGGCCGCCTGTACCTGCTCACCGACGGCCCTGTGGGCAAGATTCTGCGGGTGGGCGGTTAAGGCGCTGTCATGCCCGCCTGGGCATGTGGTTTGCCCAAATCTTGAACCGAAAGGAGTCTCCCATGAACCCTCAGCAATACGCCTCCTGCATGGAGGCCTGCATGCGATGCGCCCTCGCATGCCATCACTGCTCCGCTGCCTGCCTGAAGGAGGAGCATGTCGACGCCATGGCCAGATGCATCGCCCTGGATATGGACTGCGCGGCGATGTGCGAACTTGCGGCCGCAGCGATGGCCAGGGACAGCGAGAACGCCCTCGCCTTGTGCCGGCTGTGTGCCCAGATTTGCGAAGTCTGTGGCGACGAATGCGGCAAACACGACATGGATCATTGCAAGGCGTGCGCCGAAGCGTGCCACGCCTGCGCCGCCGAATGCCTGCGGATGCAGGCTTCAGCCACCTGACTCGCGCCTGCAAGTCCAGCTGGGACAGGCTTCCTTGTCCAGGACAAGCTCGGGCCATTCGTGCGGACGCGATTTTGTCCTACAGCGTTCATGTGCCCCGGATCGGAAACTCGGCGTTCTGCGTCGTGAATTCTCATCCGTTCCCAGGGGTCGCCATGAGGTCTGTTGTGAAGCTCTCCATCTTCGGAATCGCCCTTTTCGTCGCCGTCGTTGCTGCGTTTTACCTGGCGCTGGCCCTGGGTTCAGGGGAATCGCTATGGGAGGCATTGGCCACTTTGTCTGCGGCAATCGGCGTCATGGGCTTGCTGGGCCTGGCACGCACAGACGCTGAGTTGGAACAGGAAATGCGCAATACCGGCCCGAATCCGGACTCGCTCGCTTGAACCGGAAGCGATGCTCGGTTGCCTTGGGCTGGCGCGGTCCGCTCAAGGGCTGCCCCCAGACCTGGCGAAGCTGAGGAGCGTCAATATGGAGGATCTCGAACAAGCGCCATCCGCACTGTTCTTTGAATGGATCGACGCGGTGGCCATGGCGCTCAGTCTGGCCGGCGTGATCGTGATCGCCGGTGGAATGACTGTGGCGACCCTTCGGGCCTGTCTAAGACGAACGGATCCTTCGACCGGACGCTACGTGCAGTACCGACGCGACGTCGGGAAAGCGATATTGCTCGGCCTCGAGTTCATGGTGGCCGCGGACATCGTTGAAACGGTCTCCGTGGCACCCACCATCGACAGCGTCATCGTGCTGGCAGGAATAGTCCTCATCCGCACGTTTCTGAGTCTGGCACTCGAAGTGGAATTGAAAGGCCGCTGGCCGTGGCAGCCCAGCGTGAACGGCAAGACCTCGCAGAGGTCACGCCCTCCAGACCAGCCATGACCCTGTCCGGCCCCGGGTTCCGCAGCGGCCCCGGGGTCCTCAGGCATCGTCCCGGTCCTGAGGAAGTCCACGCCCGCGCATCCTGTCGTAGCGTTCCATCAGCGGCGTCACGGAGATGCCATGGGCGACGATCGAGGCCACGATGGCGGTCAGCGTGAGCGCCACCAGGGTGTTGGCCATGCCCGGGTCCA
>Ga0070752_1002414_pt1 | contig 12126 bp, 9 predicted proteins | sample VirMetDEL_Aug_30_FD_77440 | JGI IMG/M metagenome (GOLD analysis project Ga0070752, IMG submission 77440) | Aqueous microbial communities from the Delaware River and Bay under freshwater to marine salinity gradient to study organic matter... | ecosystem: Environmental > Aquatic > Marine > Coastal ...
AGGCTTACAGGTTCTTTATTAGAGAAAGCTAATCCTATGGAATATAATTTTCCAAGATCTTCTAATTTTGGAACAGATTTTTCTAACCTAATGGATGGATATGTATCTGTAAAATACGCAGGAGGAAAAGGTTATCAAAAAAAGAAAAAAGAAACAGTTGAGTTAATTAACTACACAGCTGAACACGTGTATAATACTTTAACTAATAACTTTTCATTTGACTTAAATGAAAAAAGAAAAATTCAAAGATTATTAGAAAGATATCAAAAGATTATAGATTCTACTAAGTCTTATGAAGTATTTAAGCACTCATTTCCGGAGATACCTCTATTTGTTGATTTAAAAAATCACTCTTTTTTAGTGGAGTCTAATTATCAGATGATAAGAAATAAGTTATTTGAGCTTATATCTTGTTGCGAAATGAATAAGGCTATAATAAATTACGATACAGCTAGAAAAAGATTACAAGTAAAGGATGCTAGAATTAAAAAAGGTTTTTCTTTAAGTGGAATAGACTTCTTTAATTGTCATATAGAAGCTGATTTAGAAGACTGTTTATTTGAACAGTGTGTAATTAGAAACTCAAGCATCAAAGAAAGCATGTTATATTCTAATAACGATATAAAATACTCTAAGATCTTTGACTGTAAATACGGAGGATATTTAAACGAAATAAAGTCATCTTCAATCTATAGCAACCTTGATGATATTATTAACGCTGATCTATATAATTGTGTCGTCTTTGATGGAAACTTTTCTAAAGAATCTAGCATAGACGAAAAAACAGAATTGATAAATAAATCACGTAATAATTAGTCATGTTTTCTAGAATAAATAAAAAAAATAGTAGGATTGATAAATGGCTATATATTCCAAACTTTCAAATATAAGAAAATTAACCAATTCAAGTCTAGGTTCAATTATAGAGGTTTCAAACCTTAACTTTAACGACCTATCTAATGCTTTATTGGAATTTTTGAATAATGTTTCATATGATGAAACAACTAACACCATAGAGGGGTTAGATAGCCTCAATGTAAAGTATATTAACGTAGATAATAACTTAAGTATAAAGCTTAATGGATTAACTACATTTAATATTGATTCCCAAGGTAGAGCTGAAGGTAACTCATTTTTAGTTGAAGTTGCTGAAGCTAAGAGGTATCGTCATACTGACTTTAATAATTGGCCAGATCTTGGAATACCTGGTGAGATAATCTATACTGGTATTCAAAATCAAAAACCTGAATTTGGAGAAGATTTCATAGGATACCTTGACGGTAGAGGTTGGGTAAGTTTAACCGGAGGCGGTGGATTATTTTATCAATTAACGCTTTTAGAACAATTAGGAAGTCCCGGTATTCCAGATACACCTGATTCAGGAAGCGGTATTGTTTGGATAGGAGACCCTGGATTAGAAACACATTTACATCCAACTACTCAAGACCTTTACTTTACAGATGAAAACGGTCAAATCTTTAGTCTAACATGCTGCGGCGGTGGAGGCGGAGGTGGAACCAATGCATCTTATGTAGAAACAACCAGTTTTACCGCTAATGTCACTAAAACAATTTCTCACGGATTAGGAACAAACAGTGTAGTAGTTGATTTCATAGACACTACAACAGGTGATAGAGTTGACGCTCATATAGATAATTACGTATTAAACGCTATTGATGTAACCTTTACTCAAGACATATCAAGCGTTAGGGTAGTTGTAGTATCAGCAGGAGGTGGAACAGGAGATGGAGTTGGAATATTCCATACAATTACATCCGATATGACTATTCCTGAAAACGCAATGTATATTGTATGGGGAGACTTAACAATAGACCCAGGAGTAACCCTTACTAACGATGGAAGGTTAGTTATAGTAAACGGTAATTTTATTCAAAACGGTACATATATTCAGAGCCCAACAGGTTCTCTTGAGCAAACCGCTACTAATATATCATATGTACTAAATCAAGGAAATACTACGTTTGGAAATCATATACTATGGACAGATAATGCAAATGTTTGGAACCCAGGAGATTCAACCGCGGCAATAGATTCTCAAGCAGATAATGCTTACGTAACTAAAGAATGGGTAAACAATAAAAAATACGTAGAGGAATACTTATCAACTGGAGGTATGGCATGGGACACTATTACTCATAATTTAAATAGTCAAGATGTCATAGTTCAAGTATGGGACATGGATGCTGTTCCAGGAGGTATAGTTGCGTCTTTAGCAATTAAAAATGCTACATTAAATACAGTTGAAATTCTATCCACTTCACCTACTAATCTAAAAGCGGTTATTATGGCGTAAACTGTAAAGATAAGTTTAGATAAATAAACTAAATAAATCTTACATACATGCCACCAAAAACTACTAGAAAGTATATAAATTTATCGGTTGATGAATTAACCATTGGAAATGGTGCATTTAAGCTACCGGTAACAGATGGCGTATCTGGCCAAACTTTAATAACAGATGGATTAGGTAATGTTACATGGCAATCAGCCGCTGGATTTGGAACAGTTACTTCAATAACAGCAGGTACTGGATTAGATGGAGGAACTATTACAGGTTCTGGAACAATTGATTTAGCGGATACTGCAGTTACTCCTGGATCATACGTAAACGCAAATATAACAGTAGACCAACAGGGTAGAATTACCTTAGCATCTAATGGAACTATTCCTAATTTACAGAATGTAATAACCGAAGGAAGTACTTATTTAGGAAATGACACAGTTATTATATTCAATAATGACGGAGGAGGAACTAGTCAAAGAGCTTTAACTATTGGAAGCACTTTTAATAGATTACAGGCAACGTCTGATATATTAACTGATGTATCTCAAATAGATGTAGCTAATGGAGGTCAAGTCTTATTATCAATAACTTCTACTGGAGCTGGAAGCAATAAATTAGATATTACAAAAACAGGAATGATAGTAACTGACGGGATTCTAGGCAAAGGTTTAGAATACGCTTTAAACTATCATAGTGGATATACACTAAGATCCCTAGTAGATAAAGAATATGTTGATAATGCAATATCAGGAGGAGGAGTATCCTTTGGATCACAATACCAGGTTCCTAGAGTAAATGGATCCGGTAATAATTTTGACTACGGAGGATTATTATTTAATGGAACCAACATGGCAATAGGAACAGCCTTAGCTTCAAATAAAATTCTTTTAGCAGAAGGACCTGCTAATCAAGTGGTAATTGAAGCAAAATCTGTAGGAGGAGGTGTTCTATTTAGAGGAGTTACTTTCCCTACTTCCGGAACAGCTATGATAGTAGGTATTAACGCAGAAATAACTACAGATGGTACTCATACTGGAACAATGGTAGGAGCAGATTTGGATTTAAAATACAAAGCCGGAAGTGCTAGAACAATTGGAGAAGTGTATGGACTAAGATTAAGAGACCCTTTATTAGCAGATGCTAATGTAACTATAAATGACCTTAGTCAAATATATTTAGGAGAATTAGGAAATATTACCAAAGGAAGTGGAGAATGGTACGGTATACATCAAGTAGAAGCAAGTGTACTTAATAAGTTTAACGGAACCATGCAATTTTCAGACGGTTCTGAAGGAAACATTGGATATGTATGGACGTCAACTGACCTTAATGGTACTGGACAGTGGCAATCAATTCCTTCAACTTATTTACAAGATTTACAAAGCGTACTTAATCAGGGATCATCCGGAACGGTTTCAAGTAACATTACAATAGACTCCACTACAGGTACAACAACAATAGGCGGAGGAAATCAACTTGCTTTAAAAACTAATAGTAATAACGGTGCTATTACATTAGATCCAAATGGAACAGGATCTATAATGTTCCAAGGTCCAGGTCTTACTTCTCCTAATAACACGCTTACATTAGAATTTAACCATGCTTTAAATACTACGTTTGATCTTGTAGGAACAAACGCTCTATTTTATGGATATGATAGTAATTATCTTCCAGGTTCTACTAATGGAACCCGATATATAAGATTTAATCCAAGTGGAGATTTTCAAGTTTATACAGGTAATGCTGGAACAACATCTGCTGGAGGAGGGATTGATTTACAAGCAAAAGGAGGAAGCTTTAATATTATTACATATAATGGAATAGGAGAAGATACAGTTAATGATGCACTGGCTCCATACCCTGGAGGAACTATAACTATAGATTCCAACGCAGGAGATATTAATATGAGTGTTAGAGAAGAAGGATCTATTGAATTTGGATCTGATTTAATAACTTCAGTTACCCAGAATTTCGTAGGAGCTTCGGATGGAGTATTTACTAATCAAACACCAGGAAGTTCTACAGGTGTATTAACTAGTGGAGCAGGTATAAACCTTAAATTAGTAGTAGAAGTAAGCGGAGGAGTCGCTACTAGAATATTAGTGTCAGTTCCATATTCAGCAGGAGGCGGAGCTGCAGCTAAATCGGCTCAAGGTAGTGGATTTGTTGCAGGAGATACTATTACCTTTGAAGCAGCCACTTTTGGAGGATCTCAGGATTTAATTATAACCCTAACAGCGGCTGACGTTGAAGCTGCTAAAATTACATTAGATTCTACATTTGTAGAATTATCATCTCTATTAGGAACTGGAACTAGAATGGTAGTGGCAGACGCTACAGGTATTCTATCAACTCAAAGTCTTCCTTCATCCGGTTTATGGACAGAAACAACAGGTGGAAATATTTATAGAAATACCAATGTAGGTATTGGAGATTTTAGTACATCTGAACCTTCAGAAGCATTAGAAGTTCAAGGTAAAATTGAAGTTAGTGGAGCAGATGCAGAATTTATAGGAGATCTAAGAGGTGCAATTAGATTTAATGCTCAAGCTGGAGAAGCACTTTCAAAAGGAGATGTAGTTTACATTAGCGGAATAAGCGGTAATACACCAATCGTAATGAAAGCAGATGCAGATGATGCTAATAAAATGCCAGCATTTGGATTAGCATTTGACTCAGCTAATTTAAATTCTTCTGTTGAAGTAGTTACATTTGGTACATTATCTGGAATTGATACTTCAACACCAGGTTGGAGTTTAGGAGATACATTATATGTATCAACTGTAGCAGGTGAAATAACTAACTTAGCACCAACAGGAGAAAGTAGCCTAATACAAAATATAGGTAAAGTACAAAGAGTAGACGTATCAGCAGGTTCAATTAAAGTAGGCGGTGCAGGAAGAAGCAACGCTACACCTAACTTAAATAGAGGTAGTTTATTTGTAGGAAATTCATCTAATCAATCAAGTACATTAGCAATTGGATCAAACGGTACTTTTCTTAAATCAGACGGAAGTGATGCAAACTGGGCGAATATAACAGCATCAGATATTTCAGGAGCGGTATCAGCTACCGGAGGTGTAGATAATAGAATTGCAGTATTTAATGCAGCGGACATAATTGAAGGAGACGCTAACCTTACCTGGAATGGAACCCTATTTGAAGTAACCGGAAATGTAAAAGTTAATGGACAGGTTAATTCAGCTCAAGGTGCAACTATTACAGTTAGTGCAAATGCTGCAACATTCGATGGTAATAATGCAAATGGACAACCTTTAGATTTAGCAGCGGCTACTCTAGATGTTACATTAACGTTTACAAATTTAGTAGCAGGTGGAACCTATTTCTTAAAAGTTATTCAAAAAGCAGCATCTCCTGTAAATATTGGAACATATACAATAGCAGGAGGAACGGTTAAGTGGCCAGGAGGCACACCGCCTGTAATTAGTACAGGAGCTAGCGCAATAGATACTATAGTATTCTATTACGATGGAACTGATATGTATGGAAACTTTGCACAAAATTACTCTTAAGATATATGATACACATGCCTCAATTTTTAAATCAAGATTCCAGAACAAACCCATCTACAGGAGGTGAAATTACTATTGGAACCAATACACTTAACACTGTTTATCAGCCGGCTTATTATCTTTATAAATACGGATACAGCGGTATTTTAATACCAAGTTCTTTAATAGGAGGTAGTTACACTTTTAATAAATTGGCATTTTATTATGAACTAGATGATGATCCATATCCACCGGTTACTCCAAATATTACTAATCAAACGCTTATACTTGCACATACTACTTCTTCTAGTTTTTCTTCAAATAGTGAATCACTTAGTGCAGCATCACCTTTTAACGTAACAACTGTTAAAAGTAATTTTAGTGTTAGCTTTAGCGGAGGAGACGGTTGGAGAGAGTATTCATTTGATACTAATTTTAGTTATAATAACTCTTATAACCTTATTATTAAGTGGGAAAACCGCTGGGGAGATTTTGACTTTGGATACCCTAGCATAAGATATACTAATTATGGACTTTCTTCAACAGATATTCACATACAAGGGTATCAAGACAGTTCTTACCCAACTGGAACAGGTGCAACGTATAAGTTAGAAAATAACAATATGCCAAATACAAAATTATTTTATGTTTAATTATGGATTTTGAGAAACTAAAAATGGATTTATCAACACTTGGAACAATAACTAAGAACACTATAGATAGCGGTAAAGTAGGAATAGCTATGGAATTAAATGAGCCTTTTGAAGAAAACTTTAACTTAGCTATGGATATGATTAACTCCCAAGCCGGAGAGGAGTATCCTAATGTTGAAAATGCAAAGCAATTTGAAGGAATTTTAAAAGTAGTTTTAATAAAATAAAATTATTTTGAATTTTGTCATATAAATAAAATTATAGCATTCCCTATATTTCTTAAATAATTTTATGACGGTGCAACATGATTAGCGACAATATAACTAGGTTTGATTACTTATTAAGAGTATGTGTTGTTGTTTTCGCTGCTCTTTCACCTTTTATATGTCTATTTTTTCACGGTTATGAAAAATCTATTTCATCTTATTGGAACACTGAAATGCAACCGCTGTTTATTATAGCTAATTCACTAACAGCTTACTATTTAATTGGAATACCTAAGTGGAGATTATCAGCCTGTTTACTCTTATTAACTACAGCTTTTTCTATTGAATATTACCCAATGGTTCATAATATAGTGGCAGTTGGTTTTTTTATAACAAGCATGTATCCTCTATATAAAGCAAATAACTTTACATTTTGTAGATGGTTATATATGATAGCTCTTCCATTGGTTCCCTTCAGCTTATTATATGCTGAAATGATTGCAATACTTGTAATATGTGCATTCCATTTATTGGTTCTCAATAAAGTTTATTCAATACAGAAGGAGAGAGTAGAACTATCTGAAAGTTAATTAAAATCAACTTTTAAATCAAAATCGTAATATTTAAACTTTATCTCAAACGTATTTAATTGCGGTGTTACTGAACTGTATGATAGTTTAATACCAGTTTGAGAAGTAAGAATTGGATTATTAAATATTATAGATGAAACGCTATATCCTTCATTATTTAACATCATTAATCTAATAGGAGAAAGTGTTTGAGTTTTATTTGAAAAATCAAGAAACTCAAGTGAATTTTCTAGAAAAATAAAGTAATTAAGATATGCATCCGATATCTTCATTGTGATAGATATTTCTCTATTAAAAAGTTCCTTTAAAGGTTTAGAACTTTTATAGTCCTGCTGTTTACCAAGAGGTCTTGTTTGTTCAGCTGTTTGCATATTCCATGCAGGAAAATCTATTTGCTGAACTGTAGATGACATAAAATCATCTATAGTATCATAAGGTAGTATTAAACTTTGATAATAGTCTTTGTATTTTTCTTTAATATTATCAGTAAAGAAATTTTCTGGAAATAGAAATACAAAGCTATTGTTTCTTACATTTAAAATCATAATTATCCAAAGTGCCCTATGTTTATAGAGTACGTCCAATTTTTTGTATCAAATGAATTATTCATATCTATCTGAAGAGTATCGATATAGAGAGGAAACCCTCCCATTTCAGAATCATATCTTTCTAATTCAATATTGTCATCTATGATATCAAAACTATCCTGCTCGTTTTCATCATAATCAATCACAGCACCGTCAAGTGCAACAGATTTTAAACTAAATATTACCCCATCAATGCCACTTCTTTTGTAAATAACTTGTAAATCAAAATTAACTATAACTTTATGTAGTATTAATTCAGAATCTTCATCTACAGGTTTACCCTTAGAATCTGTTTTAGGTGCGTTATACACGTCTACCATTTCTAACACGTTGTCTATTACTTCAGTGTAGCTATCATCACCTAGATCAAATCTTTCAAATAATTTTACATGTTTCTTATTCATAATTTACAAATTCTTTTATATACTTAAAGCGGTATGATTCATTAGACATTAGGTCTTTAAAGATATCTACCTCCATTTGTTTTATATATTTTCCAACTTCAGGTCCACCTTTAATATTCATTTTATCCATTACTTGTTTTCCTGTAACACTTGGTGCATACCTAATAAAAGCATTAATTAATTTAAGGTCTAAACCGTTTAACTCTGCAAATCTTCTAATTTGATCATCGGTAATCTTGGCTTTAGATTGACTCTGCTTTATTTCTAATGCGTTGTCTTGATTTAAATGAATTAAGGATTTAAGAAATATTATACCATTTATTTCTTCATTTGAATACTTTGCAACATTTAAATTTTTTCTCAACTCTATGGAGTCGTTCTCTTTAAGTAGAGTTGCAAGGTTTACTATGTAATCTTTTTCTTCTACATAATCTGCATTAATGTTTAAACCTGGAAAAATAGATCTAAAAAAATTATATTTGTCTAAGAGGTTCATGAAATAAACAACCGATGCTGCTTTAGCTATGCCTTTTAAGAACTCATCTCTTATTCTTTCTCCTGATATTTCTTCCATTCCAGAATCCACTAATAAGTAATCTCTTATCTCTTTGTCTAATTCTGATCCTGTAATACCTGCAAAACGTATTGCTCTTAGTTTTCTAAGTTTATCGTCATCAAAGCGATCTTTTGGATCCCCAACAGTTTTTACTACACCATTTTTTAAATCTTCTACACCGCCTACGAGGTCAACTATCTCCTCCTTTTCAATATCGTAAAAAAGCGCATTTATAGTTAGATCACGTCTAAGTACATCTTGGTCTATTGTTGTAAATTCAACCGTATCTGGTCTACGTCCAGTTCCTACGTCTTTTCTAAAAGTGGCAATCTCGAATTCACCGGTTGGCGTAACAGCTAGCCATATACCAAACTTCTCACCAATAGGTAACATTTTATAGATTGGTGAAAGTATCCTTTCAACCTCATCAGGTAGAGCATCAGTGGCTAGATCATAATCCTTAGGAGTGATCCCAGATAGTGCATCTCTCACTGCTCCTCCCACTAAATATAACTTATAGCCATTCTTTTTAAATTCATCTCGAATCACTAGAATGTCTTTAGGTAAATCTATCTTATATTGTATTCTTTGCTCCATTTATTATTCACTCGGTGGATGATCCTGATCTATAAAAGAATCATCTAAATTTATGCCAGTATCTTCTAGTTTTGTATTTAAACCAATTTGTCTTATAGTGTTTCCTTTGTAGAACACTGTATCTTCATTAAAACTAGGGAAATAGGTTTCCATATCAATACTAAAGCTAACATCAACACGCTGGTCTTTTGTATAATCAAAGCTATATTCTTTTTGAAAAGCCTCTGTATCTGGAAATGTAAATTGTGCAGGGATTCTAACTCCTCTGTATTGAAAATACACTACCTTATTTTTATAGAATAGATCAATTACCTTTTCCATTATTTTAAATGCTTTATTTAAGTTATCACATTTTATCTTAGAGCTAAACTTAAGTGACATAGGCAAACTATACAAACGAGCAGAGTATGCTTTGTTTACTTTTTGATCATTATCATTTAACTCTTGTTGAGTAAAACTACCTCTAACAAATTTATTAGTAATGTCTCCAGATTTTATTTGAAAAGAGTCAAGGGTTACAATTCCCCTAGGCATTATATCATAATTACCTTCAGCCATTATTGGTATTTTACAACCATCAGGTACTTGTATGAAAAAATCTTTCATAAAGCCTTCATCTGCTGCGAAATTATAGAAGAAAGGAATTTCATGCTTCTCTATTTCTCCATCCCTTACCAGTTCAATTATAATCTCACGATTCAATATATCTAATAGTGACAATATTGCATTTCTTAAGAAAATATCCTGAACATTAGAGTTTCTTATGTTTTGATTGTCTAAATTCATCTTATATTATTTATCTATTTCTCGTTATAAACGGTACCTTAACTTGTGGTCTACAATTATCTATTAATAATAGCATCGATTCGTCCTTAATAAATTGCTGACTTAGAATAAAATCATGTTGCTCCTCTTTAATCATAGTCTTAAATAATCTAATGTTAGATATTTTTAAGTTAGAAGTAGGTATCGTATATGGCTGCTCGATATTAAACGACTGTTCTTGCATAGATGCTACGTTTTCAAATATCTTTTTAAAATCAGTGTGATTAGAAAGATCTGAAATATCCTCTACAACATTATATAAGTAAACACCTATTTGTTTAAATTCATTTGAAACAGATACAACCAGAGCATGCCAGTTTCCTGATACAAAATTAGTTATTGTATAGGTTTTAAGTATACTGTTTATTTTAACATTGATTATCAAATCACCTTCAGGTTGATCGTTAAAATACTTGTTAAATTGTGCGTAAATGTATATACCAGATTCTGATTCATTGTCATAACCATTTATAAAACTAACAATTTCAGAATCAGCTGGAACGTTAAACATACAAGTATAGGATAAATTGTCTACACCATTTGTGCCAAATTCTGGTTTTCTATTATAAACAATTGATGTTTCTCTTAGTTTTAAGGTTACTGCTGGTTTTCCATCAACTGTTCCAGTCATGATATTTCTTTGATTAGTAAAACTTAAATCTTTATAAGCTTCTAATTGTAAATATCTCCCTGATTCAGATTGACCTACATGATCTGGAATAGTATCAAAAGGTCCACGTACTCTTAAATATTTTACGTCTATTCCGGATATGTTTTTATCATTAGTCATTAAAGCATTGTTTTGCCAAGTTGTAAATATGTCACTCTCTTCATATGCTCTAATTACATTATATGATTTTTTATTATTGACTGTTCCAGGGACATTTACTACCTCTTGAGAAGTGGAAACAAGAGGAGAATCACTAGTTAAGAAATAAGAATTAGTAGTGTATTCAATTCCGCTTAAATCATAATAGTTTTCCATAAGGGATGCGTAATTAAAATTAAACTTGATATTCTTTATTTTTAAGTCTGGGTGAATAGCGCCCCTAGTGATGTCATATTTTGTAGATATGGTTTTATATTGCTCAGGCATTGTAGCGTCCTCGATGTCTTCTGTGACCTCCTCTGCAAACAATTCTTCAGCACTTGTTATGATATTATCCATATATTGACGATCTTCGTCTTTCATTAACATATCAATATTTGGATTAAACTTATAGAGCTGTATTTTCCAGAAACTTGGCTCCATCATAAAACCTCTATGTAAATAAGAACCTTGAATCTCAAACATTCTATTGATTAATGGAAAATATAAGAAATCTCTTTTTCTAGGCTCTGAATCATTTCCAAAAATAGATTGAAAATATCTATGATCTATATGAATTTCAAAAGGTACTTCAAAATCTATACCAAATTCTGAGAATTTAGGTTTATTATCTGGAAAGTTATTATCTGGTACCAGGATTTTTACACATTTACGGTCTACATTTTTATATAGAGTCCACTCTTTAAAAATATAGTCTCCACTATCTGATTCTGGAACTGTTCTGAAATAGACAACTTCATGACCAAATATTTTATTAGTATGAAAGCTAAGTTCTTTATAGATTCCAATAGCACTGTCTACTTGATACGGTCTAAAACCAGCTTCACGTTCAAATATAAGAGCTGGGCATTTTTCATCAGTACAACTCACTTGCGGAGTTAACACATTAGGTAAACCTGGATCATGGCGCTTTGCTCTTAATTTTATCTCATCTATAGTTATAGGTGAATCCAGTTCTTCAAATCCTCCATCGTCGTATTCATATTTTATTTCAATATAAACACATTGAGATGGGTCAAATTCAATGTCCTTAATGCTGTCTAATCCAGTGGAAGAAACCTC
>Ga0070752_1002415_pt1 | contig 12118 bp, 23 predicted proteins | sample VirMetDEL_Aug_30_FD_77440 | JGI IMG/M metagenome (GOLD analysis project Ga0070752, IMG submission 77440) | Aqueous microbial communities from the Delaware River and Bay under freshwater to marine salinity gradient to study organic matter... | ecosystem: Environmental > Aquatic > Marine > Coastal...
TTATATTGGTGACTCCGATAGGGTTCGAACCTATGGCCCGCGGCTTAAAAGGCCGCTGCTCTACCAAACTGAGCTACGGAGTCAAATAGAGAGACGAGTATTGGAATCGAACCAATCTAAAAGGATTTGCAATCCTCCGCCTAACCATTCAGCCAACTCGTCTTTATAGTAGCGGGAGTATGAATCGAACATACCTAAACCGGCTTATGAGACCGGTGAGTTCACCAGAACTCTACCCCGCAATTCAGTATTTCAAAGAACTCATTCACTACATATGTAAGATAATGAAAAGTTCTATCAATGTCAAATCTTTTTTTCAAAGGGTAAAAAAACCTTTAACCCGAATCAACGGATTAAAGGTTTGTGTTTTGTGGTTTACTGCATCGTGTGGTATTATTCCCCATGCCGAGGAATTAGGTTATCTATTCATATAATTCATAAATACCAATCCTTCCATCATACCTTGTGGTGTATATCGGAAGCCCTCAAAGGTAAACGATTTACCTTTAACTTTAGTATATGCTTGTGCAATTTTATTTGGATTAAACTTACCCAAATTCATTATCGTTGAACCTGATTTTGATACCAATTCCACTTTATCGCCAGTATCGGAACCAGAGTAAATAATAGCATCTTGGTCATACTTTTTAGCCATCTTTACCGCCTGTTCCTTTGTTATATTTGGAACGAATAGGGAATCTTCTACTACAGGTACTTTCATATCATCTGGACAATCACTATACTCTAAACTTGAATCCTGACATTCCACCCAATAGCCCTTTACTTTGAAAAAGCCCAATCCCATTGAACGAACATCACTTTGTAGTTTTTTGTTTCGTTGGATATTCTGTTTCTTTGTAAAACCACCTCTAAATGCGGTGAGAATGGCAAAACTATCACTTGCATCTCTTTGGATATGTTGATATACTCTACCCAATGATGCTTCATTGATTCGGGTTTTGTCACCAGATTTAATAATTTTGACCAATTCTTCTAATGTGATTTCTTTCATATTGATTTGATTTAGTTTTATACCTTTTCTGCATCAGGATATGTTTTATCTATAAACTTGTTACCATCTTTGGTAGGGTCTTCAAACTTAATTTTTGCCCCCGGGAATTCTTTTTTTAGAGCCTGTACCATTTTTGTATTGATGGTATTTCTTCTATATTGGGGTCTCACCTTCATAAACGAAATATATATTTCATCTTTGCTTGTATAACCTTGGATAAACCCTATAATATGTTCGTGTTTTTTCTTGCGCAATGCATTTTGAAATGGTGAACGAGAACCATATCTACTACCCGTAGGTAAGATTAACATAGGAAGTTTACCATTTGATATTTTTTTGGCATTCTCTTCACTATCCATAAAATATACAAACGTCATACCTTGTGGTAGCAAACTCATAGGACTATCTTCCCTAAATATAACAATGTTATCTGTAACATCTTTTAGTTTAAGACGTTTTAGAGGTTTATCGTTCCCAAAGGCAGTTTTACCTTTGAGATTTATTTTAGGCATTTCAGATAGTATTTTTTTTAGCTTCATACCTATAAATATAAGTTGTATTATTTTTCAAATGAAATAGATATACCCCACTTCAAAAACCATGCATCAACGGATAAGTAGTGAAGTTTATTAGTTCTACAATTCCTATCTGTATAAATAGAAATCGTTGGAATGATGTATGTGGTATTGTATGAATGTATAGATTTTATTGACATATGTGGATTGTTTTAGGTTTGGATGTTTAGAATCTGTGCTTCTTCAATCTTTTCTACTAATAAAAATGAATTATCATTTGTCTTAACTACTTTATCGCAGTTTAGATTTTCAGTAATTTCTTTTATACCCCATTGTTTTATTACCTTTTCAAAGTTTGAATCAAACTTTCTTTTTACAATATAGGCATCATTCCCAATATGTATAATTTTTCCTTTCATTGATATTGTTCTTTCAATACCAAATTGTAATAATTAGTTTCAGTTCCATCACCTGAAGTATAGGTAAGTGGAAACTTCTCTTTACACTCCTTAATACGCTCTGATTGGGATTTTGATTTATCTGTCCTCAATTCATAATATAACCAAGCTTCCCAATACTGATATTCTTCAGGTGCTTCAACCATAACAGCAATCTGATAGCCAAAAAAGACAAAGGAAATAAGTGGTGCCCATTCAAACCTGAAATCATCATCACTCCATTTGATTTTCCAGCCCAATCCCACCACATCAAACCCTACTTTCTTTGGAACTGATATTTGACCGTTTTCACTCTTTACCCACTTTCGGGGAAGAAAGTACGGTGTTCCAATTGCCACTTTCCCAAAATACCATTTTAACCCAAAAGGTTTGAATGGAGAAAAAAGTGCTTTTAAGTATCCGAATTTGTAAAATAAGTATTTCATCAATCCCACCAATGTCTAATGTTATGCTCAATAAAATCCCATAGAATTTTATGAGCTCGTTTTTGTTTTTCTCTACTAAGTGTTGCTAGTTGTTTTGCAACTTCATCAATTTCTTTTTGATGTTGTTCATCAACCGCTCCTTCATTCCTTATTACAAGGTTATAATAAGGTTCACCAGTTTCATCTGATACCTCTTCTGATTCAACCCAATCATAATGAGTTTTCCCATATAATCGTTCTATTTGTTCCATATACTCCATTCCGTATTCTTCATCATAAACCTTATCCATCAATCGGATTGCGGTTCGGATTCTGGATGCAGTATGGGTTGCGGATACAGTTACTGCCTTTTCAGATTCCATATGGTCAGCCATCCTTTCCAATTGTTTTTTGAAAAGGTCTAATGCATATCTGTAATCAAAATCAAACCCATTCCAAATAAGGGGTAAGAAATCAATTACTCTTTTAATCTGTCTTATCTTTCTTCGTATCCAATACATAGTTTTATAGTTTGGTTGTTTACGATGTTAGGGCAAATAAGGCGTAAAGTAAAATCAAAATAACAAATCCACCAATTGAATAATCTGCGATTTGATGGTTTGCCTTTACTTGTCTTTCGGTTCTACCTTGCCATTCGTTTTCGGTTCTTCTTCTTTGCATGATTCTGTTTTTTCTTTTTTACCAAATAACATATCCCAATTTCGTTCATACTCTTCTCGCGAAACTGATAATGGTCTTGGTTTACTTCCCTTTCCGTTCATATATCCATATATATTTGTTTAATACTATTAAATATACGAAAAGAAAAAAACAAAATCAAATTTATTTTTGCAAATAATCAATCCAATCGGTTCCGGAAGTATCTATGTTTGGAAATAGAAATTCTGCGGTTTTATCATCCCATTTCATTGTTTTTTTGAAAAACGATGGAACTACGGCTCCGGTTGCAAGGCGTTGACTGTTTTCATCAAATATAACATCTACTCTAACCTCAACGGTGTAGAAATTTGCAAGGTCTCTTTCAAAGGCTTCTAATCGATTCCATATTCCCCTATTCAAAGATTGGTGTTGTAGGGCGGAATTAAGGTAATTAAAGGTTTTTCTTAACATTTCTTTGTTACAATTAAAGGCGGCAGCGGGTGCTAAATGTCCTTTATCCCATACATTATTTTCGTAATCTTCATCATCAGAAGTATGAATTCCATCAGGTTCCCAAAAATCCATACCACTTCTACTTGCATCACCATTGGGGCATAAAACGGTATATTCTACCCATAGGGGTTGTTCTTTTTCTACGGAGTATGAAACCCTAAATATATCGGTTTGAACGATTCTCTGTCCAAATATGGAAGAATTTAAAGATAGTAATAATAGTATAGTTAGTAAAATTTGTTTCATTTCATTGACCTGTTTTTTGATTTGGGGATTGCAGTTAAATTTTCGGAACTATTATCACTGGTATTTCGGTTTCGGTGGTGGACATCTTTCCCATCACCTTTCTTTACTTTACCCAATCTTTCCATCTTCCTTCTTGCCGCATTTCGTTGTGCTCTTCTCTTTTTTTGTTCGGGTTTGGATTGATACTGCTCGTATTCTCGTTTATAATCCCTACCTTCAAAAATAGATTTAATTTCTTTCCGAATATATTCTCTTAACTTACGTTCACTCATTCTATTTATTTATATATAAATATAAACTTATTTAGAAATCAAAGAAAATTTACCATCTTCAAAAAGAATATAAGAATTATGTTCTAACCAATCACCACAATTTAAGTAATGTATTTTTTGATTTCGAACTTCCATCCATTTTTCGGTTGGTCTATGTATATGTCCACAAATTACACCTTTACAATTATTTTGAATTGCTTGATAACCCAATTGTTTTTCAAATGTGGTCATAAATTTTACAGCACGCTTTACCTTTTGTTTCAAAAAAGAACTCAAACTTCGTTTGCATCCGAATTTTCTTAAAAAAGTATCAATACCAATAGCAGTTTCATAACCAAACGCCCCCAACTTCCCTAACCACTTTAATTTGACTACACCATCATATAAATCGCCGTGTGTAATCAAATAATCGTTCCATACAATTTCATCTACCACTTTGAAATTTTCACCAAACTGAATAGGGGTAAACTGTCTCATAAAATCATCGTGATTACCAGTAACCCAAATTACCTCTACACCTTTTTTTGTGTAAGATAGGATTTTTCTAACCACATTTGTTTCGGTTTGTTTCCAAAACCATCGTTTTTTTAACAACCAACCATCTATAAAATCACCTACAATAAAAAGTTTATCCGGAGTTTCATCCTTCAAAACTTCAAGCAACTTTTTAGATTGACTGCCCTTTGAGCCTAAGTGTATATCAGAAATAAATAATACTTTCAATTTCGCTTTCGTATTACAGGTTTCCGTTTTCTTTTATCTGTAGTAGGTTTTTCTACTTCCGGCCTGTAATTTGAACGTGGAGTTGAATTTTCATCTTTTTTTGGTTCGTTAGCATTAAACGGTTTTGCATCCAACCAAATATATTCAAACGATGTATGACATTGTGTAGGAGTTTGAAACGGATGATAATGAAACGGTGTATGTCTGTAATTAAAGTGATGTGGATATACCGTCATCAAACATTGAGTTGATGGAACTTTATATACAACTTTGTATCGGTTGTTTTTGTATTGTGGAGTATCCAAGACAATAAATTGACTATAACAACCTGTTAGTAAGAATAAAAGTGATGTGAGTAAAATTTTATATAATTTCATAGTATTTAATTTTATGTTAGTATCAATGAATAAATATCCCATTTTTTTATTTCCAATATGAACTCTTTGTTAAGAAATGAATCCTACCCAATTTATGATAACTCCATAAATTTTTCAGTAAGTGTTTCGCCATTCCAATATATCCCATTTTTTCTATTCTTCTATTATCCTGCCCTATATACCTATCCACAACCAAAAATTCAGATGGTTCAAAGTATTGAGATGCCAGAAAATCTGATGAATTATCTACCCCTTCATCAAATCCACCCCTATGTCTAAATACTTCTGTTTTAGTCATAAAAAAGGCACCAATTGCAAAGGGATATTTTTTAACCAAAATCTGATGGAAAAAGTTATAGAGTGAGTAAGATAGTTTTGTAAGCAGGGGTGAATTATAGGCCCGTAACTTACAAGTGGTTAAGTAAATACCATCATTGGATAAGGTTTCCATTGCGGTTTTAATAACATCGTTTTGAAAAAACCTGACATCTGAATCTAAAAATAGAACATAATCAGAGTTTACCAATCCTAAACCCCTATTCCTTCCAACTGCGGGTGTTCCACCTTCAATGATTATGATATCCAATGATTTGTATTGTTCTCCTTTTTGACGAATCAACTCTCTCGTATTATCGGTTGATGAAGCATCCGCAATAATAATTGGAAATTTATCTATACCTACTTGAATAGATAAATCATCCAATAGATTCTCAATATATCCCTCTTCATTCTTGCAAGGAATTACAATAGATAATGATTTTGTTTCCATATTTGAGAGTTTATCCGTTTATAAAAAACATCTAAATCGTAAAGCGTTTAACCAAATCGTTTTCTTCTATATAATCTTGCAACTCTTTTATTTTTTGTGATAATTCATAGTATTCGATTTCGATGGATTCTTCAAAAATTTTACTCAAACATTCCATAACATCTTCTCTGAAAACATACAATCGTATAGTCAAATATCCAGTTTCAAAAGAATCATCACCAATAAAGGTTGTAGGAATTGGTAAATCTTCAATAACCGAAATATCCAAATCGTGTGTTATATCAATTTGGGCTACCGCAGATTTATCCCTATCAAAGTCCACAATGTATTTACAAGCATTGTAACTTTGTTCTACCAAATCAGTAGAGTGTCTTTCCATAAAATCTTCATAGTTGGTGAAGAATTCTATATCCTCTTCAAATATTGGTATTTCCTTTCTATCTTCCATTTCAATAATCCATTTGGACTTCTAAAACGCATTGAACAAAATTTTGATGATTAGTATCAACCGATTTGATACTTTTGATTTTCCAGTTCATATTTTGATACTGAATTGTTCCACCGATATTAAATGATGGCCCACCTTCAAAATCAAACATATTTAATTCACCATTGTTATTTGCTGAACTTCTGGTGAACAGAGATTCACCTGATACTTTGATTTTATCGTGACCTATTTTTTCAATTGTTCTATCTGCGCCGTATCTATTTTTAATGATTTCCATATTTTTATGATTCGAATAACTTAATTTTATAGTTGTAATAATACCATAATTTATCGGTATAATCTTTGTCCTTATACATATTAAAAAAATTATTTATTAGGTTTTCCAAACTGCCATTGAAAAAGTGATGGTAGTTTGCGGTATGGATTGTATCCAATACCTTTTTGTAAGCCATATATTCATTCATAAGCTTTTAGTTGAGTTTCTACCTAATTGAATTGCTATTTCAGATGGGGTTTGACCCAACCCCAACTCTTTTTTATACCACCAATATAAATCTTCTACACTACCATCAGAAGATTCCATTGCCCGTTCCCATAAATCTTTTTTGAATTCCCGTCTCAACCCCTTTCGGAGTTCTTTTAAGATTCGTTCTTCATCTTCAAAGAAATCTTTCATCAAACGATTGTATCTACGTTGATATTCATCAGTAGCACCAAATATGTTTTGATAAGTAGTTTCTGAATTGAGATTGAGTTTTTTAGAACGTGATATTTCTTTTTCTCTTAAAGTGGTTAGAGTTTTCATCTCCACCATAGCTTCCTTCAGATATTGAGATGTTTCAAAATCCCCATTTCTAATACGAAGTAAAAGTGGATATGAAGTTGGTAGTGTTTTTCTTTTTTTATTTCTACGCCACCAATTGTAAGTACTTCTAGCCATCTTTGTTCACAATTTTTTTAATTTGAGATTCTTTCAAAATTTTTGTTTTTCGGTCATCTTCTTTTGGAACTGAATAATTTTTGATTAAATCAGTAATCCATTTATCTTTTTTTTCTTTCATCTATAAATATAGTTTAGAATGTTTAGTGTTAATTTTTGAAATCCACTTAGTTTATTTTTATTAAAGAATACTATATCAATTAATTTACTGTGGTATAATTCAATATACGAATTTAAGAATAAAAAATCAAATTTAATTTTCATCATCTCACTTCGCACGTTAGGCCAACGCACACAAAATTCAAACAAAGAATAATCGTTCATTTCATATTCTAGTTTGAAAAGGGAAAATCCCCAACCATAAAACTCATCGTTGAGGTATAAATCTAATAGTTTAATAGATAGTGGTTTCATTTTTTCAAAGATTGTAAGTTAAAAAAAAAGACTGGGGTCACTCCGAATTGAGTGCCCCAATCTTACCCTTAACCCTAAAAGGTTGGAAATTCTTCTTCCACCTGTTGTACGTTCTCATAGAGTTCATCGTTATCATCTTTTTCAAACTTTTGAACCAATTGTTTGATGTAGGTTCGTTCACTATCAATTCCACCGTCTGGTGAAAAGAAAGGAAAGATTGAAATTTCAGCGGATTCCAACAGTGTGAACCCATCCCAAATCAAACCAGCCATTTCAACCGATGATCGGGTGGAAATTGAGTTTGAGAGTTTGGAATCTTGTGATTGAACCTGAGTTCGAGTGTGAGATGAGATTTCTGCGATTGCTTTCAAATCATACTCATCAACTTCTGGAAACATATATTGTAGAAGTCCAAACTCTTGTTCTTCACTCAAAACATCCATTTCAACGATTGTGAATCGGTCCATCAACGCCCGGTCCATAACCCGTGTCGATGTATATTCATTACCAATGTTGGCGGTTGCGATGAAAGTAACTCCATCAGCCACTTTCACAATTGGTGAACCATCTGCTTCATCCAATCGGAGATATCGTTGACCCAAATCCAAAACAGTCATTAAGATGTTCCAAGCATCAGGGTGAGCTCGGGAGAGTTCATCCAAAAGAATCACTGCGTTTGGAGTTTTGATTGCATTCACAAACGCTGATTCAGAAAAGAACGTTCCACGCTCACTGTCAAAGTGAGTGTTTCCAATCAGGGTTGCACGAGGGTCTTGAGTTGCCCCCAAGTTAAAGTAGAAATCAGGCCGTTGGAGTGATTTCACAAGTGCCTTTGCAGCCATTGTTTTACCACAACCAGCAGGGCCGGTCATCATAATGTTTTTGGCTCGAACCGCTGAACGAATCAAGTATCGCCATTTCAAATCACTCATCACCAATTGTTGTGGTTTGAGTTTCACAGAACCGGTGTGAATGAAATCTTTGATGGTTTGATGTTCATCAGTTGAAGAATCACTTTGAACTTCACCAGATGAAGTATTCATAGGAACCACCAAATTATTGTAAACATCCATATCCACACGCCGATATGTTTTTTTACCAGCTTTGGTAACGTAAGCCTGAAGGGCCTGTCCGTTTTCAAACGCGTTTTTTCGATTGTAAGTATTGATGCCCAAAGTACCAACTTTTGTACCGTTGGTATCAATGAGTTTGAACGAATTACCAAATTGTTCAACTTTGTAAACTTCAGTAGAAATGTAACCTTGAATTGTATTTTCCATAAGATATTGTATTTAGGAATTAAGGGATTAGGGATTAGTGTAGTGGGGTTTCTCTCTCACTACATAGACAAGATAGGAAAAATTCCTATCAATGTCAAGTGGTTTTTTTACTTTTCCAAAAATAAATTGTTCATTGTTTTGGAAATTTCATTTACATTCGTCACATCAATGAATTCGGCTGATTTTCCATACATTGTTTGGAAATCTGCTTTACCTGTTCCATAGTAATAATCTGATGGCTGTGAAACAAAGTAAGATAGAACTCGGATTCCCATAGAACGTACTTTTTCTACCATTTTTCTGGTGTGTTTCAGAGCTTCATCATTACTATAATTAATTCCGCGTTTGTGATTTCCATACCAGGGCATCCCATCGGAAATGTTGATAAAGTAACTATCCATATCATTTGAAACCGGAATGAATTTGTCCATAATCGCTTCAAAGCAAAGGCCTTCAGGAGTGGTTCCATTGGAATCCAAATATCGGAACATCTTTTTGATTTTCACAAATTTATCTTTGTTTGAATCATACGCCAGAACAACATATGGAAGTGGGTCAATACTATCTGTGGTGGTTCGGAATGAAATCTGAATCGAAAGGTTTGGAATCATATCAACTGCTTGGGCCAAAGCCACAATGTTTGTCATTGTTTCCAACCACTTTTTACCACCCATAGAACCACTGGCATCTACTGAAATGTGAAGATTTGCCTTTTTGTAGGAATCGGTTTCCAAATATTGAAATACATTTTCGTTTCCAAACCCAAGTGAAGCAACCATTCTCTTATCAATTCTTCCGTTTCGTTGGCGGTTGAAAACGGTGGTTCTTTCTTCACTTCGAACTTTCAACTTTTTACCCAACATCTTTCCGATTCGGATTCCTTTTTGGATTGCTTCATCCAAATCATCTGATGTCCAAAGTCCACCACCATAGCTCATTCTGGTAAGTGGAAATTCATTACTTTCCAAAAGTGCCTGAGTCATATCGTTGACAACCACAACATCAACTCCGTTTCCATTGATAGATTTTCCAACGGTTGTGAGTTCCGTTCCACTTTCTTCAATCACTTCCAATTCTTTTTCTTGTTTTTTGGCGATGGAAGTTTTACGAACATCGCCATTCAGAAAATCAATTTGTTTTTGGATTTTCTTTGCCATTGATCTCTTTTGGTTATCGGTGAGTTCTTTCAATTCAGCTTCTTTGGATTGAGAATCATCAGAATCACTACCTTCCTGCATTGATTCTGAATCCATATCCAAAGATGTATCGTTGCCAGAAGTATCTAAACTCTCATCAGATTGAGAACCACTATAATTATCGGTAGGTTCTCCACCATCGGAAGATTCTCCTTCTTCACCACTTTCTGAATCTTGTGATTCGGTATCAGCAACCGGAAGGTTTTTTAGCATAATTCCAAAGATTTGAAACGCCACATTTTGTGCATCTTTGGTACTTTTCAATCTATCAATCGTTGAGAGTGAGATGGTAGTGTAAATCTCTTTCAACCCTTTGAGAGCGTTCAAATCTGTATTTACATTGTGAAGGTTGATGATTCGGAACATATAAGATTCCACAGTTTCATCACGATATTCTGTGCTTTGAAGAGCTTTATCAATCACTGAATCATTGAAGTATTTATCATACATACTTCGATAATACTCACGATAACCAGGTGAGTTTTTGAAAATATAGTAATCAATTCTCCGGTCCTCAACCCAATTCCAAATGTTCTTAATAACTTCAATGTAATTCAAAACACCCTTTCTGATAGCCTTTTCAGATATTTCTGAAGGAATCGTATGGGGAAGGTTTTTTAGAATATCAAAATCTGAAAGTTTAATGTGAGAAGCTTCGTGAAGAGCCAATCCAACCACCACATCAAAATCTTTTGGTTTCAGAATATTTTTACCGATAACAACGGATTTACCATCTGTATAAGAATCTCCCCTACTTTGATAAGTAACAGGAATGTTTTCGTTGGTTAGAATACGAACAAAGTTTGAAATTGCCCGCTTAGAACTTGCCAATTTGTAAAGGTTATCCGATTCAGTAGTTTCAACATCTTCCAATGTGAAGGTTGAATCATCAATCCAAAAAGAAGAATTTCCAAAATTTTTCATAGTTAAGGGTTTTAATAGTTAGGGGGTTATCTTTACTACAAAAACAATATAGTGAAATCCCCAATCAATGTCAAGTGTTTTTTTCAAAAATCATCAGAAAAATTTGAGTCATCATAATCATCATATTGAATAATCATTTCCAACTCATCTTTGATATCTTCAACTACTGTCCAATCTTCGTATTCGATTGCCCGTTCTAAGGATTCGTATAATTTTGTTAATTTATCTACTAAACTCATATCTTAATTATATTTTTAGTAAATATAGATAAATTAAATTTTTTGATTTATCCTTTTAACAAAACTTTTTTAGTTTCATATTGGGTTGGTAATTCAACGGATTGACTTAAATTTATCAATTCATCTTTTAGATATGTAAGGGTTTCTATATCTTTTCGTAAATTTTTATCATATTCGATATGTCTGTATAACTTTTCTTCCAACCTTCGCAGGTCTTCTTTACATTTATACTGATTCATTTTCATTTCCAATTGTAGTGTAGATAAGGTATAGAAAATCTTACCTAATGCCAAAATTGAAACAATACCATAACCACTTAAAATATAAACTAATATTTCTGAAAATTCCATTTAGTTTTTTCGGTGTAAGTTAAATAGTTCATCCACCAATTTTTGTTTTTTCAATCGGTCATTTAACTTTACTCCAAACTCAACCTTTGCTCTTTCAACTAATTCACGTTTTGTTAAATCCGATAATTCTTTTTTTGTTACTTCTACCGGTGGTGGTGTTTGTGATTCGGGTTCCCCTCCAAATCCAATGAAACTTAAAAATCTACTCAATATACTCATAGTTTAGTTGTTATTTTTGTATATAAATATAGTAATAAAAATAAAACCGAAAAAATCAGTATTCTCCGTAAACAGAATACCGTTTTTCTGGTTCTGGTTCTACCACTTTTTCTTCTGTATAGATTGTGTAAACTAAGCCTTCTCGAGCATCAATGTAAA
>Ga0070752_1002424_pt1 | contig 12078 bp, 11 predicted proteins | sample VirMetDEL_Aug_30_FD_77440 | JGI IMG/M metagenome (GOLD analysis project Ga0070752, IMG submission 77440) | Aqueous microbial communities from the Delaware River and Bay under freshwater to marine salinity gradient to study organic matter... | ecosystem: Environmental > Aquatic > Marine > Coastal...
TCAATCGCAACTCTGAACGCAGAGATTAAAACCCTACAAGACCGAATAAACAACGCACAGATCGGGTCTTTTGAGTTCGAACAAGCAACAGCTCAACTCTCAGCAAAGCAAGAGAAGCTGAACCAAATTATGTTGCGGTATACGGCGCTGCTAAATGTTAGAAAAAATCTTGAAGAAGACCTTTCCGAGAGCGATGATGTAGACCTCGGATTAGATTCTGATGGGAATATTCCGGGCTTGCTGAGTAAGGATCAGGAGGATGATTTAATAGCTGAGACGAAAAGGATTCAAGGACGGCTTCGTGAATCATGGAACCAGTTCAATGACGAACAGGAGGAGGCAAACACTAAGTTTTTTGAGACGAATGCTGCTTCAATGGTTAATAGGAGTAGTGAATTTGTTAGTACATTCTCTGAGTTTGCGAGCAATATAGCTCAGATTCAAATTAATAGCCTAACAAAGCAGTTGCAAGATGGCCAGATAACACAAGAAGAGTTTGACCGCAGGCGAATACAGATAATGCGGGAGCAAGCAATCAGAGAGAAGGCTTTTAATTTGTTTGGGGCGATCACGAACACTGCAGTCGCAATAACTGCTGCCCTCAAAGAAGGTCCGATCAAGGCGGCTCTTGTTGGTGCGTTAGGTGCTGCACAGATTGCAGCCATCGCGAGTCAGCCTTTGCCGGCATTCAAGGAAGGGGTGATTGATTTGGAAGGAAAGGGAACGGGGACAAGTGACGAGAACTTAGCGTGGCTATCAAGAGGTGAGTCTGTTATCACAGCAAAGCAAACGGCAAAGCATAAAGATGCGCTTCAAGCTATTCACAGAGACCGTTTCGATCAATACATAACTGAGGCAATCGCTGCAAAAGAAATGGCAAAATCCCAGTCTTTGAGCGAGTCTGACGCTGCTGCAATGGCAATGATCAGCTCCGCAGGTGTTGATAGTGTCGGTCTTATTCATGCGATACAGTCGAGCGCAAACAAGCGGAATAGAAACGAGAATAAGAATGCAGAATATATTGCTTCTCGCATCAGTAGATCGATAGCTCGCGAAGGTTATTACAGAAATAGATACTCTTGATGTTTAGGTGGACACTTACAAATCCGACGACTGGCAGTTCGGTCTTGAACTCTGACCCGTATGGTTGGGAAAGCGCAGAATTTAACATCAGAAGGGACAAGAAGTATCACGGGCTTTTCAATACATTCTCTTTGGAGCTTGAATTTGCTTGTGACTCAGGCAAGGAGTTTATTGACGAGGTTTATGATCGAGAGGGTATTGACGGCGATATTTCAATACTGATCGAGTTTGAGTGTTCTGATGGGTCAGGATTTGAAACGCTTTACGATGGGAAGCTGAACTTCGGAACATACGAGGATACTGTGACTGGCAAGGGTGAGCCGATCACAAGGATAAATATCGAGCAAAGCGATGTTACTCAACTGATCAAGACGCGAGACAAAATCAAAATTGATCTTGCTACAACCACAAGTCTTGACGGCAACTCAATCGGAGCTTCTTATACTTATCAAGACTATTCTCTAAACCTGCATAGCCAAAAGATATTTCTCGAAAGTCATCTTGATTATCCGTCATATCCTCAGACTGAAAGCACAACAAATAGTCTTACTAACTCAATTAGTTATGGGTGTTTTGAGCAACACGCATTCCCCCTTGTGAAATCTGAGTTAGAAAGCACTATCGCAAATCCTGATGTTACTGATCTGAGGACTGGAGGGGCTTTTGCGATTGCATCTTCTTACATTCAGCACTTTCATACGGCTGATATGAATAGAATGCTGGCATATCCAGCGACCTACGATCTTACGTATTCTTTTGCAGGCACTTACTACGATATTGAAGGCACAGGACAGACTCGCGTTCTTTCGGGGACTTGGTCGTTGTTGCTTTATTATGGAGAGACTTTGACAAAGGCTGTGGCTTTGGGTCAGGTCGTTAATATGGGGTCTATTGCAGGGTACTCGACAAGCTCGACGAGTTACAGCACGACTTTCAGCTTCTCTGGTTCGACAACTATATCTCTTGAATTTGGCGACAAAATATGGCTTGCTTGGGGTATAACGGGTGGAACTGGCTACTCTGTGACGACTGGACCGTTTACAGGGAACGTAACGTGGCAATGGGACTATACAGATGCTGATCTAAATATAAGCATAGACAGCACGTATCCAGAGACAACGTGCCAAGCATACGCAATACATGAAGCATGGGCGCGAATAGTTGGTGCGATAACTGATCAGAGCGACCCAGTTAGGTCTACTTTGTTTGGCAGAACAAATAGTTCGCCTCATTCTTACGCATCAAACGGCTGTGATTCATTTGGGGCAATAACATCAGGTCTCGCAATACGTGGCTTCTCTGCTTCAGAAAAGCCTGTGGTGGTTTCAATGTCAGATATGTTTGAGGCTTGTAATTCTATCTGGAATTTAGGCATCGGAATTGAATCTGGTGGTTCTGGCGAAGTCGTTAGGATTGAAAAGAAGTCGTATTTCTATGATACGACAACATTGATTCAATTGCAGAATGTTTCAGGATTGAGAATGAAGGTAGACGATTCTTATTATTACAATGAAGCGAACATTGGGTTTAGTAAGTGGGAGTCAGAGGAAGTTCAAGGTCTTGACGAGATCAGCACAAGACAACAATGGTATCTGCCAATCAATGCAACTCAGCAAACATTAGAGGCTATGTCTAAATTTATCGCGTCTGGTTATGGCATAGAGGTGACGCGAAGACTCGGCACAACAGGACAAGACACGACGGACTGGAAGTATGATAATGACGTTTTTGTTATTTGCCTAAAGAGGGGTGTTGATGGCAACGGAGACCCTGACGAGCTTGACGAGACAGAGACAGACGAAAATTACTCAGCGGTTAGCGGGATTACGAATTCTGACACTCGATATAACCTGAGAATATCGCCCAAAAGAAACTTGTTGCGGTGGATGTATTTCTTGAATGCAGGGCTAACGAAGAAGCCGGGCGAAAACATCCTTTTTCAAGAGGGTGTCGGTAACTTCGGTATGTCGTCAACAATGACTGCAAATTCATGCGATGGCGATTTCTCAGGCGCAAGTTTAGACGAAGATGCAGACATGGCTTGGGATAATGCGAACATAAGAACGAGTGATCCGGTATGGCTTCCTGAGATATACGAGTTTGACTATCCAATAACACACACGGAGTTTCAGACTATTCTCGCGAATCCAGAGAGAGCTATTGAGTTTAGCGGTTCTTATTCTGACTTTAAGAAGGGGTTTATTCTTGAAATGAGCTACAAAATAGCAACTGGTGAGGCTCGGTTTATGTTGCTGCGGGCTAATGCTTAAAACCGATACGAGTAACTGACTGACCCGTCAGGCTTTAGGCTTATTTGTGATCGCTTGTCTTTTGTTAAGTATGCGGCAACTCCAAGACCTCCCCCAACAAACACAACTCCTATTCCTGCGCCGATCATTCTCTTTGCTCTGCTGTTGGCGTTGTCTCTTCTCAGAATCCATTCCGAGAATGTTTCGTCCGAGTCTTGCGAAGGGTTTTTTGTTACTGCTCCGTAAACGATCATAGACGTCCCCATTGCTACCGTGCCAATACTGGCAATCCCCATCGGGCTAATTTTGGGGTCTTTGCAAATTCCTGTCAATGGAATAAGCATCAATAAAAATATCATCTTTTTCATAGTGTAAATTTATAGTTAATTAATTATTTGACGTGCTTCCAAATTCTTCGGTTCACAATATGACCAATTAGCCCGAACGTTACACCGAATTTCTTAGCAATCTCTTTGAGGTGAGCGCCTTGTGATCTCATTTTTCGAATAGCCATCACATCCTCTTTTGTTAGTTTAGACCTGGGTGAGCGCTCTCCATTTACGTGGTTAGTTACCTTTCCAATGTGTTCGCGATAGTTGCCAACTAATTGAAGATGACTCCAAGTTTCGCCCGACAATGCTCGCTTTATTTGCCCAACTGCTACGCCGAACTCCCTCGAAAGATCAGCCATAGAGAACAATCCCGTGTCCCATTTTGCCCTCATTGCTACTACTGACTCATCACAAAGCTTTGAGCGAGGATTCGATTCGCCGATATGAGCGAAATTTAGCCCCTCCTTATAAGCGTGTCTCATGTTCTCAGAGCGCGTGACCCATTCTAAGTTCACAAGTCTATTGTCAGTCTTTATTCCGCTGATGTGGTTCGCTTCCATCCCAAGCCCATCGCCAATGAATGCGCTACAAACGAGACGGTGGTGCGACTTCATTTTTCTACTTCCGTTTACACATAGGAAAGACTTTAGGTATCCGTTTCTATCTGGACTGCTGCTTCTAATTTTCCCATGAACAGGAAATCCGCTATCTGCTACTCTTGGAACGCTTCTCAATCGCCCCCAGTTGCTGACCTCATAAATTCCTTCCCACTCTGGAACTGCCTTCCATTCTTCACCGGGGAATAGGAAGTCGTAATCGAAGTAATTCGGGTGTTTTCTTAGGTCGTTTAAGTGTTCTTGACTTATTGTTTCTTTGTTACTCATTTTATGTTAGTTTTCTTTACCTGTGATTTCAAAAAGTGGGGAGACTTGCTCCCCGTTTGATTAGATCAGCTTAGAAAAGCCTTTGTAAAATTGATTCGTAGCTCTCTTGATGTTGTTGAGGTCTTTCGGTATGAGTTCCCAACACTTCTCGCGGTTAGCCTTTGTGTACGATAGACCGTTCGAGATACAAAGAGTTCTGAAGCTGTCAGGAGTAATGGCTTTTGGTGAGTAGATACCTTTCCCCCCGAGCCATCTCAGCAATTGAGTTTCCTTCAAAGCTGTTTCAATGAGTGCCCTGTTAGCCGGGCTTGCTTTTGCTGTACGTAGCATAGCACTAAAATTAAAATCGCCACCCTTCGGGGTGCTACGTACAGTCTTCGGTCGCCTAAAAGGCGGAAGTGTACCCCCTCCGGGTGACTTATTTTGAAAAAAGGATAATAGTGAAACATCCGAATAACTATACGTAGCGATGCAAATATACCACAACGGCTTTTATTTTCCAAATCTTTTCTCATTGAGGTGTTACCCTTTGTTTCCAGTTGCTTTTTTACCACCTCAAGCGGCTCTGGTAGGTAGCCGCCTTTGGTGTGTTATGTTTACTTTCCAATCTTCTTTATCTGTTGATATGTCGCGTGATACATTGAGCTGTATTCGTTTACGCTAATGCTTTTGTCTTTCAATGCTTGTTTCAAGTCTTCTAATTTTTGCAGTAATTGTTTCATCTTCTTTGTTTTCTTGTTAACTAACGCGAAGTAAAGATAACCTTAACTTTACATAAATGCAAGTAATCATGAAAAAAAGGTAAAGAAAACTTGATTTTCGTATCTTTGGGGGGTGATAACGCTCAAAGACAACCAAGTTCTCACTATTCCTTCAGCGAGTGATTGCGACCCTTCTTCGTATTGTTTGAGGGTATCAGACGAGGACACAACAGCGGCGCAGGTTGATCTCTCAGAGACTACTGGCACAGACTTACTTGACGGCGAGGGTGCGTTCTCGCAGTTCTTAGGCGGAACAGGAACAAGCACAGCAGCGAACAAATTGATCGACTCAGGGGCAACGTTCCAAACTGACGGCGTTGTGGTTGGTGCTACGGTCTACAATACAGGCACAGGGTCGAAGGCTTTAGTGACTGCGGTTGACTCAGAGACTCAACTGGCTTTAGACACGGACATCTTCCCATCGACCAACACATACAAGATGATTCAATGGCGGTTGTCAGGTGGAGCAGATGTCGAGTGGTTGTACAATGACGGCGAGATCGAGTTCAACGGCACTACCGGAGGGGTTGACAATTGCGAGTATCAGAACATTCTAACGGCTGACAGGTATTACAAAGTCACCTTCACTATTCTTTCATACGTCTCAGGGGGGTTGGAAGTCTTTCTCGGTTCTACTTCTCTCGGTACGGTCTCAGCGAACGGAACATACACATGGTATGGTATGGCAGACGCTACGAGTTTGCAGTTCACACCTAACGGGGCGAGTTACGAACTTAGCCTTGATGCGGTGACTCTTTACGAGATGGGAACGGTAGGAATTGATATAAAAGACTCTGACGACGTTACGATCTACACGGAGACCGACGGCACTTCGGTGACTTATGTAGACACAGAAGCTCAGATTGATTTAGACTGGAGTACTTACGGGCTAACTGAGGGAGAATGTTACACGGTTTGTCTTGTGGACTTATCAGATTCGAGCGAACAAGAGACGAACTGCGTTTATTACGACGAGTTCGACTGCTCGATCAAGTTGACATGGACTAACGGAAACAACGCTTTTAATTTCAATTACGCGGATTTCACCTTCGTTCAGGTTCTCCGGTTGGTGGATTCTATCAAAAGAAATGCTAAGTATCCTGAAGAATCGAATCGTCCTCAATTCTCTGACGGTTCACGTTCTACGACTTACGGCAAGTCGGTAAAGGTCGAAGAGTTACAAACTGAATTTCTTCCTGAGTGGATTCATGATGCTTTGAGGTTGGGTGTTATTCATCAGACTTTCACTATTGACTCGGTGAACTACGTCAAGCAAGAAGGAGACTATGAACCGATCTGGGATAGATCAAGCGTTGACGCTCCGGTTATTTTAGAAATGGCGAAAGCCTCACAAGTTGCCGCGAATAAGGAGTGCTAAGAATCAGTCACGGCAAAGCCTTTCGGATTATCGAGATCGGATACGCAGGGGAAGTCTGCTATCTGCCTCACTTGTTTATTGAAACTCTTAGCCCTTCGGTTTTCTGGGATTGCGAAGAGTTCTATCTGGAAACGGCTAAAACCCTAATGAATTGAAATTATCTATTCTGATATGCAGCCTCCATGAGAGAAAGGAGTCACTCGAACGGCTGATCGACCTACTTAAAGAACAACATCCGGGAAGGTGGGGCGACAACTTAGAAACCTACAAAGTCTATTCCCTGCGGCGGTTGGTATGCAAAGGCGTTGAGATCATCGTGTGTACTGACTCTGGTGAGATGATCGTAGGCGAGAAGCGAAACCTATTGAAGAAATACGCAAACGGCGAGTACCTGTGCTATTTCGACGACGACGACACACCTTCGGAAGACTATCTCGCGGAAATATTAAAAGCGATCGAGAAGAAGCCGGATGTGGTTTGTTTCAATGCTCACCAATACGAGAACGGCGAGAAAATGTTCTTCGTGAATTTCGGCAAGCATACAACGGATAAGAACGACAATAAGAAGATGATCGCTTACAGAATGGCGAATCACTTGTGCGTCTGGAAGCGTGACCTCGCTAAGAGAACAGATTTTCCGCGAATCTCCTTCGGTGAGGATGGGGCATGGGCGAGGAAAATGAGAAGATACATCAGGACGATGATCAAGATTGAGAAAGTATTGTATCACTACTGGTTTTCTCACGAGGGAACGAGGACACAACAGCACAGGTTTGAAGACTGATTACCTCGATTTAAGACTTGGCGATTGTATGGAAGGCATGAAGGATTTCCCAGACAATCATTTTGATCTTGCGATTGTTGACCCGCCTTATGGTATTGATGTCGCTAATATGGATATGGGGGCAGGGAAGGGAAAGCGATGTTCTAAAATTAAAAATAGGAATTGGAAGCCTAAAGATTGGGATAAAGGAATACCGACAGAAGATTATTTTAATGAGCTTTTCCGTGTATCTAAAAATCAAATCATTTGGGGCGGAAACTACTTCCCATTACCTCCTTCGCAGTATTTTTCCGTATGGGATAAGGGTGAAGGGTTGTATGGTAGGAGCTTTGCTGAATGTGAATATGCTTGGGTGAGTAATGGAGGCACAAGAGTGCTGAAAGTAAATCCTGTACAAAAAGACAGAATACACCCAACCCAAAAGCCAGTTAAGCTATACGAATGGCTATTAAAAAATTACTCAGAACCCGGTCAGAAAATACTGGATACTCACTTAGGGTCAATGAGTAGTGCAATAGCCTGCCACGACTACAAGTGCCATCTCACAGGCTTTGAAATAGACGAGGACTATTTCGAGGCAGGAACGAAAAGAGTACAGAATCACGTGAACCAACTGCAATTATTTTGATTGATATTGTCATAGTATCAGACGGCACAAAGCCGAAGCACAGAGAATTAACTTTGAACGCTATCGAAACAGCGAAGAAGTACACGAAAGGCTGTCAGGTTTTCGTCTGTGATGTGCCTCCAGTTCGTTATTCGTCGGCACATACGCTCTACGCTGACCCTCCATTCAATTACAATGCTTCACTCAACTACGGCGGTGCGGTAGGGAAAAACCCTTACATCGGGTTCTTCAACAACGATGTGGTGTTTACAGACGGTTGGTTTGAGGTGATTCAGTTGACTATGGAGAAGTTCAATCTCGACTCGGCTTCTCCGTTCTGCCCGAATACGCATCCTGTGGACTATCAGATTCAGAAGCACTCAGGAGTCACAATCGGTAAGCAGGTGAGAAAATATGTTTGCGGTTGGGCTTTAGTTCTGACGAGAGAGTTCTGGGAGAAGATCGGAAGGTTCGACGAGGGGAACACTTTCTGGTGTTCAGACAATCGCTATCAGAAGCAGCTCATGGAACACAAGGGGAAACACGCTCTCGTCACTTCATCAGAGGTGATTCACTTAGGCTCACAGACTCTTAATGACCTAAAGAGCAGAGAGCGGAGGAAGTACACGGTGGACGACGTGAAGAAGTACAATCGAGATTTCAATGAAAATGTTTTCGGATGGGGGAAGTGAATAAGGTCGTGGTCATTGTGAATGACATGGACGGAAGAACACAGCAGGCTTCTTGGGGTGGTGATGACGAGGTTAGGTGGCTGTTAAATTTGCCAAAAGAGACAGAGATTAAATTCTTTGTGGGTCCATTTTCGGACGAAAAAACTCATAAGATTTACGACTGGGCTGGAAAGTTAGGTGTTCCGGTAAAAGAAGTGACGGTTTATTCATAATGAGCAAAGTAACATTTATCTACCCGGTTCACAACCGTTTAGAGTACAATCAGATCACACTTCCTTTGATACTGGAAGAGGTGAGAACGTCTGAGTCGGTTTCTTCTTTGGTGATCTTCGACGACATGAGCGAAGACGGAACGAGCGAGTGGATTCAGTCTTTGCCGATTGCAGACTTCATTGACAAGCCTTACATCTATCAGAGAAAGAAGATCGGCAACTCTACTCAGCAATGGAATATGGCTCGTGACTTATTCGAAGCCGACTATTACGCGAACTTTTGCAATGACAATCTTATCCCTTTGGGGGTTTGTGATTTGTTTGCATCAATACTTGATCGAAACGGCGATGCTTTCGGTGTTGGTGGTCGTTTCCAGTCTGAGGGCGACACGATCAACGGATTTAATACTGTGTTTCCATTCATCAAGGAGTCTGCAACGGTCGCGGCAGTCAATCACTTAGGATGTGGAATGTTCAGAGGCGATACGTTCGCAAAGTTGGGCGATGTTGGCCAGTCGGTAATCCCCGGAGAAGAGCGATATTTCGGGTTCACAGCTTACCAGAACAAGGCGAGAGAGAACTATTGGCGAATCCTCCTTCATCACGGCGTTACGGTTCACAAACTCTCAAAGTCGTTCTATTCTCGTCTAAGGTCTTTCCATGACAAAGGATACACTCGGAAAGTTTACGACTATCCCGAGAGCGTGTTTAATTTCAAGTAAATATTCCTTATCTTTGTGTAAACGGTGAAAACCGTTCCTTCCGTAAGTGCCTGTCTGGCAAAAAAGGGCGTATTTCTTAACCTTTAATTTTTAGACATGGCAGCTTGTTCTTATAACTGCTCTGCTCTTTCAACTCACGAACTCAATGCCTGTGGTGTTGGCGCAAAACCGGGTATTTCTGGTTGGGCGTGGCTTGCTTGTGACCATTCAATCACCGATTTTACTTCGGAGGCACAATGGAACACGGCAATCTCAACAGGCAAAGCGGTAGTGATTGGAGAAGAAGCGGAGGACAATTTGATCTCAGCCGAATACACAGCGACTCCGGTCGAAGTCGATAATCCTTCAGCGAAGGGAAGTAAGACGCGACTGGTGAAAATCGAGCACACTTTTACGTGGATGGACGCGAACGTCTCAGCTACAAACGACACTTTTTACGAGGGGTTGAATAAGAGTGCAGGTTTTATCGTTTGGTTCAATTTCGAAGAAGATCAGATTCGTGTTGTAGAGTTGACCGTAAATTACCAAGTTATGCCGGCGAAATCCGTCAAGGGCGAAGACTTTGAGGTTTACGAAGGAACTGCGAAGTGGGTTTCTGACCCTGACGTATTCCCTGAACTCTATTCTGCGCCTCCTAACATCTTTGAATGATCGGAGTGACTCTTTTAGCTCTGGGGAGACCCTACGGCTATTGGGCGTATAATATGGCAATGAGCCTTCGGGTTCATTGCCCTAATATGCCTATTCAACTAATTCACGACCAAGACGCAATAAGCGACATCAACACAGACCTATTCGATGAGAAAACAGAAATCAAATACGAAGACTGTCGAACAAACGGAAAAATCAACCCAAGTCTCGCAAAACTCTCACTCTACAAGTACATCAAATTCAAGTTCACCTTATATCTCGACGTGGACGGCATCGTTATCCGTGACATCGGGGAGCTATGCGATTCTTTTAAGGGAATAGACTTCGCGACTCAGATCGTCGGTCAGGCAGTCAAAGGGCAAAAAGATTTCCCTGAGATGATGTGGGCTGAGACTGATCAGGTCTTTGAAAAATACAACCTACCAGAGAACGCGATTCTTCCGGCAACAAATAGCTCTTTCATGTGGATTAAGAAGTCGCGGAAGGCTGCTAAGATATTCAGAGACGCTTTGAAGTTCTACAATGACCCGATCTATCCTCTAAAGATCAAATGGGGCTTCACGAACGCACAACCTGACGAACTCTACCTGAATGCTTCTCTGGCTTTGAATGGCTTTGAAGACGTTGGTCAAATAGGGTTTTTTAGGACTTCTCACGACCCGATCGCAACGGTAGACGACATCTACAAACATTATTTCATTGGGTTGTGGGGAGACAAGAGAATGAACCAGAGGCTCGTAACTGGCAACGGACAAAAGACCTCAGGGCTTTATAACAAGCTCACTATCCAAAACGGCAAGAAGCTATTCGGGGAGAATTACCGGATTGGATACCATTACTATTTTTTAGAGAAAACGAAGTTCTACAATGGCTAAACTAAAGAGAATCAGTACAATCAAAGCGAAGTCGCCGAAGCTCGAAATTAAGTCTCGGAAACGGTGTGCATCGTGTGCTAAAAAACGAAGAAAGTGATCTTTACAGACGAATCAATTTTAGACGTTGTCAAGTTCCTACAAGGGAATCTGAAGCACAAACGATCGGCTGACGGTGTAGAGTGGAGCGATCTCTACTCTGAGACGGTACGGCTTGCAGACAGAGTTGCGGTTCATGCCTTCGATGATATAAAGCCTAAAGACTTACTCGAAGACAATTACCCTGGTGAAAGTCAGGAGGAACTCGACTATCGACTTAATTCTTACAAGAACCGGACAATGCCTTACTGGTCGAGAGCATTGGGTGAGACTCGCGTAATATGGAACTCGCGGTGGTCCGTAGATTGGGAGACCGAAGGTTCTGAGGAATACTTCAAAGAAGAATATCCGGTTTACAAGTCGTTTTTCAGGTTCATGAAGAACGTGGTTCACGATGAGAAGTTCAACGACCCGAACCAAGTGATCGCGGTTGAGCCTTATTCGATACCATTAAGACAGGAAGAGGACGAGTTCGTGGTCGATCAGACCAAAATGATCGAGCCTTATTGTGTCGTTTATCGGAGTGATCAGGTTGTTCAGTACGTTCATGGGGATTATTTCTTAGCCTTAACAGACGAGAGCAGCCTAATAACTGACGCAGGAACAAAGAAGGAAACAGGCTTAGTTTTCAAGCTGTACGATCAAGAGAACATTTGGAAGATCAAGCAGGTTGGCAACAAGAACGACTGGAAGTTCGAGGTCTTTCTTTATTACGCTCACGGTTGGGGGCAACTCCCGGCAAAGAAGCTCGA
>Ga0070752_1002434_pt1 | contig 12035 bp, 17 predicted proteins | sample VirMetDEL_Aug_30_FD_77440 | JGI IMG/M metagenome (GOLD analysis project Ga0070752, IMG submission 77440) | Aqueous microbial communities from the Delaware River and Bay under freshwater to marine salinity gradient to study organic matter... | ecosystem: Environmental > Aquatic > Marine > Coastal...
TATATAAAAACGCTCAAGGGCATACGGCTAAAATGTACGATATTTATTGCGAGGTACTAAAGATCCAGCGACGGTTTGGAGCATTCTCAAAAATGTATTATTTCGACCTTGGAGACGCCCTCGCCGGTTTCAATAATAAGACGACAAGGGGAGGCCACGAGCTGGAGCAAAACTTAAATAATCGCAATCAATTTGATTTTTTAGTTGAGACGGAAATAAAATTTATTAATTCAATTATCGAGGCGGGCGTTGCTCAGGATTATAAATTTATAGCAACGTGCAACGACAATCACTCGGGGGATTTTAGTTATTTCGCTTGGCGTTTAATATTTGAGTATATCCAAAAAGCCTACAACCTCCCGACGCTCCTCAATACGGAGTTTTTAGGTTTTGAGCAAATAGGGAGCCACGATATAATTTTCACTCACGGCAAGGATACGCAATACCGACGAAACGGCCTCCCGCTGAATCTTGATAATAAAACGGAACTATTTATAAAGGAATATTGCCTCGAGCATAATCTAAAAAACCCCCGAGTAATAAAGGGAGATTTGCACCAGTTTTCTATGAATCGCGGCAAATGGTTTGACTATATAAACGTTGCGTCATTAGTAGGAAATACAACCTACACAACAACGAACTTCGGGAAAAATAAAGCGGGCTTTTATTACGAGATTTTCAACCCAAGCGAGGAGGGATATATAGCGAGTTTTAAAAGTTTGGATTAAAAAAGCCCCGAGCTTTCTCGAGGCTGTGAAGCATTATGTACCTATGAAAAAAATTACGCTGCAAGATAGTTATTTTTGGCTTAAAATTATATTAATTAAATCTTGTAAATCAGCGTCTGCAAATATCCTCAGTGATTGCGGGAGGTATTGATTTAGAGTAAAGCTCCTCCAGTTTTTACGCCTCCCGTTGCTACTAAATTTATAACTGCCCTTTGTAGGCATTCCCTCACGCTTTTGAGTTTTAGCGATTGCGAACGCTGCTCCGAGCGGGTTTTTCATTCCCTTACGAGCTGCCCAGTTTTTTAAAGCCTCGATATATTTTGAGGTTTTGGCGTTCGTAGATTTGCCAAAAGGAATGTTTGCGGGCTTGACTCCATTGTTTACGATATCTCCATAAAATAAATATTCAAATACGATTTTAATTTCCTTTGAGGAGCTTAATATTTCGTATTCGATTGAGTCTATTAATTTGCCCGTATCCTTATGACCTTGAGCCTCGAGTTCCTGTTTTAGTTCAGCTTTAAAAAACTCGGCTACTTGCTCCGCCTGTTTTTCTATTATTGATTGTATATCCATAATCCTATTTTTAAGCTAAAATAAGCCGTTTTAAGGTCTTTTAATAACGAGCATTAAAAAAGCCCTGAGAATAACTCCTCAAGGCTTAAAATCCATACTATTAATGATTACAAACATTACTTAATAAGAGCCTCAAGCTCCTCCGCCTTACAATATGCAAGATTTACGATTAAATCCATTTCCTCGCAACTAACCCCTCCGAAATCTTTTCTCCAGCGGCTAAACATTTCATTAGCAATTAAAATTATTGCTCTTATTTTTTCCTCTTTATATCGGAGGTCAAAGCGGCTTAAATCAAATAATTTTTTAGCCTCAAGGGTGCAGCGTTTCCAGCTCGCTATTCTTACATACCCGTCCTTAATTTCAGCAAACGGGAGATGCTCTTTATTTTCTTTTGTCCCTCCCTCAATATCTTGCACCGTATTCATAAACTGCCAAGAACGACGGTAAAAAGATAATCCGTCATCAGGTCTATTATTGCGGTAAAACCTGTTTCCTTCTCGCTGTAATCGTATAGCGTTTTTCTCTGCAAAGTCATAAAGTGTTGTCGGCTCAAGTGTCATAATAAAAAAGGTTTTGAAAGCTAAAAAATATTGTTTGTTTTTAATTATAAAGCAAATATATAATGCTTTTATTAATTATCAAAACTTTTTTTAAATTATTTTAATTACTAATTAAAAAAGCCCCCTCAATCGAGGAGGCAAACTAACAAATAAAACCAAATGAAAAATATTAAAAACAACCCTCAATCTCTATCGCTGTGCCAACGGTAAGGAGGCGTTTCGGGGTTTGTTCGTAGCCCCTTGTAATATTAATTTGTCGAGTCTTAATTCGCTCCCTTAACCAGCCATTAATACGACCTCCTAATAATTCAGCGTCCTCTAAATGGTGCCAGCCCTCGGAGGGTATATCCTGAACGTAAACATATTTTTGCAGCTCCCTCAATACTAAAACAAGATAGGAATCTAAATCCGTCATTTGAATTTCCCACGCCTTGACCTTACTTTCGTCAATCTCAACCGTATAAATTTCTACTGAGTAGATAGGGTTAAAATTATTAGCCGTTCGCATCGTATTTGAAAAGCTAATCAGGGCGGGAAATTCGACAGGCATCTTTTGAGTAGGTCTCCCTAAATCGTCCCATGCTTTAGAGTAGAAAATCCCCTCGTTTGGGGAGGCGTTGTATTTATAGTTTTTATCAAATGCAACCGCATTAAACTGCTCCGTAAATTTTAATGCTGCAAAGGTTTTGAGTTTATCATTTTCCCGCTCCGTGACGTTTGCTAAAATCTTGTAAATATCCGTGAGGTTTAATCTCATTTTTTAAGTTTTTTGACGTGCCAAGCGGTTATTTTTTCCCCCTCTAAATCCTCCAGTATTTCGGGAGCGGTTAAATCGGAGGATTCAATCTCCCTCCTTGCTGAGTCTGTTATTTCGTAGCCTATTGCCTCCAAATAATCAGCGGTCGCTATTTGCTCAACGGTTGCCTCGATTTTAGGCGTTTCCTCAATCGCTGGAGCTTTAGTAGTGCGTTCGTACCAGGTTGCGTTTTTATTGCTTTCCGATACTTTAAAGCTGCCCTCGGGTGCTGTTAATTTTTTGAGGAACTCCTCGTCATAGGAAAAAGTACGAATATCATTTTGAGCTGTATAAACTCGAATTTGCTGTTTAGTTACTTTTATTTTTTGTGCTTTCATATTTATTTTATTTCGTCACTTGTTAAATCGTCGGAGGTTGAGGGGAGGATAAATCGTATTGCGTCTCCGTCGTTTCCTGTTATTTCTTGACGCTCTACATATCCCCGCTTTTTACCTTTTGTTTTTAAATAAAAAATCGTTGCTGCTGTATTGCCTCCCTGTATTTGTTTATGGAGTTGAGACTCCGCAAAATCAAGGGCTATATTTTCAATGTCATCTACTGCCTTTTTAAACTCGGGGTCGTCATTGCAATATTGATAAAATGTTTTGCGGCTTACGTTTGCTTTTTTGCACGCTGTTGTAACGACTCCGAGGGAGTTTTCCAACGCCTCAAGCAATCTGCTTTTATAAATGTCACTTTTGTTACTCATTTAACCGTTTTTTAAGCCGTTTAAAGGCGTTTTAATCATTGCCCTATACAAATATAAGGTTTTTTATTTTAGTGCGTTAAATCGCTTTATTTTATATGCTTAAGCCATTGCAAATATATTTGATTTGATATTTGAGCCGTCATCACTGGAGGAACGCTCATCCCTATTAAATATTTAGGCTTAACATCTTTAAAATTATAATCTAAAGGATAAGAGCCAACTTGCAAAAGTTCTAAATTATTTAATTTCCTAAATAGTTTATCATGCCATTCATAAGTACCATCGCTTGAAACAACTGTTTTAACAACATCATTTCTATTAACTTTTGTATATCCAAACATACTGCCGCCATCATTTATACCATCTGCAAAAGTTTGACCTGATTTTGATAACGTCCAACCTTTATATGTCCTTGTATCTTTATTTTTAACTTCGTTTAAGTCTGTCACATCCTCAATCTCACCAAACAAAATAGGCTTTTCATTAAAACTTAATTCTAATTTAGGGAGTTTAAAATCATTCCTGAGGCCAATAAAGAAAACCCGCTCCCGCTTTTGAGGAACGCCCATACTTGCAGCATTTAACAAAAATAATTGCACCCTATAACCAGCCGCTCTAAATTCCTGAAATATTTTTTTAGTGTATGCTTTTGCGTTGCCCTGAATTAATCCCTTGACGTTTTCTAAAATTGCGACTTTTGGCTGGAGCTTTTTAATCGTCTTGATATATTCAAAAACTAAATCGTCAAGGCGTTGCATTTTTTGCCCCTCTTTAAACTTCTTTTTTTTGCCCCAGTCCTTATCTCTATTTCCAGCCATTGAAAAGCTCGAGCAAGGCGGGGAGCCGTCTAATAAATCTAAATTGTATAAATCGGAGGGTAAATCCTCCCGCTTATTAAATAGCCTTATATCCTCCGTAAAGAAATAATTAGGGTTGTGATTTTCTTTATAAACGGTAGCAATTTTTTCATCAATTTCAACCCCTCCAATATGTTTAAATCCAGCTAATTTGTAACCCATTGTTGAGCCTCCTCCACAAACAAAAGTTCCAAATACTTTTGAGCCGTGATAATTTATATCTTTAGCGGGGTATCCGTTTTTTAAATGCCATTTATACGGGAATTTGTGGTCGGTCATCGTCTAAATTTAAAAGTTTGAAAATAGCATCCTCAGGCGTTTGACCGTGCTTTAAAAGCTCCGATTTTACCAGCTCGTAATCCTCTAAAGTGAACTCAAGTTTTAAAATAGCTAAATCGTTGAAATCATCCTCCCCGTATTCATTATTTTTATCGCTGTAATCCTGTTCGTTTTGCTGCTCCGTATCATTGCTCCAATCTACTAAACCCCATTCGCTCAGCTCAATATCCCAACCATTCGCCAATACGTCAAAGTCCCAATCTCCGTCGCTTACATTGTCAATTATTACAAAGGCGTTTTTTTCCTCCTCGTTCAATCCTTTAGCGTCTTGAGTCCAGTTTTTAGGGAGGGTTTCTGTTTCTATAAGCTCAGAAAAAACAGAAACGCTATTTTTTAATAAATCGTCACTATCTATGTTTAAAGCGTTTTGAGCCGTTTTGATAACCGTTTCTATATTATCAGGTCGATAGGTACTGCAAATATATTTAAGCGTCTTAAATCGCATATTTCCGCCTAATATTACATTTTGCTGCTCCGAGTCAAAAGTGATTTTATTCTTTTCCAGCAAACGAGGATAAACGAGGATTTTATTAAGCAATTTTTTAAAGCTGGTATCCTTTAGAGTTCGGGGGTTTTGAGGGTTGCTCCTTAAATCTTTTAATTTCATTTTTTAAGTTTTAAATTGTTGCCGTACGAGTTTTTGCTCGTCGCACTAAATAAGTTGAGGCGTAATATCTTGAGGCATCAATTAAATGGTCTAAACCCTCCGAGGGCTTGCCCGTTGGTTTCCCGTTTCGAGTTTCCCAAACATACTCGCTCATTTCAGCAATCAAATTTATAGAATTTTTAATTATTTTAATATTATAGTTTTTCATTAATTGGATACCGTGAATGATTGAGCCCTTCCCCTTCTTTGCGGCCATCGTATAGAATCCGTACACTTTTTTTAATTCCTGAATGCTTGAGGGAGAATGGTCGCACAATATTTTTGAGCCTTTAGATACTCCGAGTTCCGTCATTCTTTTTGCTAAATCCCTGTTTAAAAGCTCCGTTTCATAAATTAGCTCCTCGATATACAAATTGCCGTGCTTAACTCCGCAACGTACGAGGGCGGTCGGGTCGGGGTGAAATCCAAAATCAAGCCCGTAGCCTATTTTATCGCAATCATCAGGGAACTCGTCAACGATTGAAAAGTCAAATATTAAGCCCTCCAGGCGTCCCGTAATTCCTGAGACGTAAACGTCACGTTTGTAGTCGTCTTGTATCGATTCGATACGCTCCCGCTCCTTTTCGCTCAAGGCTGGATTATCTTGATACGTTGTTCGGGTAAATACGTAATCCTTTTGATTAAGTGACGGGAGGAGTTTATCGTGCAGCCAAAAGGTAGATTTAGGGTTAAAATCCAGTATTACCGTTTTTCGAGTTCTAATAAATAGCTGGAATATAATATCGTAATTTATTGCGTTGCACTCATTGATAAAAAGGAAATCCCGTTTTGCTCCGAGGGCTTTGTCCTCCCTATCTACTGAGAAATATTCTAATATCGTACCGTTGGGGAGTTTAAAGAAATTTGAGCCTCTGTTATGCTCTATTAAATCGGTTAAGCCTCGCTCCCTGATTATTGTTTCGAGGTCTCGGATTGCTCCTTTTCTGAGGTGCGGGTAATTTTGAGAAACAATAGATACGACTTTTGCCTCCTTTTCATAATACATAAAATAAGATAATAGGGCGTAAAGGATACCGAATGTTTTACCTGATGAAACGCCTCCTTGCTGAATGATATAAGGGACGTTTTTTATTAGGCTGGTATAGGTTCGCTGTATTACTCGAGTTTCGGTATATATCATTTTTAGGCGTTTTAAAGTGCTTTGTTTTGGCTTTGGTGCAAATATACAAAAAGGGATATTAAACCGCTTAAAACTAAAAAAACCCACCGAGCAAGACGCCCAGCGGGTTTAGTATAACCACATAAAATAGTATTAATAATTATCGAAATCTATATTTTTCATTTCCTCCCTGAAAATCTTATAAACTTGCTCCTCAGTGACTCCGTAAGGTTCGAGGGCTTCAAGGGCATTAGAATAATCCCAAGTATAAAAGCATTCGTAATTGTATAGCTCCCTGATTATTATAGACCGTAAGCCGTTGTCCTTGATATCTCTTTCAATTTTATTTTTTTGGATTGCCTCCATTCCGTTTAAAACGGTTGCGACGTTATCGACTGGGATATATAATCCGATTGAGCTGAGGGTCTTGTATCTTATTCCCTCCTCGGCTGCTTTGTCAAATTGTGATTGGCTAAAGGCAAAGAACGCCCCGTTTTCCTCCCATAAATTAGATAATTCTTTTTCAGCGTAATAGGTTGCATTTGTCATAATAATTGATTTTTTGATTTTATAAATATTGTTTGTTTCTTAATTATACTTAAATATAGGCCTTTATTCTTAACTACCAAACTTTTTTTAAATTTATTTTAAAATTAAATTGATTTTAATAAAAAAACCGCTCAAGGCTTCCCCCGAACGGTTTATAAATTAAGCATCAAATATTTATTTAGAAAGGTAAATCCTCGTCGATATCCTCAATTACTGGAGCTTTGTTTTTTAGCTTTTGAGCGGGTGCGGGTGCGGGCGTTTCGTCTCCGTCTGCTTTCTTAATCCTCCAAGCCTCCAGGTTGGTAAAATACAAAGTTTCTGAGCCTTTTTCAAATGGTCGCCCCTTGAGGTTGAAATATACGACAACATCTTGACCGACTCGGAATTTATCCATTAAATCGCATCTATCGTTTATCATTTGGAACTTGATAAACTGCTCATAATTATTGTCGTTAATCTTGAGCACGAAATCCAGTTTTTTAAACTTTTTACTAAATTCCTTTTCCTCCCCTATATGGTGGAGTTCCCCTGTTATACTGAAATTATTATCCATTTTTAGATTTTAAATAGTTTTCAATTAAATTTTTAAAGCTGTTAAAATTACGAATTATTTTATATTGATATCCTTGAGCAATTACCGCCTCCTCAAATTTCTTTTGAGCGGAGGATTGTTTACTATGTTTAGCCGTTGTTTTCATCTCGATACATAAGCCATTAAATTCACCGCTTGGTATCAATAGGATTAAATCGGAAACTCCAGCGACTGCTCCCTCGCTCTTTAATTTATTCCATTGTTTAATCCGCTGTAATTTATCCCCGCTTAAATACGCTCCGTTTGGTACTGCAAAAAGGAGGAGCTTATAGCGAGGATAAGCAATATTAAACCAGCGAACACAAGCCGCCTGGAGTTTGCTTTCATTATTGGGCATTGCTAAAGATTTTATTCAGGTCCACAACCTCAATTTTATAGCCCTCAAAAAATATTTGGTCGGCTCCTTTGCCTCCGAATAATCGCTGGTAGATATTTTGATATTTAGCTCCTCCGAATAATTCCTTGTCGGCTTCGCTCAGTTTTACGAAAAGCCTTGTATTCCCGTTGAGGTCTGTAAATTTATAGCCCCTGTTTTGTGTGTCTATCATTTTTATTTATTTACGTTAATTGAATAAAGTAATAAAGCGTGAAAAAAGGGCGTTTTTAAGCCCTCAGGCGTTGCGTCAATAATTCCTTGAGCTATTAAGTGGTCGAGGATTGAAAACGCTCCGAAAACGCTTAAAAAACGTTTGCTCCTTTCGTTGCCCTCCCTGTCTACCTTTTTTATGTTAATAGGGTGGATTGACTTAAAAGCGTATTGAAAAAACCCGCTGCTCATTTTCTTTTCAAATTCAAAAAAAAAAGTATTAAAGTCCATTGCAATTTTAAAACTTATATCCTCCAGTTCTTGCACCCGCTCCTCGATAAAGTCGTGAACCTCTCCCAAGTTTACGGGGAGTTCCTCAGGTTGCCCGTTTTTTACTTTGCGGCTCATTGTAGCTATTAAGTATAAACGCATCGCAAAAATCCCTTTATTTTTGTATTTAGGTTTTGAGAACTCCTTCGCAAAATTGAGGGCTAAAATTCCCTCGAGGATTGTTAGCTCTTTTTGCTCGGGGAGGATATAAAACTCATTATTGTGAATAAAATTTTTTATACGTTGCGGCTGGTATTCTTTAATACGTCTCCTTAACGAGGAGGCAGCGTTCTTTTTTCCTGTTATCCCTGTAAATTTCATTTTGCTAAACTCAACGCCTGTTAATACGTCAATATCTTTATATCGGTTTTCAGGCGTTGGCTCAGTTTCAAGGAAATCTAAATAGTTTGAGTATTTGATTTCCGAGACAAAAAAGGGTATATTTTCTTTTCCTACTTTTAGCATCTTAAAACCTTAAATTTACTTTGTTTCGGTTTCTGTAATTATAAATCTCCTCTATTATCATTTTATACTGGCTCCGACCTGCACAACGTACTAAAGCATAGGGCTGGAGCTTTAGTTTTTGGATAAAAGTATCGTGATTATAATTCGGGTTTTTAAACATCCATAACATTGTCTGAATAAAAGCCGAGGTATTATAAGCATCAAAATACGGCTCGATAGATTTTATCTTGTTTGCGTTAATTTCAGCTAAATCCATATCTCGAGTTTTCCAAGTTCCCTCTTTGAATAATCGAGTCGAGTTTATATTATTAGTATAATTTGCCTCGTTAATATGGCTGCTCGTAACATTTGAGCAAATAGCGACGGCATCGTTTACCCTTAGCCAGCTATGACGTTTTAGGAACTTTTTGAGTATAACGTAATCCTCAATCCCCATATCAGCGTAACCGTTTAAAAATTCAATTGCCGTCCAGTTCTTTTGATTCATATTAAGCGCGTGAACTTGCTCTAATGCGTAGCCCTCCGCAATGATATAATAAACTGGGGAGCCTGTTTCCTTCGCTGCTAAATAGCGGTGCTGCCCGTCTATAATTTCATAATCCTCGTTTACGAGAATAGGGTTTGCAAGCATACCGAATTTTTCAATACTGCTTGCTAATCGTTTAACGTGGTGCGGGTTTGGAGGTCGGTTTCCTTTTAGTAGCTTGAAAATTCCTAAATCCTCCGTGACGGATACTTTTAATTGTTTCATTTGTTATCTTTTTTTGGTTTATAAATTATTGTTTGACTCCGTAATCAGCGGGGGAGAACGGCTCCCCTATTTTTTGCATTTCCTCGTTACAAGCTGCAATTAATGCTCGTAGGCGTTGGAAATCAAACTCCGATTTTAAAGGTCGGAGTTCAAGTTCCTTTTGATACTCAGCTTTTTTATTGCGTAAGTATCTAAAGCGTTTAATTTCTTTTTCAGTCATTTTTTTAGGCTTTAATAAATGTTCCGTTTACCGTTTTACCCTCACGGCTTTTAATCTCATTATAGGCAGTTTGGAGGCAGCGTTCAAGGTTGTAGCCTGTTTGCTCAGCAAGGATTATTAGTGTGACTAAAACGTCTCCGAATGCGTCCTCCGTTTCGGTTGCGTCTGCTTTCAGGATACCCCGAGCAAGTTCTCCCGACTCCTCGATAAATTTGAGGTATTGGCTTTTAGCGTTTTCAGGGCTTAATAGTTCCCTTTGTCTTGCCCAGTCGATAACGGAGCCGCTCAGCTCTTTAAAGGAGGTTTGGTGCGATAATGTAGAAACGTTATAATCAAAATATAAAGCCTCGCAAACGCTGGTAACTCCCATCATATCGTAATCGATTCTCATATCCTCTAAAGCCCGTAAAATCTCAAGGCGGCTCGTTGTTCCTTTACCGTTTCTAATTGTGATATACCCTCCAGTTTTTACGATTTGCTCAGCTAAATAATGAGAATTAGGAACGGTAATTTTACGGTCGTTTTCGTTTAATTGGTTTTCCCAATATTTACGCTTTTCCTGTTCGTTGTTAAATTCGATTTGTACTTTCATTTGATTTCAATTTTAAGTTTTATAAATTATTTCCTCCAGCGTTTGGAGGGCTGCTTTGCCTCCTTTACTGGTATTTTAATCGGAGGTTTAGGCTTTGAGTAAGTAGATAATACCTCCAGCCAATCCCTCGCAATTTGGAGCTTGATTAATTTGATTTCCGAGTCAATATCCGCCCGTCGTATTACTATTTTTTTTAGTTGGTCGATTAGCCAATACTGCCCCCGTTCCTCCTCACTTGTTAGGGCGTCGCTCATTTGCATATAATTAAGCCCTTTGAGGTATTTCGAGTAAAGCTCGGAGGAGTAATCCTCGAGGGCTTTAATCTTTGCTTTATGCTCGAGGGGTATATTTAGCTCCAGCCCTTGCGGGGGAGTTACTTTAAAGCCCAAGCCGTCAAATAGTATTTCTGTTTTATTTGTCATGATAGCAAAGATATAAAAGTATTTTTAATAATTAAACTTTTTTAAAAGTTTTTTTATACATAATCAATTTTAATCTTACCGTAAGAATATTGAACAAATACTCGGGAGCCTCGAGGTATTGACTGCTTAATCGTTACTTTGCCGTCCTCGATTTCTACCTTATACCCAAAGTTTGCCAGTTTGCTAATATCAGTTTTAAGCCGCTCTAATAGTGTTTTAGTATAGCTTTTTTCTATTCGCTTGATATACGTTCGCACCCGCTTTTTTTCGTTGCTTAAATCAATTATTATCGGTTGTGACGATTGCTCCTCACTTTGTTCCGTTTCCCGTGTCCTTTGTGCTTCAATGGTTTGAGGCGTTTGTAGTTTGCTTTGTGGGTATTGTGGCTCGGGTTTGTGTTCCCTGTGAAATCCGATTTTACGTTGTGGCTCGGCTGTTATCATTGCATTATTTACCTCAATGCCCTTTAGTTCCGCTGGAGCTTTAAAGAAAAACGGTATTTCCTCCGACTGAATATTTGCCTCGTAAACCGCACGGCTTTTAATGTAGATTAGCCACCATAAACAAAAGGTCAAAAAGATTTCAATTAATACCTGTGAGCCAGCGAGTATAAAAATCATTTTATTTGTTCCCTCCGTTGTTTCTGCTACAAAACCTAAAACGCCCGCACCTCGTTTTGCCTCAAGGAATTGAGCCTCGAGATTGTCAACGTTTTGCTGCAATCGGTTAAGCTCGGGAGTATTTGAGTCACTTATTTTTCCCCTCCAGGTTTTAGCATCTTTAAAAGATTGGAGGTCGGCTTTAGCTTGGGAAATAATAGGGAGGAACTCCGACTCAATCGCTGTTAATTGTTTAGACTTTTCAATCCCTGTGATTTCAGCCGCTGCAATGTAGCCCCCGTACGCACTCAAGGAAATAGATATTATTTGAAGTATAGCCGCAAATCCTATCTCGCGGAGTCCGTATCCTGAGACGCCTCGATAATAATCTAAAAACCCCTCCGTATAAAAGTGATGTTTTCCAGCCTCGTAAAATGATAGCAATAGTATAGAAATTGATATCAATAAAATAGCGACCCAGCCTCCCGCCTCAAATGAATTGAGCAAAGGAGTTTTAATTCCTAATAGCTGTAGCAAGGTTGTATAAATTGCAATGCAGCCGAATAGGACGGAAATAAAAGAAAAAAAGTAGCTAAAGAATTTAGCTGGAGCTATTGTTTTATAGTGTTTGTCAAGGAATGATTTAGGCGTTAAA
>Ga0070752_1002437_pt1 | contig 12020 bp, 12 predicted proteins | sample VirMetDEL_Aug_30_FD_77440 | JGI IMG/M metagenome (GOLD analysis project Ga0070752, IMG submission 77440) | Aqueous microbial communities from the Delaware River and Bay under freshwater to marine salinity gradient to study organic matter... | ecosystem: Environmental > Aquatic > Marine > Coastal...
AATGTAACAGTACTTTTCCCGGGCGGCTTTAAACCAATTACCGGCGCTCATATGCAATTAGCTCAGAGATATGCTAATAATCCACAAGTAAAACGTGTAATTATGTTATGTGGACCAAAAACTAGAGATGGTGTAACTCGGGATGATAGTCGGCAGATATTTGAATTATTAAATTCTGATTCTAAAATTGAATTTCAACCAACTGAATTTAATTCGCCAATAATGGCTGCATATGAATTTTTATTTGCATTACCAGATGTCGACACCGGAACATATGCATTAGCAGCATCTAATAAAGATTCAGATTATGTTCGAGTTAAAGATTTCGTACCAAATGTAGACAAATACAAAACAGTTGGCGATAGATCAGGAAGAAAGATACCTGCGGGAATCGATGCTACAGAATTAATGGTAGATATTGATCCATTAACAACTGCGGACGGCGAACCAATATCAGCATCTCGTACCCGAGCTAATTTATCTGATTATAATAACTTCAAACAAAGTTATCCACAGTATTCAGATGCAATTGTGAAAAACATATTCCAAATATTAAATGGTACTCAAGAACACGCACTAACAAAAGAATGGTGGATATCTAAATTACAAGAAGATATTGATGCTGTAATTGAAGGGTATATGGATGCTAAAACGGCAGACAAACATCAAAAGAAAATTGCTAAATTAAAAAAGTTTCTTAAAGATAATCCTGGAAAAGAATTCGTATATGATTTTGATGAATATGAAAAAACTACATATGGAGTTAAATTATCAGAATCAAAAATCAATGAAAACTATAATAAGTATACAGATCTTCTTACCGAAGGAGGTTTAGGCGGACATATGAATCACCCATATGATACACACGGATTAACTTTCAATGATATGAAAGAAATGATTGCTAGATCATTAGGTGGTCGTTTAGATATCGAACAAGCAGTTACTGAGAAAACAGATGGTCAAAATATATTCGTAACATATAAAAATGGAGAAGTAGGATTTGCTAGAAATAAAGGAGAACGAATTAATCCATTATCAGTGACTGAACTTCAAGAAAAATTCGGCGGCCGCGGCGCATTATCAGATGCTTTTGGTGAAGCTGGGAATGATTTAAATGCAGCGTTAACAAAATTAAGTACGGAACAATTAACCGCTATATTTAAAAATGGTCGTGTATTTGCAAACATGGAAATTATATATCCTCAAACAAAAAATATAATTGCATATGAAGATGCGTTCCTGCAGTTTCATAATTTAGTTGAATATGATGAAAAAGGCAATGTTGTAATGACAGATATGCCAGGTGGCGCTATATTACAACGAGCGATTCAAGATGCAAATGCTCATCTTCAAAATACATTTAAAATCATACCTCCACAAAAAATAAAAATTGGTCAAATAGATAATTTTGAAGATTATCAGGATGCTTTATATAAAGAAGTAGATCAACTTCGAAACAAGTATAGATTAAAAGAAACCGATTTAGTTTCCGAATATCATAAAGCATGGTGGGCAGATGTTATTAAAACAAAAGCAGCACAATTAAATTATAATATTACAGATTCTGTATTGGATATACTAGTAAATCGCTGGGCTTTTGGAGATAAGTCTACAAGAATAAATAATGTTGTTAAATCTGTGGATAATGAAGAATTTGCAAATTGGATAACGGAATTTGATAAAAAAGATTTTAAACAATATCAAAAACAAAATATTCAACCGTTTGAAACTATATTCTTAAAATTGGGAGCAATTGTTTTGAAAAATGCATCTGAGTTTTTAGCACTGAATCCAAATAAGGCAGTACAAGATGTACGAAAAGAATTGGCAAATACAATTCGAATTCTTAAACAAACCGATGATGCATCACAGTTAAGTGCTTTACAGCGAGAATTAGGGCGTATACAACGTCTCGGCGGTTTTGATGCAATTGTACCACTCGAAGGAATTGTATTTGTATACAAAGGCAATACATATAAATTAACCGGCTCATTTGCCCCAGTCAACCAAATATTAGGAATGGTAAGATATCAACGATAAGTATAAAATAATATGATAAATACACATACTAATATTTATTATAAATAAATGGAAAAATTATGTCAACAAAACACAAATCTAAATATAAAAAACCAAAAGATTTAGAAAAATCAACTAAGACAGAAACTAGAAAAGATCTTAAGGATTATGAAGTTGCAGATAAAGACGGTAACATGGTACCGAAATCTACTGGTAAAAAACAAACAATGGTTCCTAGAAAAGACGATAAACCAATAATTGATGATATCGAAAATATGGTTCCGGATATGTCTGATAAAGACAGAACATATAAAAACTTAGAAACTGGTGATTATGATCCTGAATATGCTGCAAAGTATTTTGATAAAAATCAGGAACAAGATACCGAAGAATATTTAGAAAAATTAAAAAATATCGACCATGGCGTTATTGTTAATAAAGACATACAAGAAAAAATAAATAAATTATCTACAGAAAATAAAGAACGTCTTATTCGAGAATATATACGTAGAAAAATTGCAATTATGTTAAGAGAGCAAATGGAAGATCAAAAAGCATTGTCAGATACACCAGAACCAACACCAGCTCCGGAAGCACCAGCTGTACCTGCAGACGAAACTGATGTAGAAACACCAGATGCCGATAAAAATTCGATCGACGCAGTTAATCCAGAGACATTGTTTATTAAATATTTAAAATCAAAAGAATCTGGAATTAGACTTACAACAGCGATAATAAGAACGTTGGAAATGGCAATTAAAGAATTAGATACGAATAACAAAATTACAATTTATAAAATGTTACAAAATTATGCTATTACTGCTAGAAATAAAATGGGTAGCATAAAAAACTAAAATATATGGCAAAAAAGAATAAGTTACAAAATATTAAAGCTATCGAACAAATGATCGATGGCTCACATAAATTCCAAACTAAAAAAACTGTAGGGTTTTCTGACGCAAAATCTGCTGCAGAAAAAGCTAGTAAACGAAAAATTGGTGATGTATGGGAAGAGGTTGATCCCATAACTGGCGCAGTGGCAATCGTTGAACAGAAAGATGGATTCCGTATACGAAAAACAAAAAACTCAGATACGATGCAATCCGTTCGGGATTATTTAAGAACGTTCCCAAATTGCCAAAAAGACACGTGTACATGCGTTAAACCATCTCATTTAGATGAAAAAATGAGAAAGGTAAATGGTATGTGTTATGATTGTACAATTGAATTTGAACATGAATTAAAAAATAATGGTGAGTTTGAAACATACGCTCTAGAGAAAGTACGTAATAATGCATTATCTTGGTTAGATCAAGCAGAGCAAGAAGTTGAAATTCTGAAAAAAGCATATACTGAAGTTTCTAAAGTTGTAATTAACGGAGATGGATTAACAGAGAATGTTGAAGCTAAAATGACACCAGAAGAATTTGAATCTACTATTGAAGAAAACTTTAAATTATTCAAAGCTGATTTTCTAAAAAAGTTAGATAAACAACTTAACAAAGATAATAAATGAAAAAATTAAAAGTTATATTAATTTCTATTATAACTACAATTGTTGGTATATTGTCATTTATTTTTATTTCAAAATCTAAAAAAACAAAACGAGAATTAGAAGATGAAATTGAAAGAAATAACGAAGAAATTTCTGAAATTGAAACGGAAATAACTGAAGTTAAAAAAGAACAAGATATTGTAGAAAATAAAATTAACGATAAAAAAGAAACCATATCTGATCTTAAAGATCAAAAAGAGAATATTGTGGTTTCTAAGAGCGAAGATGTTAAATCTGCTAAAGATAATATTTTAGATAAAATTAATAAACGGAAATGAAATATATTGTAGTTATATTATTAATGGTATTTCCTTTATTCGGAACTGCACAAAATCCAGATACATGTTTTACTGTAGAAGAAGTATATAGTATATCAGAAACATTAGACTCGTTATTTGAATTAACTGAGATTAATGAAAAAATTATTCGAGAGCAAGATTCGTTGATATCATACCAGGAATATAATATCTTTTTAAAAGAAAAAGAAATTGATCTTTTAAATAAACAAAATGAATTACTTCAAGATAATATAGACATTTATATTAAACGAGAAGAATTATTTACTCCTAAATGGTACGAACGTCCGTATATAACATTTCCAGCTGGTATATTAACAGCAATTTTAGCTGGCAAATTAGCAGTATCTATTATTAACTAAATAATAAGTTGTAAACATGAAGAAAAAAGATTTAAAATCGATAATCCGGGAACAGTACCTACGATGCGTACAAGACCCAGTATTTTTCATGCGAAATTATTGTTATATACAACATCCTAAGCGAGGAAAAATTAAATTTAACTTATATGATTTCCAGGAAGAGTCTTTAGATACATTACATAATAATCGGTATAATGTTATATTAAAGTCTAGGCAATTAGGTATATCTACATTAGCGGCTGGATATGCGTTACATCAAATGCTATTCACGGATTCATTTAATGTATTAGTTATTGCGACAACGCAAGAAGTAGCTAAAAACTTAGTTACTAAAGTTCGTATAATGCATGATAATTTACCATCTTGGCTCAAAGGTAATATTGAAGCTGATAATAAATTATCATTAAAATTCAAAAATGGTTCCCAAATCAAAGCCATATCATCGGCTAATACCGGTGCGAGATCGGAAGCATTATCATTATTAATAGTAGATGAGGCAGCATTTATTAGAAATATTGAAGAGATATGGATTGCCTCTCAAGCTACATTATCAACAGGTGGTGGTGCTATTGTATTATCTACTCCAAATGGTATGGGTAATTGGTTTCATAAGACATGGGTAGATGGTGAAACTAATCCTAAAACGCAGTGGAATAATATAAAGCTACACTGGACTGTCCATCCCGAACGAGATCAGGAATGGCGCGATAAACAAACACAATTATTAGGAGAAAAGGGAGCAGCACAAGAATGTGATTGTGACTTTATTAGTTCAGGCCATACTGTAGTAGATGGACCGATTCTTAAAGAATATGAAGATCGGTGTACTCCTCCAATTGAAATGCGAGGCTTTGATCAAAATTATTGGATATGGGAATATCCCGACTATTCTAAAGACTATATAATTATAGCGGATGTCGCTCGTGGTGATGGAAATGACTTTTCTGCATTTCATGTTATTGAAGTTGAATCTGTAAAACAGGTTGCTGAATATAAAGGTAAGATTCCCCCAAAGGAATTTGGAATCATGTTACACGGCGTAGCTACAGAATGGAATAATGGTTTATTAGCTATTGAAAATGCCAATATTGGTTGGGCAGCAATACAACCAGTATTAGATCGAGGCTATGATAATTTATTTTATACATATAAAGATGATGGCTATGTAGACATAGAAGTGCAATTACAAAAAGGATATGACACCGTAGATAAATCAAAAATGGTTCCGGGTGTATCTACGACTAGTAGAACTAGGCCATTAATGATTTCAGCATTAAAAACATACATGTTAGAACGTGCCCCGATTATACGTAGTAAACGATTAATTGATGAATTATGGGTATTTATTTGGCAAAATGGAAAAGCTCAAGCTCAGGGTGGATATAATGATGATTTAACCATGTCATTTTGTATTGGGCTGTGGTTACGAGATACAGCGTTAAAACTGAGACAACAAGGGATTGAATTAAATAAACGTGCTTTGAATCATGTAAATAAAAGTAGCAATGTTATTTATACCAATCGTAATTCAAGAAGTGATTCCGGATGGAATTGGAATCCTGGAGATGGTGATCAAGATCTAACATGGCTTATATAATCCAGCTGGTTCTGTATTAAGTTATATTTATATAAAAATAATATATCTAATAATATGGCTTCTTTAAGAAAACGTCTAACAAACTTATTCAGCACTAATGTAATTGTGCGAGCGTATGGTAAAAACAAACTACGCGTTGTAGATACAAATAAATTACAAAGTGTCGGAAATTTATCTCACAGTAAAATTGCTGATCGATATATGCGATTACATGGTAGTAATAAGCATAGAGTCGGCGGTATGGGCGGTTATGACTCTAACTACTACATGCATCAAAACAGAATGCAGTTATATACTGACTATGAAATGATGGATAAAGATCCAATTTTACATTCAGCATTAGATATATACGCTGACGAGTCAACATTAGCTAATCAGTTTGGTGATATTATTACAATTAAAACCGAAGACGCCAGAATTCAACGAATATTACAAAATTTATTTTATGATGTTTTAAATATTGAATTTAATTTATGGTCGTGGATACGTAATATGTGTAAATACGGCGATATGTTTTTAAAATTAGATGTTGCAGAAGAGGTTGGGGTTTTAAATGCACGGCCATTTTCTAGTTATGAGATTGAGCGATGGGAAGAATTTGATGAATCGACTGGGGAATATGATATAACATTTAGACATATTTCTTCTGCAGAACAAAAATATGATGTTTTTGAAATAGCACATTTTAGACTATTATCAGATTCAAACTTTTTACCATATGGTAGATCAATGTTAGAAGGAGCGAGACATGAATTTCAAAAATTAACAATGTTGGAAGATGCAATGTTAATTCACAGAATAATGCGCGCACCTGAGAAACGTATATTCAAAATTGATATTGGTAATATTCCACCAAATGAAGTAGATTCATATATGGAGACTGTTATTAATAAAATGAAAAAAGTCCCACATGTAGATCCACAAACTGGTAATTACAATCTCAAGTTTAATTTAAATAATATGTTGGAGGATTTTTATTTACCAACACGCGGAAATAAAACATCTACAGAAATTGATACGTTACCTGGTATGACTTTTACCGGTATTGACGATATAGAATATGTTAAGCATAAAATGATGGCTGCATTAAAAATACCTAAGCCATTTTTAGGTTATGATGAAGGAGTAGAAGGAAAATCTACATTGGCGTCATTAGATATACGATTTGCTAGAACAATTGAGCGTATACAGAAAATTGTAGTATCAGAATTAACAAAAATTGCAATTGTACATTTATATGCACAAGGATTTGAAAATGAAAGTTTAGTTAACTTTGATTTATCATTAACAGCCCCGTCTATAATTTACGATCAACAAAAGATTGCGTTAATGAATGAAAAAATTCAATTAGCAAATACAATGAAGGATTCGAAACTAGTCTCTGATAAATATATCTATGAATTTATATTTAATATGACTGAAGAACAGTGGTTGTCTGAACGAACTAATATTATAGAAGATTTGAAACTGCGCTTCCGCCAAAATCAAATTGAACAGGAGGGTAATGATCCAACAGTAACTGGAGTTTCATATGGTACTCCGCATGATTTAGCTTCATTGCATATGGGAGTTGATTCAGATAATGAAGGCGGCCGACCGCCAGAAGGAATTAAGTCAGGACAACATAAAAACGAATTGGGTTGGGATCCGCTAGGCACAAAACAGATTAAACAGGCTTTTGATCCAGAAAATCAAAAAACAACATTCCAACCTAACCCAAACGCTACACGCAGAACTGGCACTAAAATGAAATCAGAATTAGCTAATCGATTTGCAAAACAAATTAAAAAATCTACTAGTACAAAGTTATTATTTGAAGAAAAAAATGACGAAGATAGCGGTACGATGTTGGATGAAAATAATATTTTATAAACTAAATTATATTTATTAATAAATAAAAAAAGAATTATTTAGAATGGCAAAAAAATTAAAACATTCAAAATATAAAAATGCTGGAATTTTATTTGAGATGTTGGTTAGGAAACTAACCAGCGAAGCTCTATCTTCAGATAAATCAGTAGCAATTGATATCATTAAAAAATATTTTGGTAAAAATTCAGAATTATCAAAGGAATTGCAATTATATAATTCAATTATCCGGGAGCAATTTAAATCAGAGGCTAGAGCTTTAGATTTTATTAAAGAGGCTCAGCGAGCATATTCTAAATTAAATCAATCATTACTGCGTAGACAAAAATATAATTTAGTAAAAGAAATATCTGAAAATTTTAAGTTTGAATCCCTGTCACGAGGGCATATTAATAATTATAAGGTCTTGGCATCCATTTATATGTTATTTGAATATCAGGAGTCATCTAATATTAGAAAATTAAATGAATGTAAAAATGTAATATTAGATCATGTTTTATTAACTGAAACACGTAAAACAACAAAAGATACTGTATTAGAGACATTTAAAAACCAAGGCAAAGACGAACGATTATTAGTTTATAAATTAGTAATAGATAAATTCAATCAAAAATATTCAAATTTATCGGAATCGCAAAAACGTTTATTAAATAAATATATCACGCATATCAATGATACAGAAATGTTACGTGAATATATAAAACAAGAAATTCCTATAATAAAAGATAAATTATCAAAACACGTAAATAATATTTCAGACACAGTAACAAAAATTAAAGTTAAAAAGTTGTCTGAGTTGTTATGCAACGTGGAGAATTTAAAAGTAATTAAAGAATCTCATGTATTGTCATTATTGCGATATTTTGAGTTAGTTGATGAATTAACACGGGTACATAGTAAATGAAATCAATTTTAAAACGAATGAAGAATGAATTTAAAGATATAGTATCTGAAAGTAATTCTAATTATACATATGCGGGTCGACCCGTAAAAATACACAGAAATGGATCTGATACTACTAAATGGGAAGTAGAATTTATTAAAACTGGGAAACGAGTACCATATGCAGATGCAATTTCTAATTTAAAAACAGTTGAACCTAGATGGCAAGATTCAGATGGAGATGGTAATTGGTATGAAGATGAAGATGTGAAAGATATCAAAGAAGGTTATTATTCTTCTTCTCCGTTAGAAACTGTTATTGGGAGTTTGGGGTATAGACAAGGATTTGCTGAATTCTTCGATGACAATCCGGGTGCTGTTGATTCAGTAATGGAATGGATTATAACAATTAATGATTTCAGAAATCAACTAGTTAAAGAATTCGATCGAGAAGAATTAGAAAAAATGGGTATCTATGATTTAGATGAGGCAATGACTTCGGCTGATGCTGGTGCTTATATGACACCTAAGTCTTTTGGTCCAGCTGATGAAGATACAATTGAAGCATTGGGATACCGAAAAGTACAAGACGCGTTAGATAAACAATATGAGCGTTTAATTGAAGGCTATCGTCAATTTGCTAACGGAGATCCAAAAAAATCTCCAGAGAAAAAAGTTAAAGAAACAATTCGTAGTGTTGCTAAACGCCTTCGCGAAGTAGAAGAGCTAGTAAAACATACGGCTAAACTAAAAACGCAAGCTGGTGTTACCAGATCCGGTTATGGCCCCGCAACAGAAAAAGCATTAAATAAAATTTCGGAAACATTAATTAAATTATCAGAACGAGTTAGATCGTTAGGAGAATAGTATGACACAAGAACTTATACAAGATTATATGCCATTTAAGCCATTAAAAACTCTTAATGAGTCAAATGGTTCTAGATATGGTGTACCTGGGGGATACGTTGTGCAAGGTGTATTACAGCGAGCTGGGGCTAAAAATCAAAACGGTCGTATTTATCCTAAACATATATTAGAACGAGAATGTCGGCGATATGAAGAGCAATTTATCCGCCAAAACAGAGCATTGGGAGAATTAGATCATCCGGATTCGGCTGTTGTTAACTTGAATAATGTATCTCACAATGTTTTAAAAATATGGTGGGAAGGTGATGATTTAAAAGGCGATGTTTTAGTTTTAGATACACCATCTGGTAAAATATTAAAAGAATTATTTAAAGCTGGAGTAACATTGGGTATTTCCTCACGTGGATTGGGCAGTGTAAAAGAATTATATAGCGAATCTGCTTTAGAAGTACAAGAAGATTTTGAATTGGTATGTTGGGATTTTGTTTCAAATCCATCAACGCATGGAGCGTTCATGAATCCAAAGAGCATGAATGAATCGGTTACTAAAACAAAATCTTCAGCAGATATATATTATAGAACAAACGAAATAATAACTTCGATTTTATGCGAAGATGGCAAATGTAGGATATAAGATAATGTTAGGAAAAAATTTAAATAGAATTAAAAGTCTTTTAAATGAGACAGAAAAACAAACAGTTTTCAGTGATGCAGAAGCTCCTTTATCAATTGAAGAAAAAAAGAAATTTGCAGAATCATTATCTATGTATTCATCAATGGCGGATTCAATATCTGGAAATCGTGATTTATCTGAGATTGTTGAACGTATATCACATATGGTAGAAACTGCTGGTCGTATGATTAGCGAATCAGATGATGATATGTTAGATAAAGTAGCAGACAACCGTCGAATAAAAATGGTACAAGCTGCACTTAAAGATTTAAAGAAATCAGCAACTGAAGTTATGATACACGAGAGAAGATGTCAGGCTGCAATAGATGATATAGGCGAAGGACTTAAAAAATATTATAACGTTCAATAATTTCTTTGATTTTATCGATTAAATTATAATATATTATATTAAGGAAATAATGAAAAGTAAATTTAAAGAATATTTCGGGATTAATGAAGCAAAGATTAATGTACCTGCTGACAAACTTGGCGACCCAGGTGTACAGAAATTAATAAACAATTCCAATTCTGACGAAACGGAAATTAATGTTACGGAGCAGGATTTAGAAGAAGCTAAACTTATTAATAATATGACTGACTACCGAGGCGGGGTTCAATACATGTTGTATGATCCAGCCATGGCACAAAATGTAGCAACAGAAATACGAAATTTTGCAACGAAAAAGAAAATATATGTAATCGATTATAAACAATCTAAAGATGGTCGTTTTGGATATTTTCATTTTAGAATAGGGGACGATCCAGCAAAAGAATCTCAACAGATACAGGGATATATTTCATCGAAGCCGGAGGTAAAACATTTTCGGTTTAAAATATTAGAAGATAGATCAAGAAAAAAACGTATAAATAAAAATCAATAAGTTACATGAATCGAAAACAAAAAGAACATCAATCGGTTATGCCTGGCATTGGTATAGGAGCTAAAGTTGTAGATAAAGATATTTCATATGCAATGCGTATATGGAAGCAACAATTAAAACAAAGTAATACATTAACTAGATTAAAAGAAATGCAAGAATTTAAAAAACCTAGTGTAGTAAAAAGAGCTGAAATACTTAAAGCAAAATATTTAAACAAATTTAATCAAGAATTTTAATAAATAATTGTATTTTTAATGGTCCTAGCAGCAATGTTAGGACTTTTTTACTGTTTTTTAGTTCATGGCTATATATATTATAAATACGTTATCCAGATCTAATATAACGTTTAACTAAAAAAAAATAATATTTCTATTAAGATTTCCAATAATCTTATTTCCAAAACAAAATTTAAGGAGAAACAATGGCAAAAACAGATTTGCTAAAAGAAGCTATTGCTGATGCACGTGCTGTAAAAGAAACGGCTATTGCTAATGCAAAGCTAGCATTAGAAGAAGCGTTTGCCCCTAGAATTCAAAGTATGCTATCTACTAAACTTTCTGAACAACTCGATGATGAAGAAATGGACGATGAGTTAGAAATGGGTATGGATGACATGGATATGGATTCAGACATGGCTGATGAAACACCAGATATGGTTGGAGTTGCTGTCGATTTAGACAATGACGGTGATTATGATTTATCTGGAGAGATTGGCGAAGAGCCAGTTGAAGATGAACTAGTAGACATGGAAGACGAAATGAGCGATGAAGAAATGGAAGCTGAATATGCTGAAGCTGACATGGAAGCTGACATGGAAGAAGGTCGTTACAATGAAGCTGATATGGATCTAGATGAAATCATTCGCGAGTTAGAAGAAGGAATGTATGAAGAAGATGAGATGGAAGTTGAAGAGCAAGTAGTAGATTCAGCAGGTGATGATGGAGATGGTATGATCGAAGAAGATATCGATGCAATCATTGAAACTATTTTATCTGAAGAAGAAGCTACTGATTTGGTAA
>Ga0070752_1002439_pt1 | contig 12019 bp, 14 predicted proteins | sample VirMetDEL_Aug_30_FD_77440 | JGI IMG/M metagenome (GOLD analysis project Ga0070752, IMG submission 77440) | Aqueous microbial communities from the Delaware River and Bay under freshwater to marine salinity gradient to study organic matter... | ecosystem: Environmental > Aquatic > Marine > Coastal...
AAAATCTTTGGAGAAAAATATTTAAAAAGATTGTCACCATATTCAAAAGTATTCTCTACAGAACGTAAAAATGATTTTGGTAACAAAGAAATTGCATATAAAATCTATGGTATTTCTCAGTTGGATTATCTGGCAATCTACAAAAAATTCACATTTAAAAACCGAGAGAGTTATAAATTAGATTTCATTGCACAAGAAGAACTTGGTGAACGCAAGGAAGATGTATCTGAATTTGACAACTTGTTTGATCTATATGAGAAAGACTTTGAACTTTTCATGGATTATAACATTAAGGATACTGAGCTTGTAGAAAGATTAGATGATAGACTGAAACTTATGGAGATTGCACTTACTCTTGCATATTTCTCAAAAGTTAACTATGAAGATATCTTCAGTCCAATGCGATATTGGGAAAATATTATTCACAATTATCTGTATGAAAACTTTATTGTTTGTCCAGTAGAAAAGCCTGAAAACGAGAAAACCAAAAAGTTTGAAGGTGCTTATGTAAAAAATCCAATAGTAGGTAAACATGACTTTATGGTTTCCTTTGATTTCACTTCTCTGTATCCATACATTCTCCGTACATTTAATATCTCGCCAGAAACTATTTTGGGTATGCGTGACGATATTGACGTTACTTCCATACTCAATCAATCTGTAGATTTGTCAGATGAATATGACAAAGATGTAACAGTTGCGGCAAATGGTGCAAGATTTACACGCAAGAAGACTGGATTTATTCCAGCTTTGATTAAGAGAATGCTTGACTTGCGAGTTGATTCTAAAAAGGAGATGATTAAAACTCAGCAAGCAATAGAAGAAATGAAAAAGAATGGAGCAAGTGCTAATGATATCAAAGACTTGGAGAAGAAAGCAGTTGCTTTATTTAACATGCAACTTGTTGCTAAAGTTGCTGCCAATTCTTTCTATGGTATTTGTGGATTGAAATACTTCCGTTTTTATGATATTCGTTTAGCAGAAGCAGTAACTTATTCTGGTCAAGCCGCTAATCGTTTTGTGGAAAAAAACGTAAATGAATATTTAAATCGTTTGCTTAAAACAGAGAATAAAGATTACACAATCTACATGGATACTGATTCTTGTTACTTTGATTTAAGCGGAATGGTTGAGAAGTTTGTACCTGACAAAACCAAGAAAGAACAGAATGAGTTTGTCAAGAAAGTTGGATATTCTAAACTCACCGAGTGCATTGATAATGCTATTGAAAGTTTCAATAATTATTTAAATGTACATGATCCAATATTGAACATGAAGATGGAAGCAGTTGGTGGCGGCGTATTCATTGCCAAAAAGAAATATGTCATGTCTATTGTGCATATGGAAGGCGTTGATTATGCCAAACCTAAATTGAAAATGACTGGAGTTGAAGCAGTTAAATCTTCTACTCCAGCACCAGCTAGAAAAGCATTAACGGATTGTGCTAATATTCTTGTTACAGGCACAGAAGATGAATTAATTGAGTATGTTACAAAGTTTCGTAAAGAATGGAATGCATTGGCTCCAGATGAAATTGCTTTACCAACTTCTGTAAATGGCATTCATAAATATCACATTGAGAAAAATCAATATAAACTTGGTTGTCCAATACATGTGAGAGCCGCAATTAACTATAATCACTGGATAAAAGAATCTAAAATAGATATTTATTATTCAGATATTAAAGATGGCTCAAAAGCCAAATATGTTTTTTTGATTGATCAGAATTATACTAGAGAAAATGTTATAGCTTTTCCTGCAAGACTACCGAAAGAACTTGACTTACATGACAAAATAGACTATAATATACAGTTGGAGCGGTCTTTTCTATCTCCACTTAAAATTATGTTAGAACCAACAAATTGGAAATATGAAAAAACTGTGAACTTGATGGATTTATTTTCTTAATATTTTATGAAGGATTATTATGTCGAACTTTTTTAAGAACTATGCAAAATCAATGAAGAATGAACTTGCCACTATTGTTGGTGAGCAAGGCATGATTGGTGATTGTGAAGAATTTTTAGATACTGGTTCTTATATGCTGAATGCAATTATGTCAGCAGACTTATTTAAAGGTATTCCAAAGAATAAAACTATTGCGATTGCATCTGATTCTGGTATTGGAAAGTCCTTCTTTTGTGTTTCTATCGCTAGAGAATTTCAAAAGAATTTTCCTAATGGATATGTGGTCTATTATGAAACAGAAAATGCATTTACTTCAAAGATGTTTGAGGAAAGAGGAATTGATTTAGATAGATTACTTTACGTACCGATTGGAGTTGTGGAGCAGTTTAGACATGAGTCAACTAAATTTGTGAAAGATTACAATGAATTACCAGAAGAAGAAAAAGTTCCATTCATCATGATTCTAGATTCTATTGGTAATCTTTCTACAGAAAAAGAATATGAGGATGCAATTTCTGGTGCAAACAAAACAGATATGACAAAAGGTAGACTTGTCAAGTCAGCACTCAGAACATTGAAAATGGAATTATCAAAAGCAAATGCACCACTGATTATGACAAATCATGTGTATAGTGAAATTGGTACTATGTATCCGCAAGAAGTTATGACTGGTGGCAAAGGTCCATTGTTTCTATCTGATGTTGTTTTGTTTTTATCTAAGCGTAAAGATAAAGAAGGAACAGTTCAGGTCGGTAACTTTATCACTGCAAGAGCCAGAAAATCTAGATTTACTAAAGAAAATTCATCAGTTGAAATCTATTTGAATTTCAAAACTGGAATTAACAAATATCATGGTCTCTTACCATTTGCTGAGAAAGCAGGAGTGTATAAGAGAATTGGAAATCGTTATGAAGTTCCAGATGGCCGTAAATTGTATGAGAAACAAATTATGGCAAACCCACAAGAGTTTTTTACACAAGAAGTTTTAGAAAAAATTAACGAATATATTCATGAGGAATTTTCTTATGGTGGTTATACAGAAGAATTGCCGCTAGATGATTTGCATGAAGATATTGTAGAAGAATAAGGATACTAAATGGAAAATTTTGAGTTAACGTATGGTATTGTAGAAGATATGCAAGGAAAATGGTCTGTGCATATCGAAAATGGTAAATTTAAAGATTTTTATTTTAAAATTGATCACTTGAGGTTGACATACAAAGATGAAAATGATAAACTTAAATTAGTAAAAGATTATTCTGAAGTTGAGGATAAAGAAGTTCAACTTGATTTTCAATATGATTTAATGAAAGTTCCTGCGGAGTTTGAAAATAAAGATGGAGATCAATATGAATTTGAAGAGGTAGCGAGAAATATTTTAATTGATATACTGATGAATCATAAAGACCTTTATAAACTGGAGCAAGATGAACACCAAACTAATTCTGAACAGTTTGATCAAAAATAAGACATATGTAAATAAAGTTCTACCTTTTTTGAAATCAGAATATTTTGAAGACAATTTAGAAAAATCTATATTTAAATATATTTCAGAATTTATTACAGAATACAGTACATTACCATCAGATGATGTGATAGAATATTATGCAGCAAAAGATACTAAACTGACTGATGATGACTTAAAAGAAATAAGTTCTTTATGGAATGAAATTATTGAAATAGATACTGAAAATATGACGGTTGATTGGTTGGTTGATATCACAGAAGAATGGTGTAAAGAACGTGCCATTTTTCTAGCAGTAAGTGAATCTATCACCATTATCACAGATGAAAAAAAGAAACCGGAAAAAAACACAATTCCCGATTTATTAAAAGAGGCACTTGCAATATCTTTTGATACAAATGTTGGTCATGATTTTGTAGAAGATGCTGAATCAAGATTTGATTATTATCATAAGAAAGAAGCTAAAATTCCATTTGACATTGATATGTTAAATAAAATCACAAAAGGAGGTTTCACTCACGGTACATTAAATTTATTTTTAGGTGGTACAAATTCTGGAAAAACTTTGTTCATGACACACTTTGCATCATCTTACTTATATCAAGGATATAACGTATTATATATTACTTTGGAAATTGCTGAAGAAGAAATTGCAAAACGCATTGATGCAAATTTAATGAACACTAAAATGTCTGAGATTACTAATTTAGAAAAGGATAACTTTTTATCTAAAATAGGTAAAATCAGATCAAAGACAATTGGTAAATTAAAAATTAAACAATATCCACCAGCTTCTGCAAATATTAATCATTTTCGTGCTTTATTAAATGAACTCAGTTTAAAAAAGAATTTCGTTCCAGATATTATTATTGTCGATTATTTGGGAATTTGTTTATCTGCTAGAATTCGTTCTTCAGAAAATTCATTCAGTTACTACAAATCTGTTGCAGAGGAATTACGAGGATTGGCAGTTGAAAGAAGAATTCCTATTATTTCCAATCATCAATTCAATCGTTCTGGTCAATACAATACAGATGTTGATTTAGAGAATGTTTCAGAATCTCATGGTATTGCAATGACTGCAGATTTTCTTGCTGCGATTATTGTCACAGAGGAATTTATTGAAGAAAAGAAAGTGATGGTCAAACAGTTGAAGAGTAGGTATAATGATCCAAGTTATTATAATAAATTTATGATAGGAATGGACAGAGAAAAAATGAAATTGTATAATTTAGAAGATGAAGATGTTATACAAACTATTTCTAAAAAAGAAGATGTTGTTTCCAGACCAAAGGTAGACATTGATTTTACATAAAGGTATACATGTCATATGATGGTGAATTAAAATTTACAACTGCAGGAGATTTTATGAGAACGCAAAAAAATATATTCATAGCGGGTCAACCGAAATTTCATTCTAATCCTCAAGATAATTTAAATCGTAGAGAGATTTGGGATGATACTGAAAGTATGAATGATGACTTAGTAAGTTATTGGAATGAAACTGTAAATGAAGGTGATACAGTTTTTGTTGTAGGTGAATTACTAAATGATGAAGCAGAAGGTTTACTTAAACGATTGAATGGAAATATTATTTTAATTAGGAATTCTGAAGATGCTTTGACTAAATATGTAGACGATAGATTGATTACAACTGCACTGAGCATTGATTTAGTATATGAAGGGTATTCTATTTATATGACTAATTATTTAGAACATATAAATACAGTAGAGTCAAATTTAATTGTTGCATCAGATGATGTCGGTTTATTATCTAAAGTAAATAGTAAGTATATTTATTTTAAAGATTGTAAAGGTAGAACTAAATTTGTCAATAATTTAGAAATACCAATCTTTAATGTAAATATGGAAAAATGGGATTTCAAACCAGTGCATATTGATGTAATATTACAGTTATACAGAGATTACAAAAGACACTATACAGATTAAAAATGAAAACCTATTCTCAATTTTTATCAAATATTTTATTAGAAAAAGAAAAGAAAAAGAAAAAAGAAGAGCCAGATTCGGATTTATTTCTAGATGATTCAGAAGAAGATGAAGAAGAAACTACCGATGATGAAACTTCTGATGAAGACACTTCTGAAGACTCTGAAGATCAAACTGATGATGTAGATTCTGAATTAGATGATACTGCAGATGATACCGAACCAGAAGTCGATGATAAGAAGAAAGATGATTATGATCCTGATGATGAGGAGAAGGTAAAGGCATCTAAATCGGATACGGAAAAACAAGCATTGAAAAATGTATCTAGTGATATAGCGGATTCTGAAAATGAAATAGATGCTGATGAAATAGAAGACAAGATTGATGATGAAATAGAATATTTGGAAAGTGACAAAGAAAGAAGTGAAAAATTATCTTATGAAGATAAAAAGAAAGAAGAAGAAAGACAACAAAGAGAAAAAAAAGATAAAGAAGAAAATAAAACAAAAGTTGTTATCAATCCTAATATTACAGAACATTTAAATAGATGGTAATCTAAAATGGCATCATCAAACGATAGAAAAATTTCACAACTACCTTTAAATGCTGAACTTAAAGATGACGCAACCTTTCTAATAGTAAGTGATATTGGCACTACTCCAAAAAATGAAAGAATCAACACTCAAATTCTTTTCAATGAAATACCAGTAACACTATCTGTAGGTAAAGAATTAAATGGTAGAGATGTCATTTTTAATACTACTTTAGATGCAACAAATAGATTATATTTCAATAGTTCAAGTGGAGACCTTGCATTAGGAAGAAATCTAACAGTTGCGAATAGCGTAACTGTGACAAAAGATCTGACAGTAGATGGAACAGTATTTTTCAATAATATTACTCCAACTTTCTCTGATTTAGCAATCACTGGTAATTTTTCAAGCGCAGGCTCAACAACCGTAGGAACTACACTTACTGTAAATGCAAACGCTACATTTGCGACAAATGCTACAGTAAGTAACGACTTAACTGTATCAAATGATTTGACTGTTTCTGGACTGTCTACATTCACAGGTACAGCAACTGCAAATGATGTTGTTGCCAATCAAATCACAACTTCCGATTTAAATGTTACAAATAGTATCACAGGTGTTCAGGCTCTAAGTTCACTTGGTGCATCAGTTGAAACTTTAACAGCAAACAACTCAATCACATCTAATGGTTCTATCACTGCTGTTGGTAATATTTTCGGTAATGTTGGAACATTTGCAGGTCTTAGTGTTTCTGGAGCAGCATCTATTTCCCAAGGACTCACTGTTCAAAATTTAACCTCTTTGAATAATATTACCGCAAATAATCTACTCACCACAAATGATTTACATACACTTGATATACAATCACCTGCTGCTACAATAACAAATTTAAATTCAACGTTACTGACAAGTACAGACATCGAAACACCAAACACAGTAAATGCACTTTCAATAGTAGCAGTGAATTTAAATGTAACAAATTTCAATATAGATACTCTTAGCACTAACAATTTAATATCAAACAACGCAACTATAGTAAACGAAGTTTCCGCAAATACTGTAAATACCTCACTATTGCAATTAGAAATTGTAAATTGGGATAGTAGTGTATCCGGCTCTGAGGGTTTAGCTAACTCTGTTCCAGCAGGAACTTTGAAATTATATTATGCTACAAATTCGTCTACATATAGTTTAAAATTAGCAACTTCTACAGGATGGCAGACCGTTTTCTTAACATAATATGATTGAATTAACTGAGGAAAACTTTTATAAATTTGCATTAATTAATTTAAAATCAAAATATTTAATAGAATCTGAATTTAAATCATTATTAAAACATATAGTTTATATAAAAAGATTATTAAAAAAGTATAAAGATAACTCTAAAAATATAAATGTAAATTTATTAATAAATCATTTTATTGTATTATATAATGAATTTGAACAGAGAGCGGCGAGTGAAATGCTGTTTTATCAAATAAATTCTCTATATTATCCACAAGTAAAAACTATATTAGTGTTATTAAACAAGGTAAAAGAATCTGATGAATTCTTAATCAATGGAAATAATATTCAAATAGAATTCATCAAACAAGACACAGAACTTGAAACAATTCTAAAAAAAGTATTTTAAATGAGTATTATATTCAAAAATAAACTTGAAAGTTTTTTAAAAATTTCTGAAGAAGATGGTGGTGGAGGAGGAGAAGCTTCTGGTCCAATGACAGTTGCTTCTACAGGTCTTCCTACAAGTGGAGAAGATGCTTTCAAGGGCACAACCTATTCAAATTTAGAAGGTGCAACATCTGGATATTATTATGATTTTTCAAAAAAGAAAAAGAAAAAAAGAAAGTTAAAAAAATCATTTTTGGACTATATGATTGGTGATGCGACAAGCAACATCAAAGAAGAAAAAGAAAGTCCTATGGATTTTGCAATGAGTATTAATAGAGATCAATTAGAAAAGATTTTTGGAGAATCTGTATATGAATTTGGAGAAAATAAATATACAGTTAAATTTTATAGAAAGGGAGAAAACTACAGTTACGGTAAAATGTTTTTTGTAGGTAATAATGAATTTGCTATGCGATTTAATAAAAAAGAAAATTCTAAAAATGAAATAGATAGCATTTCGTTTTGGAATAAATGGACAACAGAAATAATAAATCAAGATTTGAACTTCAGCATTACTCCGGATGCTGATGTAATTACAGAAGGATTGAGCTTAGAAAAATGTTTTGAAATTTCAAAGCAGATTTTTAAGAATAGAAAACCTAGATTTGTAAAAATAGATAACATTCGTATTGAGAAAAAGGGAAAACAAGCAAATAAGGAATTTGAAAAAGATTTGGGAGAAAATGGAAAAAAATCGGTAAGTTTCACGGAATTACTTGACTTTGCTCTCAATAATGGGTATACTGTAAAGGAGCCCGCAGACGGTTCTCTCGACATCAACCTTGTAGTACCAATGAAGATTCCTAATAAAGAGTATGTCATACCCCATCAAAACGAATATAAGAAAACAATGGATGTTGATAAATTTGTAAGTGATGGCAAATTATTACTAACACCGGTCAATGTTCAAAACTTTGTATCTAATGCTCAACATGCAGAAGAAATTCTAGAATTTTTCAGAAGTCTATTTAAAGATAATTTAATTAATAATCTATCTTTTGAGGCTATAGTATTTGCCTCAAAGGTTAGGAAAAGCAATCATCCTAATTGGTTAAAACTTTTAGTGCCTAAAATGTAATTATGAAAAAAGTTAGTTCTGGTTTAGTGATAACGAATGGAAAAATTGTTTTAGGTTGTAAATCATTTAAGTGGGATTTACCAAAGGGAGAAATAGAAAAAAACGAGAAACCTATTGATGCCGCAGTTCGGGAAACAAGAGAAGAAACCGGACTCATTGTTGATAAAAAAGATTTAATAGAATTGGGTTTTTTTGATTATACAAAACATAAAGATTTGTGGTTATTTCTATATGTGCCAAAAGAATTACCAGACACTTCAAAAATGAAATGCACAACATATTTTGAAGATAAAGAAGGTAATGAGGTATTGGAAGTAACAGGATATCGTTATATAGATTTTAAATATTTGGAAAGGTTTTTTTATCGTTCAATTTGCAAAGTGTTGCGGCAAATTGAAAAGTCTTCTATTTTTTCAAACTACTTTCACGGAGAAAAGTAATGAGCCACTTATCTGCTCTTTTAAATGTGATGGAATCTATTGAGATTGATGACGAACTAGGTAAACAAATTTTTCAGAAATATGTTTCTGAATATATTCAATTAATACATGAAGATAAAGAATCTATTTCTGAAAAAGATTTTGAAATTATGAAAGAAGTTGCGATTGCTTTAGGTTTAAAACCCGAAGAATTTGAAAATGCTTTCAATGTTGATGAAGATGATGAATATGATAAATATGATGCACAGGTTGATAATGTTGTAAAAGATCTACCTCCAGGTTCAACTGAGTTTACAAGTTATTTAAATCGTTGGGTTTCTCCAAATTCACCAGATGCAAATTATTTATTTTAATGTATGAAAACTAAATCATTTATAAAAGTTAAAAAAGATATAGAAAAATTATTGAATTATAAACCAGTCAACATTAACACTAAAAAAACGAAAACACTTCCAGTTTTTCAGAGAGTTAATGATGATGTGCCTTATATTACTGAAGAAAAAATAGAAGACGCATATCTTAATAATGATATATCTTTAAAAACAAAAAAACTTTTAGAATGGTTGAGTATTAATGAAAACCTTGAGGTGGCTGAAAACATTTATTTAAACAATAAACATAATTTTGAAGAACTCTCATATTTGATTGAAAATGAAAGAACAACATTTATAACATTTATTCGTAATTTGATAAAAAAACATGAACAAGCGATCTCTCTCAGAGAATAAAACTATTCAAAAAGAATTTTTATATCGACTTTCCCCCACTCTAAAGAATTTTAAATGGAAACCAAACGGAGCTAATTTCTCTTGTCCTATTTGTGGTGATAGCAAAAAAAGTGAAACAAAGGCAAGAGGATACATTTTTGAAAAGGAAAATTTATATAATTATTTTTGTCATAATTGTGGGTTCAGTTCAAACTTTTCTTTCTTCTTAAAAACTGTCAATTCAATTTTACACACCGAATACTTAAAAGAACTTTTTTTAGATAAAAAAAGAACAGATACGATAATGAGTTCTCTCAAGCCCAAACCGATAAAATCTGAAAATACCGCAATTAATTATATAAAAGCACAGACACTTGATGCTTTAAAAGATGGTCATGTCGCCAAGGAATATGCCAAGCGAAGAAAAATACCAGAAAAATATTTAAAAGAATTATTTTTCGTTTCTGCATTCGGAGATTGGGTAAGAAAATATTACGATCCTAATTATACAGGTGGTAATGATGAAAGAATCATCATACCTTTCTATAATGGAAAAAAACAACTTGTAGCTTTTCAAGGTCGTGCATTATCTGGAAATACAAAATTAAGATATATCACTATCAAGTTAAATGAAAAAGCTCCAAAAATATATAATTTTGATAATGTTGATATTAAAAGAAAAATATATATTGTAGAAGGTCCTATTGACTCAATGTTTTTACCAAATTCAATTGCGATTGCGGGTTCAGATGTTACAAAGACTTTGGATAAATTAAATTTTGATTTTGTTTTTGTTGCAGATAGAGAACCAAGGAATCCAGAAATTGTCAAAAAAATCGCAAATATGATTGAACGTAAATATAAAGTAGCACTGCTACCAGAATCAATGCGTGGCAAGGATATTAACGAGTATATATTGAATGGTTTTAGCTCATCACAGATTATACAAATGATTGATCGTTTCACGTTTGAAGGATTACAAGCAACTTTCCAACTTAAAATGTGGCAAAAAATCTAATATGCAAAGCTTCAAGGAATATTCTGTAATAGAAGAAAATCTAGGTCTTAGAACATCTGAATTGTTTAATAGAATTCAAATGAATGTTGATGAACTCAAAGAAAAGTATAGCTCAAGAGAATATGATGATGATATCAGAGACATTTATAAGATAGCAACTCCAGACATAAATAGAATCTATAAGATTAAAAACTTGAACTTGACTTATGATTATTTGAAAACATTGATTGAGTACGGCTTAAAGACCTCACCTAAAAATACTATTGGTGGCAAAGTTGAAAATATAATTAACGTACTCAAACCAATTCTAAAAACTCGAAATTATAACTACAATAAGAAGAAAAAATTACATACTATTTCTTCTTATAAAATGAAAGAAATTGAAGATTTAGATATGAACAAAGAGAACTATAGTTTGAATGATTTGAGAATACGCTTGAAGGTAATTTGAAATAGTAAATCTTATAAATATAATCACTACAACTTTAAAGAGTTAGAATAAAATGTCTACATATTCAGATGCATTAACAGCACTAGGAAATCCTACAAAATTAGAAATTGTAACTAATGGAGGTAGCTATCTCGTACAAAATACGACTATTCAAGTGACATCAACTACTAATGGAATAGCTATTAAAGATAACAGTGGTACTGCTAATCTAGTGTATATTGCACATTCTCAAGTTGTTAGTGTACTAAAAAAATAAATCTTTTTTAATAAACCCATATAATTTAATATACAAAGAAAAAATGTGGAAACACATTTTAATGGATTCGTTTATTCTTTTTTTAACATTTTTTCAACGAGGGTAACATATGAGTGCGCAAATTCTTACAATGCCTCAGAGTAACAAAAAGGAGTTTTATGGTATAGAAATTGATGAGAAACGAAGTGACAACTTGTCAGAAATGGCAAACAAAATGTTAACACAATTCTATTGTAGAGATAATGAAACTCCTCAAGAGGCCTTTGCAAGAACTGCACTTTGTTTTTCTGCCGGTGACTTAGACTTGGCACAAAGACTGTATGATGCGGTCTCTAAAGGTTGGTTTATGTATTCTTCACCTGTTTTATCAAATTCTGTATTACCAGGTGAACAGCCAAAAGCAATGCCAATCTCATGTTTTCTTTTAGACATTCAAGACAATTTAGATTCAATTATAGACCACTCTACTGAAGTACGGTGGTTATCAGTAAAAGGAGGAGGAATCGGAGCGAACTGGTCCAAAGTCCGATCTGTCTCCA
>Ga0070752_1002440_pt1 | contig 12017 bp, 12 predicted proteins | sample VirMetDEL_Aug_30_FD_77440 | JGI IMG/M metagenome (GOLD analysis project Ga0070752, IMG submission 77440) | Aqueous microbial communities from the Delaware River and Bay under freshwater to marine salinity gradient to study organic matter... | ecosystem: Environmental > Aquatic > Marine > Coastal...
AGGCCTGTATTCCAGGCCGCAAGGCGCGCAGGACCCACATCAAATACGACAAGCGCCGCTACAAACGCCGCAACCGGATCGAGATCATGTTCGGCAGGCTCAAGGACTGGCGACGCGTGGCGATCCGCTACGACAGGTGCCCGAAGGTCTTCCTCTCCGCCGTCGCTCTCGCCGCAACTGTGATGTTCTGGTTATGAGTCCTGAGCCTAAACAGCCTTCGGTTGCCCTAAATATCCCGCGGGGGTGAATTTGCGCAGCAAAGAGGGGGCGCGAAGCCCCCTTGCCCGGCCAGCCCTTGATCAGCCAACCCTTGATCAGCGCCCTCAGGCGTGGCGCGCGAGGCGTTCTTCCAACACATCGAACGGCACGCCGGGATCATCCTTCGCGCAGCGGATCACGAGGCTGGTTTTCACGCTGGCCACGTTCTCGGCGGCGGTCAATTCACCCGTGAGGAAGCTCTGGAAGGTCGAAAGATCGGGGGCGGCGCATTTCAGCACGAAGTCGATCTCGCCGTTCAGCATATGGCATTCGCGCACCAGCGGCCAATCGCGGCAGCGCTGCTCGAACGCCGAAAGATCGACTTCGGCCTGTGAATGCAGGCGGACCATTGCGAACACCTGCACTTCGAAGCCCAATTCGCGCGGGTTCACATCGGCGTGGTAGCCACGGATATAGCCCGCCTCTTCCAGCGTCCGCACACGGCGCAGGCAAGGCGGCGCGGAGATCCCCACGCGCTTGGCCAACTCAACATTCGTCATCCGACCGTCCGCCTGCAACTCCGCGAGGATTTTGCGGTCGATTTCGTCGAGTTTATTTGCGGCCATGGTTTGCTCTCCAATTTCTGCCGGAACTTAGCCGCCCCGCCCAAAATGCGCAATATTATTTCGCGATACGCGGGTTTGTAGCAATGAAGCAGGGCGCATATACAAATGCCCTGTGCGGATCGGGCGCAAAAGGGGTTTTCGCCTCGCCCCATCGCGCCTATATGCAGATCCGACCAATTCAAGGGGCTATCATGACCGAGACCAAACACACTCCCGTCCTGATCATCGGTTCGGGGCCTGCGGGCTACACCGCCGCTGTCTACGCCGCACGCGCCATGCTCCAGCCGATCCTTGTGCAAGGCATCCAGCCGGGCGGGCAGCTGACAATCACCACCGAAGTCGAGAACTGGCCCGGCGAAACCCATGTGCAGGGGCCGGATCTGATGGTGAAAATGGAAGAGCACGCGAAGGCGATGGGGACGGAGATCATTTCCGACCATATCAACAGCCTCGATCTCTCCAAGCGCCCGTTCACCGCAATCGGCGATTCGGGCACGACCTACACCGCCGATGCGGTGATTCTGGCAACCGGCGCGCAAGCCCGCTGGCTCGGGCTGGAGTCGGAAGAGAAGTTCAAAGGCTTCGGCGTTTCGGCCTGTGCAACCTGCGACGGGTTCTTCTATCGCGGCAAAGAGATTGTCGTGATCGGCGGCGGCAACACCGCCGTTGAGGAGGCGCTGTTCCTGACCAATTTCGCCTCCAAGGTCACGCTGGTGCACCGCCGCGACAGCTTGCGCGCCGAAAAGATCATGCAAGACCGCCTGTTCAAGCACCCCAAAATCGAGGTCGTCTGGAATGTGACGGTCGAAGAGGTGATTGGCGAGGAGACCCCGCTCGGCGTCACAGGCGTGCGCACCAAAGACGTGAACACTGGCGAAGAGAAGATCATCCCTTGCGAGGGGTTCTTCGTCGCTATCGGTCACTCTCCCGCCTCCAGCCTCGTCGCCGACCAGCTCGAGCTGCACAGTGGCGGCTATGTGAAGGTCGAGGCCGGCACCACGCGCACCTCGATTCCGGGCGTGTTCGCTGCGGGCGATCTGACGGACCATGTTTACCGCCAAGCCGTGACCTCGGCAGGCATGGGCTGCATGGCGGCTTTGGATGCGGAGCGGTTCTTGGCCGAACACGCCTGAGCGGATCCCAGATCCCGAGCGAGATCGAACAGGTAGCAAGCCCCGCAAGGATGCGGGGCTTTTTACATATCCACCCACGCTGCACGCTGGTAAAAACTGGCACATAGTTATCACGGGATGGCTTCAGAAGACGCCGCCTGACGCGTCAGAATGTGAGTCGTCAAAAACCCTGAATGTGCCGCGCCCGAATATCGCCGATTATCTGCCTCTCGAAGACAATCCACCGCCTCGCGCTATATTCTCCAGACATATGTTCCAACCTCACTTTGAATCGCGACAAAATCGCCTCATTTGCCGGTTCCACGTCGGCATAAGCTTGAAATGCGCCCTAGATCAGGGCTAAGCCGCCTTCAATATCCCCTCCCCCTAGGGAACGGCGCGCCATTTTGCGCAGCCAATTGCAGACAACGCGAGGTTCATATGACCCAGTCGAATACCACTCCTATTCCGGAGCTTTTTGTCTCCGAAGCCGCGGCGCAGGCCTTGAAGACCGAAGCAGGCAATATGCCGTCTTGGGATCTGACAGCCCGCCAGATCTGCGATCTGGAACTGCTGATGAATGGCGGTTTCAACCCGTTGAAAGGCTTCCTTACCGAAGCAGATTACAACGGCGTCGTGGAAAACATGCGCCTTGCCGATGGCACGCTCTGGCCGATGCCGATCACGCTCGACGTGTCGGAAAAATTCGCCGAAGGCCTTGAGCCGGGCACCGATATCGCACTGCGCGACCAAGAGGGTGTGATCCTCGCGATCCTGTCGGTCACCGATAAATATGTGCCGAACAAATCGAAAGAAGCCGAGAAAGTCTTCGGCGCGGACGATCTGGCGCATCCGGCGGTGAACTACCTGCACAACGTGGCTGGCCCCGTTTACCTTGGCGGCCCGATCAAGGGCCTGCAAGCGCCGGTGCATTACGATTTCAAAGCCCGTCGCGACACACCCAACGAGCTGCGCGCCTATTTCAAGAAGCTCGGCTGGTATAAGGTTGTCGCCTTCCAGACCCGCAACCCGCTGCACCGCGCCCACCAGGAGCTGACCTTCCGCGCCGCGAAAGAAGCCCAGGCAAACCTGCTGATCCATCCGGTCGTCGGCATGACCAAACCGGGCGATGTGGATCACTTCACCCGCGTGCGCTGCTACGAGGCCGTTCTCGATCAATACCCCGCCTCGACCACCTCGATGTCGCTGCTGAACCTCGCAATGCGTATGGCTGGCCCGCGTGAGGCTGTCTGGCACGGACTGATCCGTAAAAACCACGGCGTGACGCATTTCATCGTCGGTCGTGACCACGCAGGCCCCGGCAAGAACTCGCAGGGCAAGGATTTCTACGGCCCCTATGACGCGCAAGAGCTCTTCAAAGCCCATGAAGAAGAAATCGGCGTGACCATGGTTGATTTCAAGCACATGGTCTATGTGCAGGAAAAAGCCCAGTATTTCCCCGCGAACGAGGTGCCGGAAGGCGACACGATCCTCGATATCTCGGGCACCGAACTGCGCCGCCGCCTGCGCGAAGGCCTCGACATTCCGGAATGGTTCTCCTTCCCGCAAGTCGTCTCCGAGCTGCGCCGCACCTCGCCCGCGCGCAACAAGCAAGGCTTCACCGTGTTCTTCACCGGCCTCTCGGGCTCGGGGAAATCCACGATTGCCAACGCTTTGATGGTGAAACTGATGGAAATGGGTGGCCGTCCGGTCACACTGCTCGATGGCGATGTGGTGCGTAAACACCTCTCCTCCGAGCTCGGCTTCTCGAAAGAGCACCGCGACATCAACATCAAGCGCATCGGCTATGTCGCGTCGGAAATCACCAAGAACGGCGGCATCGCGATCTGTGCGCCAATCGCACCTTACACCGCAACCCGCCGCGCCGTGCGCGAGATGATCGAAAGCTATGGCGCTTTCATCGAAGTGCATGTGGCGACCGCGCTCGAGGAATGCGAAAAGCGCGACCGCAAGGGCCTCTACAAGCTCGCGCGCGAAGGCAAGATCAAGGAATTCACCGGGATCTCCGATCCGTATGAAGTCCCGACCAATGCCGAGCTGGTGGTGGATACCCAAGACGTTGACGTCGATCACTGCGCGCATAAGGTGATCCTGAAGCTCGAATCGATGGGCTTGATCAAAGCCTGATCGGCATCACTGCCTGACAAACTGAAAACGCTCCGGTGCGAACCGGAGCGTTTTTTTTACCTCAAACTTATGGCGCGCATATTGGCGGGCCTCAAAACAACCCGTAGTCTTAGTGGGCGCTGACCGGCGAGAAATCATGTTCGCGCGCAAGTGCGAAGGCCAGTTTGCGGTTATTGACCAGCGCGAGCCGCTCGCCGGAGGCATCATGCACCGCGTAGAGCGTCCCGATAGATCCGACCTGTGCGCGGACCTCTTCGGGGAGCGTATTCACCGCCACGGGACGAACATAGACGATGCGGGCCTCCGTTTCGCCCTCTGCCTCGACGTGGCCGAAATCATATTTCGTATCCATATCCACTCTCCTTATCCGCGTTTGATCGGAATGGTCTGCACCACCGGATCGAGCACCCGGCGCGTCAGATCGATATGTAAAAGCCCATTTTCCAAGGCGGCACCTGTTACCTCAACCCCATCCGCCAGCACAAAACTGCGCTGGAAGGCACGCGCTGCAATGCCGCGATGGAGGAAAATCCGCTCTTCGCTTTCCTCGGCCTGCCGCCCGCGCAGAACCAGCGCGCGATCCTCAATGGTGATCGCGAGATCCGCCTCGGCGAAACCAGCAACCGCCAGCGTTATCCGAAACCCGTCAGGGGCGGATTGTTCAATATTATAGGGTGGATAAGCATCATTTCCAGACTTCGCGGCCCGCTCGACGAGTCGTTCCAACTGATCAAATCCCAGCAAATGGGGATGCGCTCCAAAGCTCAATTTTGTCATCAGGCAAGCCCTCTCACAAGCGACATGCGGGTTAGATGGCCCCGTCTCGCGGCGACCGATACGTCTAATATGGGAAGCACCGCCCGCCCCCGCAAGCCCCTTGCGCAAGACAAGCCCGTCTCTCAAAGCGTTATCCGCAATCTCACGTTGTTTTTCCCCCCAACCGCGCCCGAGTTTGCTATACTGCGTTCAGCGGGCGATTCACGCCGCATTTTCAATCGGTTCGGTCAAACTATGAATGCTCATTGTGAAATGAATCCTGAAGAGGTTGCCCGTGTGCAACTGGAAGTGCTCCGGCGGGAGCACCGCGATCTCGATGCTGCGATTGCAGCCCTTCAGGAAACAGGCCGCTATGACATGCTGATGCTCAAGCGCCTGAAAAAGCAAAAGCTCTCCTTGAAAGATCAAATCGCGCGGATCGAAGATCTGCTGCTGCCCGATATCATTGCCTAATATCGCAGGCTTTAGTCTGCGCGCGGCCCCTCCCCCGAAACACATCCCTTGAGCGGTGGTTTTCGCATGGCGCGGCTGCGCCCCCCGTTGCACCTGCCCCTGCGCCCGCTATGATGCGCGCCTGTTATCAAGGGGGACCTGATGGGCGTGAAAGTGGGAATCATCATGGGCAGCCAATCCGATTGGCCGACCATGCGCGAAGCGGCGACACTTCTGGACGAATTGGGCATCGCCTATGAGGCGAAAATCGTCTCTGCGCATCGCACGCCGGATCGGCTCTGGACCTACGGCAAAGAGGCCGTGGGCCGTGGCTTGCAGGTGATCATCGCAGGCGCGGGCGGCGCCGCGCATTTGCCCGGCATGATGGCTTCCAAGACCCGCGTTCCGGTGATTGGCGTTCCGGTTCAAACCCGCGCGCTGTCCGGCGTCGACAGCCTCTATTCGATCCTGCAAATGCCCAAGGGCTTTCCTGTGGCAACCATGGCGATCGGCTCTGCGGGCGCGGCCAATGCGGGGCTGATGGCGGCAGGGATCCTCGCGCTGCAAGATCCCGATCTGGCCGCAAGGCTGGATGCGTGGCGCGAAGCCCTCTCCGCCTCGATCCCCGATGAGCCGAAGGACGAATAATCCATGACTGACGCTTCCTCCTCCAGCGCCCTCCCCTCCGGCGCAACCATTGGTATTCTCGGCGGCGGTCAGCTTGGCCGGATGCTCTCGGTTGCCGCCTCGCGCCTCGGGTTCAAGACCCATATCTTCGAGCCGCTCGCCAACCCGCCCGCAGGTGATGTCGCACATCAGGTCACCACGGCGGGCTATGATGATAGCGCCGCGCTGACGGCCTTTGCGCAAAGCGTCGACGTCATCACCTATGAGTTCGAGAATATCCCGACCTCCGCCCTCGACCTGTTGGAGAGCATCGCGCCTGTGCGCCCTGCCCGCCGCGCGCTGGCCGTCTCGCAAGACCGGATCATCGAAAAGCGTTTCCTCAACGAGTTGGGCCTGATCACCGCCCCTTGGGCCGAGGTGACGGATGCGGCCTCGCTGGAGGCGGCCATGGCCACCGTCGGCACGCCTGCAATCTTGAAAACCACGCGGCTGGGCTATGATGGCAAAGGCCAAGCGCGGATCATGGCCCCCGATCAAGCGGCGGCTGCGCTCGCCTCGATGGCAGGGGCGACCTGCGTGCTCGAAGGGTTTGTCGATTTCACCCGCGAGATCTCCGTGATCGCGGCGCGCGGTGTGACGGGCGAAGTGGCCTGCTATGACCCCGGCGAGAATGTCCATAGAAACGGGATTTTGCACACCACCACCGTGCCCGCGCAGATCACTGAGGCGCAGCGCACCGATGCTGTGCTGATCGCGGCAAAAATCCTGAACGCGCTCGATTATGTTGGCGTGATGGGGGTGGAGCTTTTCGTGACGCCAAAAGGGCTTTTGGTGAACGAGATCGCGCCGCGCGTGCATAATTCCGGCCATTGGACACAAGCAGGCTGCGCGGTGGACCAGTTCGAGCAACATATCCGCGCGGTGGCCGGATGGGCTTTGGGCGACGGTGCGCGCTATGCCAATGTCGAGATGCTCAACCTGATTGGCGATGATATCGACCGCGTGCCCGAATTTGCGCGTGCGAAGAACACGCAGATCCATCTCTATGGCAAGGCGGAAGCGAAAGCGGGCCGCAAGATGGGCCATGTGAACAAAGTAATCTGAACGCGTAATCTGAATACGGGGGGGCCAACTGGCCCCCTTTCTTCTGTGCGGGCGCGGCTCCTGCGCCTTAGCCCGAGACGATCGCCGCCCCGATCAGCAACGTCAGCGGCAAGGTCACAAAACTGATCAGGGTCTGCGCGGTGATGATCGCCGCCATCAGTGGCGCATCGCCGCGCATCTCGCGCGCCAGCGTATAGCTCGCGGCCCCTGTCGGCAGCGCCGCAAAGATCAGCGCGACCTGAACCGTCAGCGGGTCCGCGCCCAGCAGGATCGCCGCCAGAAGCACCGCCGCGGGGTTGATCAGGAATTTCCCGATCATCGACACCCCGATGATCCGCGCCGAGCCGCTCAACCCGCGTATTTTGAGATTTGCCCCCACGCAGAGCAGCATGATCGGCAGCGCCGCACTGCCCAGAATACGGGCGATTTCATGCAGCACGGGCACCTCGTTCAACCCTGCCAGATTGAACAAGACCCCCGTGCAGATGCTCAGGATCAGCGGGTTTTTTACCAGCCCGATCAGGATCGATTTGCCACCGCCGCCCAGTTGACGGGTCATCAAGGTCACCACCGTGACATTCACGACAGGCACCAAGAGCGCGGAGCCCAGCACAGCAATTTGCAGGCCCTGCGTGCCGAAAACCGCCTCCGCAATCGCAAGGCCGATGAAGGTGTTGAACCGCGCACTGCCTTGCAAGAGTGAACTGGCCTGCGGTGCTGCGACCCCGCGCCCGAGCAGCCAGCCGCAGCCAATCGCGGCGAAGAACCCCGCATAGAGCAGCATCGCATATTGCCCCAAGCCGCCGCTCAGATCCGCTGCGGAGATTTTGGCGAAGAACAGCGCTGGCATGAGCACCCAATAGACCAGCCGGTCATTGAGGTTCCAAAACTCGGTGGAAGGGATGCCGCCGCGCCGCAGTCCGTATCCCATCAGGATCAAAGCAAAGACAGGGGCAATCGCGAGAAAGATCGTGAGCATATCGGGAGGCCTCAAAGGTTCCCCTAACCTCTAGGCGAGGCAACCCTTTCAGGCAACACGTGTCACGCTTCGCGCTCCCAATGCCCGTCAACGCGTCGCCAGCGACTTGTTTGATCGGGGCGAAACCCGCCCGCCTCGACGGACCACGTCACCACGCTCAACGCCTCGCCCTCGATATCGAGCTGGTTGAAGGTATTGTCCTGCGTGCCGCGCAGCCGCGTCGAGAGGCCGGTGCCCGCCTGCACAAACAACAGATCGGGCGCTGCGCGAAATGGCGCGGTGGCGGCTTGGTGCAAATGCCCCGAGAGCACCACATCCGCCCCGCAGTTCGAAAGCTCGATCAGCGCCTTACGGGCGCCTTTCATCAGCTTCTTGTCGGTCTCTGGGTCTTGTTCGGGCGGGTGATGAAGCGCAACGATCCGCATCTTTCCGGTATCCTCCCCCAGCGCGCGCGACGCCCGCGCGCGCGCGGAACGGCCCAGCTTGCCGCGCTGCCACGCGAAGGGGTTGACGGTATTAACCCCCACCACCGTCATCTCCGCATCCGAAAACACAGGCTCCAGATCCCGGGAGATATGGCGTTTGTAGCGCGAGAACGGGCGGAACAGCCGCTCGAACACATTGTAGAGCGGGGTGTCGTGATTGCCCGGAATCGTCAGCACAGGCGCGGGGATGCGATCCATAAACGCCCGCGCCGCCTTGAACTGATCGGATAAGGCACGCTGGGTCAAATCGCCCGAAATCACCACGAGATCGGGGGAAAGCTCGTGCAAGCGCTGCAGGAGCGGGGCTTCAAGATCTGGGTTCACGCGTCCGTAATGAAGATCGGACAGGTGAATCAATCGTCTCATACGGCCTCCTTATCGGGCATCTCGGCTGCGGGCTGATGGGCATGTGGCATAATCACATGGAGCGGCTCGGGGCTCATCGCGAATTCGAGCGGCACTTCGGCCTTGTCACGCTCGCCATCAAACGCGAGGAGCAAGCGGCGGCGGCGGTGCGGGGTGACTGTGAGACGGCGCGCAGCGAGAAAATCGTAATCCCGTCCGATTTCCGCCGTGCGGGTGACAAGGCGAAGTGCTGTGCGGAACAGATCAAGGCGGGTTTTCCCGCGCCCGATCAGCACCGCGAACTGGTCATCGCTGATGCTTTGCGCGCCCTTCAAGCCGAAGGTTTCGAGCTGATAGGCCGAGCGGAACACAAAGAGCAGCGGTGCGCGGCAGGTAAAATCACGTCCGTCGGCGTTGATCTGCAATGTCATCGGGCGCTGGAATTTCCAGAAGGTCCGCGCCACCGACCAATGCGCCATGATCCGGCGACGCCCGTAGCGCGCGTAGATCGTCTCGCGTTCGCGCAAAATCTGCGGGTAGATCCCGATGCTCGCATTGTTGAGAAACACCCGCCCGTTGACGGTGCCGACTTCGATCGGCTTGGCCACACCGTTTGCAATGGCGCGGGCGGCCTCAAACGGATCTTCCGGCAAGCCGATGCCGCGCGCGAAATAGTTAAACGTGCCAAGCGGGATATGCGAGAAGGCCCGCCCTGTCCCCAGAACCGATCCGGCAACCGCCATCGCCGTGCCATCGCCGCCCGCCGCCAGAACCGCCTCCGCGCCATCCTGCACCGCGCGGCGCACCGTCTCGCCGATATCATCGCCCGAAGAGAATTCGTAGCGGCGCACCCGCGCCTCGCCGAGCCCCTCCACAACACGCGTCATCGCTTCCCGGTCGCGGGCATTGGTGCCCGAGCGATGATTGACGATCAACGCAATCGGGCTATCCGCCGAGAGAGATGGGGCCGCCGAGAGAGAGGGGGCCGCCGAGAGAGAGGGGGGCTGCGGCATGGTTGAAAACCTCAAACGAAACGCCACCCGGAAGCGGCAATCGCAAAGCCAACGCGTGAACGCGTGATAGGTTGCGCCGCGCCCAAAATTAGCCCCCCAATGCCGCTGTGCTAGCGGAATGCAGGCCCATGCGCCCAGACGGTCAGGGAATGGCGCGTCCCCTGTTTAACGGGCGTGACCTGATGCAGAACGAAGCTCGGGAACATCGTCACGCACCCCTGCGCGCGATTGGCGCTCACCACCTGAGCCCCCGGCATCACCTCGAGATCGCCGCCCTCATACTCCTCCGGTTTGCTCAGTTGCAGCACCAGCGTGAGCTTGCGTTTCGCCGAGATCGGCCCGCCGCCAATATCGGAATGCCAGGTGAAATGCCCTTCATTCGTGGATTTATAAATCGCCACCTGCGGGCTTTCCGCGAATTCACGCAGATCGAAATCGAATTGCTCGCGATTGGCCGTGCGAACGAGATCAATCAACCGCTCCATCACCCAGCCCATGCCCTCGAGATCATCCAGCCAGACCAGCTCTGCGATCCGCATATTGTGGTCTTTGTTGCGGCCCACCAGCAGGGCCTCATCCGTGGGCGCCTTCGAGATCGCCGCAATAATCCCCTCGCATTCCCCAGCGCTAAACGCCTCGGGCATCGAATGCACTGCAAACATTCCGTTCACCTTCTCAAACTATCGGGTAAGCATCTGGCAAAGCGTCGCGCTGTTGTGTGTGAGGCAACAGGTTGAAAAGGGCCGCTTTGGGAGGCCAATGAGCGCCGATAGCACGCGGCCTCAGCGGTGTGTGACACATCTTCGTGAAGGCAAGTTACGCCTTGCGCAGGCTCAACCCGATCCCGCCCAAGACCAGCGCCGAGGCGATCCAGAACCGCGGATCAGGGACCTCGTGAAGCAGGAATGCCCCGCCCGCCGCCGCGAGCAAAGGCACCGATAACTGCGCTATCGCGGCGCGGGTGGCGGGGAGTTTGGGCAGAATGTGATACCACAGCGCATAGCCGAGCCCCGAGGTGACCGCGCCCGAGATCAGCGCGGGAATGATCCCCCAGCGCGCGCCTTGACCGATGCGTTGACCGATGTCCTGTCCGGCGCTTTGCGACAGCGCCAGCCAGATCAGCGCAGGGATCGTGGCAAGCAGGAAATTGAGCGCCGAGAGCGCCAGCGGGTCCGCCGCGCGACGACCGTTGAGCGAATAGAGCCCCCAGCCCACGCCCCCCAGCGCCATCAACGCGATCCCTGCGCCCGAGAACGGCACGCCGCCTGCTGCCGCTGCGGGGGCGGTTAGGGGGGCCATCAGCACCACCAATCCCGAAAATGCCATCACCGCCCCGATCCAACGCCAGCGGGTAATCCGCTCGCCCTGCACCAAGGCGCCTGCAAACATGGTGATCTGCACCGCGCCAAACAGGGTGAGCGCGCCCGTGCCCGCATCAATCAGCCCGCTGGCGATGGAGAAGCCGAAGACATAGAGAAACAGCGTCGCCATCCCGATCAGCGGCAGGCTGGGCCGCATCCGCAAGCGAGAGATGCCCCCCAGCGCGAGGCTCAGCAGCAAAAGCACCGCTGCCCCCGCCCCCAAACGCAGCACCGCGACAAAGGCCGGATCCAACCCTGCCGTGCCAACCGCCATCCGGTTGAGCACCGAATTGGCCGCGAAAGCGATCATCGTGAGGGCGGTGAGAAGGAAAAGGCGCATGCGCGGGACGTTGCCACGCGGGCACGGGGCGCGCAAGGATGCAAGTCAAGCGGCGGTAAGGCGACACCCCTCCCCATAAGACAAAGGGGAGCCGAAGCTCCCCTTTTAAATCAGCGCTGCATCAAGGATCAGATCCCGGAATACATGCCCTCGTAGATCGGCATCAGCGTGTCGGTCTCGAAGAGCGAGGAGACCGAGGTGCCGTTCCAAGTGTTCAGGATCGCTTGTGCGAACATCGGTGCGGTCGGGACGATGCGGATATTGGGGCAGTTTTTGACAGCCTCGGTCGGCTCGATGGAATCGGTGATTACCAGCGATTTCATCACCGAATTCATGACCCGCTCCACCGCAGGGCCGGACATCACACCATGCGAGATATAGGCGTGAACCTCGGTGGCCCCTGCTTCCATCAGCGTCTCCGCCGCTTTGCAAAGCGTGCCAGCGGTATCGCACATGTCGTCCACGATGAT
>Ga0070752_1002442_pt1 | contig 12013 bp, 21 predicted proteins | sample VirMetDEL_Aug_30_FD_77440 | JGI IMG/M metagenome (GOLD analysis project Ga0070752, IMG submission 77440) | Aqueous microbial communities from the Delaware River and Bay under freshwater to marine salinity gradient to study organic matter... | ecosystem: Environmental > Aquatic > Marine > Coastal...
ATTTGATCTTCGTACATGATTGTTTCCATTCTTGGAATGTGGGTTATGTCCGTTTCGGTCCTCCATGGACCTCATCAGCGGCGCGGATCAGCGCCGGACGGTGCCCCCCGGCCTAAGCCGGGGGGCGTCTGTCAGTCTCCGATGGCCCAGCACAAGGCTAGGATCGGGACCACTATCAGGAGCAGCATCAAGAGATGAAGTTCCAGCGAGTGTCCTGTTCGGTGTACATCACCGAGTCCTGATCAAACTCGCGAGCAAACTCGCGAGCCAGTCCGGTCATCGCTTCTCGCAGGTGATCCAGCTGGATCGTTCCCGCATCAGCGATGATGGAGAGCCGAAGGTTCGACTCCTCGGCTCCCTGATAGAAGCCCGTACCATCGGTCACCGAGTAGAAAGCCTGTCCTCGGTCTTCGAGCGATCGGGCGAGCCAGTCCAGCGCATCCCCGTAGGAGATCCGAGGACCGTCCGTCCCGTTCCGCAGAAGGCCAAAGGTAAGGGCGATCTCCACAGCGAGGGTGGTTTCAGTCATGAGACTATCGGCCTGGTGGCCGTTCCGAGTTTTCAAGGGTCTGTCGATGCCGGGCGCCCCTTTGGCGCTCGCTCGACAAGGGAGAAGATAGGCTTTGGATTCCCCACGTCAAACGCCGTCCCCGAGAATCGGGGCACAATCTGGGGCCTCGTCCGCAAGTGCCTGTATTTGCGGCACTTGCGGCCGAGAGAATCTGGAGGGATCGGGGCTCGATTCAGGGGAGAAGCGCCTCCCGAGCCTCCCGCATGACCCTTTCAAACTCCCGATCGGCTTCCCTCGCTATCCGATCCAGCCCCTCGGTCCATGCCAGGAAGCTAGAACGGGCTCCATTTGGCGAATAGCGCCCGTTGGTGGCACTTTCGGGGGATTCGGGACGCTCGGGCATCTGCTCGGTCTCTGTCATGGGAAACGGCTCCATTTGGCGAATAGCGCCCGTTGGTGGCACTTTCGGGGGATTCGGGATCGGGGAGCCGATCGGCTCCCGCTCCTCCCCCTATCGGCTCCCCCCGATCCAGCGCTTGAGCGCCATCCCGAGCACGTGCTCGGTCGTCCCATGATGAGACACTCCACCGATTGCCCAGATTTCCCCGGACGATGTTTGACAGGGGCGCTCCCGTCCCTATGCTCGGTCTCCATGGACCTCAAACACACCACCAACACCGGGGGGCATCGCCTCCCGATGACGTGCGCCGATCCCCTCCCGTTCCCCTCGGACGAGCCCGAGCGCTGGATCTGGACCGAGGATGGGATGATGACCCTTCTGCGGGTTCTGACCCTCCTGACCCTCGGCGCCACTATCTGGCTCTCCTGACCCTATCGGCTCCCCCTCGCAACCGAGGGGGGAGCCTCCCCCTCCCCCTGACCCTGACCCTACCTAGAATCATGCTCGACACTCCCGCTCAAATGGCTCTCCTCGTCTCCCTCACGATCGTGGCGGTTCTGCTGAACCGATGGCTCGATTCCCGTACCGATCCCGAGGAAGAAGAGCGTGAGGCGCGCGCTGCGGCCGCCCGAGCAGAGGCTCGGGCTCGGGCGCGCGCCGAGCGCAAGCCGAGTCGCTTCGGGCTCGGGCTCGCGATCGGGCTCGGGCTCGGACTGTGGCTCTGATCTGGCTCGGGCTCGGGCTCGGGCTCGGGCTCGGGCTCCCGCTCGGGCTCGGGCTCCCGCTCGGGCTCCCGCTCGGGCTCGGCTCGAACCATCATGGAACCATGATGGTTCGGGCCTAGGCTCCCCCTCCCCCTCGGACACGACCCCCGGGGGAGGGGGGTCGGACACACTCTGGTCGCCGACCCCTGTGGCTGCACTGGACAGGGGGATTATCCGATGTGACCCCACGTTGACAGGAGGGAAGGGGATTAGGATGTGACCCCAATGTCTCTGACGTACTCCTGGGCCCGGTCCTCTGGCTCAAGGCCACGCCGGTCCATCCAGGCCCCGTCGAACACCACGGGCTTCGCGGTGTCGCGCAGCGCTTGCTCGTAGCCGGCGACGAAAGCGGCGCGGAGCGCCGCGTCGTCACCGGCCTCCTGGTCAGGTAGATTACTCATGGCTCTGTGTTGCGTTGTGAGGGCCTCGGCCCACGGTATGGGTATTCAGTCATAGATCAGCGCCGCGTCCCGTGAGCGGCCACACAGACCGGCTCAGGGAACGCAGCGCCACGAGTCGCGCCGGCCGTCAGCTGTCAGCGGCCTTTCGGGCTGCTAGGAGGGCCGTGTGGGCGCGGGCGAAGGCCTGTGCGGCGAGGTACGCGTCGTGCGAGCCTTGGCCGGCGGACTGCGTGGCCTCGAGGGCCTCGTGCAGCTCGACCTTGAGCTGGGCGAGGGTCTTGGGGGTGTTGTTCATGGCTTGTGGGGTTAGGGCCCCCCATGTTATATGGGCGGGCCCTTGCCGTCAAGGGGGGTGTGCATTTTTTGGAGGAGAGATTTTCTCTTCCAATTTCTTGGATTCACCGAAGGTCCCAGCGGACGACCCAGGCGCCGTCGTCGGGCTCGGCGTCCGTCAGGTACCCCCGGCTGAACGCGGCGGCCAGCATCGCGTCCTGGTAGGACGTGTAGTATTGGAGGACCGCATCGTCCTGGCGGATGGAGCGGACGGGCGAGGGCGGATCGGGGAGCTTAGATGCGATGGTCATGCCCCTAAGGTACGCGCGTAAATTCAGCGCAGGGCGATGTTTTTGACGGAAACATGCCGGAAAACATCAGGGTTTCCCCTGTAGCTGTGGTATAATCTCCGCATGGAAGACGGAATGAAGAAGTGCTCGGCCTGCGGCCTGGAGAAGTCCCACGAGGACTACCACCGCAACGCAGCACGCCCTGATGGCCTGGCGTCGATCTGCCGGGACTGTCAGAGGGAGCGCGACGCGGCCCGCCGCGAGAAGTATCTGACGCGCAAAGACGATGAGATCGAGTTCCCGGAGCAGCAGCGCTGCGGAGAGTGCGGAGAGGTCAAGCCTGCCTCCGCCTTCTCCCTCAATCGCGGCAAGAAGTCCGGGCTCAGCAACAGCTGCCGGGCGTGCAAGACCCTGGCGGCTAGGCGGCGGCGGGCGCGTAACGCCGCTCGCCCCAACTTCGCCCCGGTGCCTGAGAAGAAGTGCAGCCGGTGCCATGAGACGAAGCCCGCAGGGGAGTTCGCGCTGTGCCGCGGTGCCGCGTGCGGCCTCCAGGGCATGTGCCGCACGTGCAGCCGTGAGGACGCTGCCGATCGTCGGCGCAAAAAGTAGGGATAGGTCTTGACGGATCACTGGTCCGCCCCTATACTTGGGGTATGACCAATCAAGACCACTCCTACCTCGATGACATGGACGCCGACGGCGTCGTGGTCATCACTCTTCCGTCGCACGTCCCCGTCAACACGATCGACGAGGCTATTGAGAGGATCTCCCGGACGGACTTCGGGGTTCGCGCGACATACACCGTAGAAGGCCATCGTATCGCAGTTCGCTGTGAGCCGATGGCCTTCGTTGATTCTGCCGTGGAGCACCTCGTCGACGTGGTCCGCGCGATCCTGACCGGGAAGTACCGCCCGCGTCCCGACGAGGGCCCGGTCGACGACGGGATGCCCTTCTGATGAAGGACAAGCAGTGCAACGAGTGCTCCCGGATCCTGCCCCTGAACCGCTTCTCTCCGGACAAGCGTGGGTCGGGCGGCGTGCGGGGCAAGTGCAAGGCCTGTACCGCCGAGAAGGTCCGGTGGGCGCGTACGCAGCGCCGGGACGTTCCAGAGGAGAAGGCGTGCTCGAGCTGCGAGCGCACCCTGCCGGCCAGCCACTACTTCAAGGACGGTGGCAACCGCTCTGGCCTGACATCGTGGTGCCGCGACTGTCGCGAGAAGCACCACTATGGTCGATATCGAGACCGCCGGCCCAGCTCTCGCGACCGCGGGACGCTAGGTTGACGAGAAAGTTGACGACCTTGTGATATAATCAGTGAGACTTAGGGCAAACCCCGCCCGACCCACGTAACATACCAGCATGAGCAACTCTCCCCAAGACCTGGACAGCTTCCTCGCCCAGGCAGCCGCCGCGCCGGACTCCCGGTGCATCGTATCCAAGCACCCCGAACTCATCGAGGACCTGAAGCGCTACGCTGAGGGCCGCGCCGACGGCAGCATCTCGATCACGGTCTACAAGCTGTTCACGGACTACATCCGCCCCAAGTACGGGGTCAAGTCGGTGAACTCCATCTACCGCTACCTTCGTGAGGAGCTGGGGGCAGACGTATGAGCGGGCTCGACGACTTCCTCAACGACCCCGAGACCGAGGCGATGAACGAGGCCGAGCGCAAGCGCATGGTGGACCGCAAGGCTGCCCTCGCTGCGGAAGAGGCCCGGCTCAACGCCACCAAGTCCCAGGAGGTCCCGACCCTCGAGATGCTCTGCGCCGACATGCTGCGCGTGGCGTCCGACGAGGCCACCAACCCGTTCTGGAAGGACAAGATACTGTCGGCCAAGCGGTACCGGCGCTTCGGGCACTTCCCGTTCGAGTACGTCGAGCGCGAGTTCGGCACGTTCAACCACGCCAAGGAGGTCGCGGGCCTCGCCGACAAGGTCGGCACCCGCCTCCAGAAGTCCTGCCGCGCCAACCAGAGCCGGCGGGAGCACGCAACGCGCTACCAGTCGGAGGTGCTGCTGCCGTACCTGTACGACCCGAACGCTCGCGAGGCAAAGGGCACCGAGCTGATGCTGTCCATCTCGGACACCCACGCCGGCTACCTGGATCCCTTCACGTGGTGGAGCTTCCTCCGCGCGTGCAAGGAGATGGACCCGGACATCATCCTCCTGAACGGAGACATGATCGAGGGCTCGTCGATCTCCCGCCACCCTAAGGTGCCGGGCAAGGTCATGTCGCTCCAGGCCGAGTTCGACTTCTTCCGCGAGATGATCAGGAAGCTGCGCGAGATCTGCCCGGACGCTGAGATCGTGTGGACCGCCGGCAACCACGGCCTCGACCGCCTCGCGTCCTACCTGACGCAGGTGGCTCCTGGGCTTGCGGGGCTCGACTCCATGCGGATCGACAAGCTCGCCGGGCTCGACGAGTTCGACGTCAAGCTGGCGCAGGGTGGGTCGTTCGTCTCGCCCAAGGGCCAGGAGAAGGACATCACCGGGATCAAGTTCCACGGGTTCTACGTCGGCTACCACGGCACCGCTCTCGGGCAGACCCCGTACCTGACCGAGCTTCGCAACAGCGGGCTGTCAGGCCAATCGGGCCACGTACATCGCGCGGGTCTGGCGTACGCCACCACCGAGGCTCTGGGCGCCCACTCGTGGATGTCCACGCCGTCCTCAGTGGTCGAGGAGTGTGGTCGCTCGTACCAGCGGTCGCGCTCCATCCCGTGGCAGCGTGGCTTCGGGGTATGTTATCTTTATCCGGAGACCCAGCGGTGCCACCAGTACCCGGTCGTCCTCAACGACGGCTGGGGCGCCTGTGAGGGCCTGATCTTCACGGATCCCGGCATCAAGCTGCCGGACCCGATGAAGCCCTGGATCGAGGACTTCCACAAGGAGCAGTGCCAGTTCTGATGCTCGACAACGCTGCAAGCATCAGCCTCGCGATCAACGAGGGGGTAGATCCGGTCAATCGAAGGCTCTACCTCCACGGGGAGATCGACGAGTCGGAAATTGGAATGATCCAGCGTGGCATGCTCACCCTGGCAGCCCAGTCGGACGAGCCCATCGACCTGTGGGTCAGCAGCATCGGCGGTGACGTCGACGAGGCGTTCGGCCTCGTGGACATCATGCAGCTGGTTGACGTGCCGATCCACACGGTGGCCTGGGGGAAGGTGATGTCCGCCGCCCCCATGCTCGTGGCGGCCGGTAAGCCTGGCATGCGCCTCTCGACCAAGAACACGTGGTGGATGCTGCATCCCATGCGTGCCGGGCTCGACGAGGCATCCTCGCTTGACATCCGTACCTACGGGGAGATCATGGAGCAGTCCATGCAGCGCTACGTGGAGCTGCTGGCTGAGCACTCGATGATGCCCAAGCGGCACTGGTCGAATCTAATGCGGTCCCGCACCGACCGCTACTTCTCGGCGCAGGACGCGGAGGATTGGGGCTTGGTCGACCACGTGGTCTGACACGAAGAAGCCCCCCGAGGAGTGATCCTCGGGGGGCTTCTTCATGCCTATAGTCTAGGTCAGATCGCGCGGCGGGAGATCACGGTGCAGTCGACCGCGTCGATCACGATCTCCTCACCGGGGCAGTGCATGTCGAAGGAGGCGGTGCTGCCGTCGACCTTGCGGATCTTGAGCCCGGTGCCGCCCTCGGCGTGGGTGTTGCGGATGGTGATCCGCTTGGACTTGACAGCCACGTCGTCGATGTACTTGTCCATCATGACCAGGGGGTAACCCGAGTCGCGCGAGATGAAGCAGCAGTCCTCGATGAACAGCTCCTCAACCGACCGAAGCTCGACGATGGCCCGATCGTTCTTGGTGAAGTCGTACAGGTTGTTGCGGAGGGTGATCGTGTCCATCATCGGGTTCCCGACGAGGGGCGCGTTGCCCTGCATGTTGCCCACGACCATGGCGCCCGTCGAGCGAAGCTCGCGCCCGGCGTAGAACTTGGGCTCCGGCCAGTCGCAGACGAACGTGCTGTTCTCGACCAGGATCGTGCCGGGGTTCTCAGAGGTGCCCGGGTTGAAGTAGGTCAGGTTGAACGAGGGCCGGTCGCCCTTGAACGCGTTGTCCACGAAGTGGCAGTTGCTCACGACGTGCGTGGGCGGCTCCGCGTACGGCAGGTTGTCCCCGTCGTACTGCTGGTACGGGAGCGGGCGGTGCGCGAACTGGACGCCCTGGCTACCGCAGCGCAGGAACGTGCAGTCCCTGACCTCGGAACCCTCGTAGTTCGAGACGTAGAAGCCGTGCTCCCGCGGGATCTCCGTGAAGTCGCAGCTCAGGAAGCGGCGGAACGGCACGTTGAACTCGCGCGTGCCCCACTTCAGCTGGCGGGCGCCCTCGGCCGGGGAGACACCGATGTTCTCCCAGGTGTAGGACCCGGGTCGGACCTCCATCTTCTTGTGAAGGTTCGACGACCACTGGGCGTATCCCTCGGGGACCACAGACTCGAGGTCCTCCTTGACGAGGTCGCCGTCGCCGAGGTTCCAGTCGCTACGCTTGACGTCTCCGATGGTCCCGACGGGAGTACGGGCCTCGCGAGAGGCTCGCACATCGGGCAGGCGAAGTGCCTTGTTCTCGTCCGAGGTGTTGCCGGCGGCGCCCAGGGCCCGGAAGGCGCCGGGCTCGGGCTCGGGCTCAGGCGCCGTGGGGTCAGCGGTGACGCAGGTGTAGGTGTCCGACCACGGCGAGGCGTGAGGGGTCCCGTCAACGCGGAAGCCGTAGCCCCGGACGCGGTACAGGTGCGTGCCCGCCTCGGGCGGAGTGTCGGCGAAGCTGTCCCCAGCGTCCATGGTGAGGCTGACCCAGCCGTTGCGGCCCATGCGGTGGACCTGAACGCCCGGGGTCTCGGACGGGAGCGGGCCCCAGGTCAGCAGGACGTCCCGGTCCGTGGCGACGACTCGGATGTCCTCGGGCAGGAGCGGCCGCGGGTTTTCCGGCGCCGGGGTGAGGTCGTCGATGGCGGCGTCAATGATGCGCGAAGCACCGGCGACGTCCGACGTGGCGGCAGCGAGAGAGGAGGAGGCGGCGTCGAGGGCCGCCTTGGCGGCGTTGAGAGCGCTGAGGCTGTTGTCCATTATGTTTGCGGTGGTAGAGTTGGGCGCCTGAGTGGCGCCCAGTTCAGCAATTATACCGCACAGGGGCAACTTCTGGCACAATAATGAGGGAATATCGTAGATTTCCCCTACCTTCAGGCCAAAAACTTCTCAACTTGTGTTATAATCGGCACTTAGCCAGTCTGTTTTCCCGAGGAATATTAGACAGGCCCCCGCCGTACCGTGCGTGCTCCCGAGGAGCCCGGTACACAGCCCCGACGGGCTGCAAGTTCCTTCTTATAGCGGGGGGTCGCGCGTTTGTGCTCGCCTAACCGCTAGAGCCAAAACCAGACCAACCGCCCGGTGCGTTACCGAGCGGCAACTCCTTGCCTGGAGTGCCCCGATGTGGGGCTCGTTAATTATCCGGGCACCCACTTTGTCAGCGCTCCGGCGCAAACACCACTTATCATCAGATGAGCAACCAACTCGACGTTATCATCCCCCAGATTCTCGCGCGCGGCCTCGCCACGCTTCGCGAGAACATCGTGATGCCGTTCCTGGTCAACCGCGGCTACCAGGCCGAGGCTGCCCAGCGCGGCGACACGGTGACCATCCCCGTGCCCTCCGCGATGTCCGCCGTCGACGTGACGGCCAGCGCCCTCCCCGGTGACCCGACCGACTTCGTCACGCCGTCCAGCGTGACCATCCCGCTGGACAAGTGGAAGAAGTCCGACTTCAGCCTTACCGACAAGGACCTCGTTGAGATCCAGGAGGGCTACCTGCCCCTCCAGGCCGAGGAGGCCGTCAAGGCCCTCGCGAACCAGGTCGACAGCGACCTGCTCGGCATGGCGTCCGGCTTCTACGGCTTCTCCGCCGAGCTGGGCCAGCCCCTCGCGCAGATGTCCGACCTCGTTGAGGCCCGCAAGGTCCTCAACCAGCAGCTTGCCCCCATGGACCCGCGCTACATCGTCGTGGGCCCGCAGGGTGAGGCCGAGATGCTCGGCATCCAGGCGTTCCACGACGCCAGCTTCGGCGTCGGTGGCGAGGCGATCCTCGAGGGTCGTATCGTCCGCCGCCTTGGCTTCGGCATCGCGATGGACCAGAACGTGGACGACCTCGCGCAGGGCGACATGACCAACGCCACCGTCTCCGGCGAAGGCACCTCGCTGGTGCTCGACGTCGTCTCCGGCGTTGCCCCCTCCGTCGGCGACATCGTTGAGATCGCGTCGCAGGCCGGCACGTTCGTCATCACGTCGATCAACGCTGGCAGCACCGCCATCGAGGTTGCTCCCGCCATCGCGGGCACGATCGACTCGGGCACTCCCGCCTCCCTCACCTACCCGACCAACGCCCCCGCCGGCACGACCTACGAGGGCCGCATGGCCTTCCACCGGGACGCCATGGCGTTCGTCACCCGCCCGCTGAGCGCTGGCGCCGAGGGTCTTGGGACCGTCGTCCGCTCGATCAGCGACCCGGAGTCGCGCCTGACCCTCCGCCTGGAGATCAGCCGCGAGAACAAGCAGACCCGCTGGTGCTGGGACATCCTTTACGGATTCGCCCTCATCCGCCGCGAGCTTGGCGTCCGCATGGGGGGCACCGACCCCTCAACCCTCTGATCTAACCTGATCTGACGGCCCTCCCTGCTTCGGCGGGGAGGGCCTCACCCCTTCCCTTCACCAGCCGGTCACACGTGAGCAACCCCGCGACAACGCTAGTCAATAAGCATACTCACGTATCGGTCTGGATCCTTCTGGCCGCCCTAGGCGGCTACGGGTGGCTCGTGCAGCAGCTCGGCGCCATCAACACCCGCCTGTCCGTTATGGAGTCTGAGAGTGCTCTCCGCGCCCAGGCCCTAGAGAATCGCCTCGGCGGCCTCGATCAGATCATGCTGAAGTACGGCGTGGAGATCGAGGGCCTTCAGCGCCGAGTCACTATCGTTGAGCAGGCGCAGCTTCGTGAAACCCCCGAGCGTAACAAGTAGAACATTCCTTCTCGTCGTGGCAGCTATTCTAGCATTCAACCTCATCTGGGCCGGCATCGCCATTCATGGCATCAACGGCACCCTGGGGTCAATGGCTAGGGAGATCGCCCGCGAGAAGCAACCCTTCGAGTCAACCACCGTAGTCGAGGATCTCGGCGAGGTGGAAGTGACCTGGCACCGCGGAGACCAGGAGTCCGCGAGCGAGTTCGCGGCGCGTATCGAGCACGAACGCGCCATCATCAAGAGCAACAGGCCCCTCACCGGGGCTCGTTAGCAAGGGGGGATCGGCCTAGCCGATCGGGGAGGGCTTCGGCCCTCCCCATTTACCCCCCTTTCCCCCACCCCGCCCCCCTTACTAGACAGACACATGAACCACTTCTTCTTCTCCGACGGCTCCCAGAGCATGTCCAAGTCGGCCCGCGGCATCGACTCCCGCAAGATTGTTCCGGCAGTCCTCGTCAAGCGCAAGGCTGACGGGTGCGAGGTCCTGATCAGCGAGAGCAAGTTCCACGAAGCCCTGCACGAGGTCGCCATCGCCCCCGAGACGGCCCGCGTGATGACCGTGACCACGCCTACCGGCACCTCCAGCGTCGAGATCAACCACGAGATCCTGGAGCGAATGCCGCTCGAGGGCCTGCTCGGCCTTGATATTGCGCGCTACGTTCCCGGCGGCAACGCCATGGATAAGCGTAACCTGATCAAGGGGATTCTCATCATCCTGGGCCACACCGAGGCGGCCTCCAGCAAGGATTCCCTGCTCGAGAAGGAGCGCGAGCTGCTTGAGGCCTACGAGGCCGAGAAGGCTGCCGAGGCCGAGGCCGAAAAGAAGGCAGCTGCTAAGAAGGCTCCCGCCAAGAAGGCTCCCGCCAAGAAGGAAGAGGTCTGATCTATGGCGCTTGATACGACCATCGCAGGTAAGTACAGCAACAGCTATCTTACGGTTGCCCGTGCGACCGAGATCCTCACGTCATCCCGGCTCTACGTGGACGCGTGGACCTCGGCGGCGGGCGGGGTCTCGGACCAGGAGGCAGCACTGCGGTGGGCGACCAAGCTCATCGACACCTACTACGAGTTCGAGGGCCAGCGCTCCAGGGTCGGCATCGACGGTCAGGCGCTTTCCTGGCCGCGATGGAACGCGTTCGACGTGGACGAGCGGGAGATCGAGTACACGATCATCCCCTACCGCGTAGAATGGGCCACCGCCGAGCTTGCCCTCGAGCTTCTGACCAAGGACCGCTCCGCGGAGCCCGGCCTGCTTGGGCTGGGCTTCCGCGAGGCGAAAGTCGGCTCGATCTCGGTCAAGGTCGACCCGTCCGAGACTCCGGACCTGATCCCGGACAACATCAACGCCATTCTCGCTCCCATCGGAACCCCGTCGCCCGCCGCCTCTATGGGCAAGGGCACCTACAGCGCGAAGGTCAAGCGTAGCTGATGGGAGCCCTGGACGGAGCGTTTGGGCAGCTGGTGCCCGCCCTTCTGGGCGCTTTCTCGGACACCCCCGCGGTGTTCACGAGGAGCGAGTCCGGCTATGACCCCGTCAACGACACGACGAGCGTCACCACCGTGACCGCCAGCGTGCTCACCAGTCCTCCCGAGGGCTTCAGCCTTCAGCTCATCAACGGTGACTCTATCCAGTCAGGAGACCGCCGCATCACAACCGCCGCGAGCTTTGGCGCCCTAGTGGTGCCTCGGATCGGGGACGAGGTGGTGCGCGGTGAGATGGTTGGGACCGTGGTGGCCGTCAGCCCGATCAACTCCGGCGATGCCGTCGTGGCATACGAGCTTCAGGTGCGTACCCCCTGATGGCTGGGCTTCGGACTAACCTGGACAAGGCGGTAGAGAAGTTCGCCATCAAGACGCTCGTCGCGCTGGACACCACGGTTCAGGGGACTATGGCGGAGATGGGCTTTGCTGCCCAGGCGCTGTCGCCGTTCTACACGGGAAAGTTCCGGGCCTCGTGGCGCATCGCGCAGAACCGCACAGACACCACTACCTCTGCCGGGGCCCGTTCCAAGAGGGAGGCCAGCAAGCTACTCCGCGCCAGCAAGGGCATGGTGGACTCCGGATACCGCGACGTGCCTGTCTCGTCCAAGGAGTTCTCGGACCTACAGGACCAGGCGAACTCACAGCTCGCCGGCAACTTTCACATCCTCTCCAACTCCGTGGAGTACGCCGATAAGGTCAACTCCGGAGACCCGGAGACGGGCCGCGCCCCTAAGCTGATCGTGGAGCAGATCCGCCTGCTCTTCCCCGGGTTCGTCGCCGCGGCCGCACAGCGGGCCAGGAGCAAGCGCTGATGGCTATGGTGAACGTGAGAAAGGTTCTGCTGGCTGTTCGCCGCAGGTTCCTCACTACGGCGG
>Ga0070752_1002449_pt1 | contig 11993 bp, 6 predicted proteins | sample VirMetDEL_Aug_30_FD_77440 | JGI IMG/M metagenome (GOLD analysis project Ga0070752, IMG submission 77440) | Aqueous microbial communities from the Delaware River and Bay under freshwater to marine salinity gradient to study organic matter... | ecosystem: Environmental > Aquatic > Marine > Coastal ...
AAAAGAGATAGGTACAACGCTTTATACTTTTTAGCGCGTTCCATATCTCCTGCTTCAGCAGCTTCAATTGCAGCGTAGGCTACATCTTGTATAGTATTTTGCGCCATAACTATATTTTATATTGCCTCCAAAGCTGCTTGCTGGGCAGGATTAAGTATTGCAGTACCACTACTACCTCCACCACTAATAGCGTTTCTTCTTTCTGCTATACTTTTTTGTATTTCCGCAATGCCTAATTGTTCTTCTAAGGCTTTTTTATATGCCATTGCATCCTGCAAAAGTTCTTCTTCAGGAGACTCCGGTTTTCCCCCAGTGCGAAGTCTTTCTTTAGCAGCGTCATCAAGTTTATTTCTAGCGCTGTTTATTCTTGATGAGTTAAACTTATCATTAATTTGTGTTTGTGCGGTTTCTACAGCCTCATTTAACTGTTTCTGTACCTGAGCTAAAGCGCTTGTATTGTTAGCTTCTTTAATAAGCAGGTTCATATCCGCAGACAATTCATTAGCATATTGCTTTGCACTCATACCAGCTATCTGAACATCTCGATCAAACGCATTTTTAACATCTTGTTTAGCCGCATTTAAATCTATTGTAGACACATTTATTTGTGCGGATACAGCACTGTCTTGTTGTTGCGCTATACGATCTCCAAGCGTGGCTGCTGCTGAGGTAGAATCTTTTAGCACATTAGTTTTACGAGTTATATCTGTATCTTCTAACGCCGTTAATGCCCCAAGACCAGAACTCTTACCTTTATCTTGAGCGAGTTCATAGTTCTGAAGCCCCCGATTCATACCTCCTACAATACTTCCAAGACCTCCTTTACCCATAGAATTGTACATCGCCAGTCTTTTTAAGTAAGCCTGTCTTTCAGGACTTTCTCGTTCAGTTAGGTAATCTTGCATACGTTTTTGCTGACGTTCTCCAAGTTTACCTATACGATCCTCTGGGTTAAATCTAGCGTCAAGCCGTCCTTCTTCTTCCATCTGTCGATCCATAGGATTTACATTTGCTCGGTCTTTTATTCCTTTAAGAAGGTCGTCTCCTAACGCCTCAGACAATTGGTCATCTTCAACATTTTTCGTATAGTCTTTCTGCATCATCTGCTCTATCGTAGGTACACCAGTAGTAGTACCGGCAGGAGCACCAGCAGGGGCAGCAGGGCCAGCAGCAGGGGCAGCAGGAGGAACAACAGGGGGCCTTAGTACACCCTGCCCCGGTACGGCAACTTGCCCCGGAGCTAAGACTCCTACCCCCGGCTTTTGTTCTGGATCTGGCCCCTGCATTTTTTGAAGTTCTTTAGTAAATGCTCCTACAGATGGCAGACCTGACATGCTTTTGTTACTGTCTACAGAAGTAACAGACGCAGAGGCACTACTTTGTTTTTCTGCATCTGTAGGGTTTAAACGCCTACGTCTTTCTTCTGACGTTGCTTCTTCAGGAGTTAGACCAGAAGCAATAAGCGCCTCTGTTCTTTCTTTAACCTCATCCATTGATTGCAATATTGGGCCTATTGCACCAAATTCAGGAGTAAACTCTTTCTTTTGTTTTGCATACTCTTGATTTAATTTAGGCTGTAAATCTTCTTTAGCTGTAGGACTTAAAGCCATATAATCTTTGTAAGTAATACCCAAAGCCTTTAATGCCCTTTCTAGTCTACTTCCTTCATCATTAATTACTTTTGTACCTGTTTTATACCCAAGAATTCCGCCGCTAGCCATGCTCTTCATAGGTGGTTTACCTGTAGCAGGTAACCCCGCGCTGGCTAGCTTGTTCATACTACGTTTACGCTTTGCAGTTTTATTTTGCAAAACTCCCGCCACGCCTTCAGCTTTATCCATAACACTAGGCATAGGATTAGTAGGAGGCATCATGCTTGCTATAGTTGACTGCCGTAAACGATCAATAATTTTTTCGTCTGTAGCTAGCTCTGGGTTTTCCAACATTAATTTTTCCCGTTGAGCAGCTTCTGCTTTAGCAGCCTGTTGTTCCGCAGCTATAGCAGCTAAAAAACTTTCATTCTTTCGCGCTTCTAATTGTTGTGGAGGCAACTTACTAAGCTGATTTAGTTGCGTCTGCATAGGCACATTAGGGTTTAACTGTGCAATACCCTGCCGAGGCGCACCCTGTGGAGGTCTACCCTGTGGAGGTCTACCCTGTGGAGACATCATAGGTTGTTGTTGCATCATTGTTTAATCTCCAATCAACTAAAATAATTTGTAGCACTATCATAAGCATCAGAAACGTAGTCAGATGCGCTATCATAAGCATCAGAAGCGTAGTCAGACGCGCTATTATAAGCATCGGAAACGTAGTCAGATGCAGTGTCAAAGTAGCTAGAGTTATCTGCAACAACTGGATTAACTGGATTAACAGTATCTCCACCACCAAACAACATATTATAAAGCCCGCTAACTCCTTGCGCTCCGCCTTCAACCCCCCCTGCACTTATCAACTGAGACAACTGACTAGGCTGAGAGTATTGCTGCGACCTTGCTGTTATAGGTAATCCTTGAAGTAGTGACTGCATGTACTGGACTTGTTTATATGGAAAGTATCGTTCCTCTTCAAACTGCGCTAAATCTGCGCTTAGTCCTTCTTGTTGTATACCGCGTTGTGCGGCTCCGGCTCTCTCTTGTCCGGCAAGTACATCAAAACCGTATTGGTTACGTGCGCCTTGTTCAGCGTTAAACTGCGCTAGTCCTTTATCATAAGCAGTTGCATAACCTTGTCCTGTTATATCTGCTATACGATCTCCTAATGCACGGTTGCCTTCGGCTTCCATAACAGCTTGCCGTGAACCCCCATAAGCCCCTGCCTTAGTTAACCGTCCTGCATCAGCTATACGTTGTATATCAGCTTGTCGTCTAGCTTGGTCTATTTGAGGGTTAAGTGAGGCCATTAGGTAAGGATTCATATACTGCTGTGCAGCATCAGCATCAAACTGATTAACCCCCATATCTGTAGGAGTCTGTAACGCGCCAATACCTTGGTATGCCTGATCTTGAAGTCCAGAAGTACCAGCAGTTAACTGCCCTTCATAAGATTCAAACGGTAGGTCTGCTAACGCACGGCCTCTACCTAGCATCTCAGTTACATACGGCCCTGCATATGGAGATAAAGATTCATAAGAGCCTGTTGTTTTACCTAAATCTAACTCGTCAACATTAGTAGGTCTTGCTTGTATAGGATCAGTTTCAGGTACATTACTTACTACTTCTCCGGTGTCTTGAAAGTTAGTTGCTGGTTTAGCATTTTTATACACAGAACCGCCATTTTGCAGGTTCATAATGCCACCCTGTGCAGCTACTTTAGGCATAAACTTGTTGGGGTTTATTTCCGTACCTTGAGATTGCTTGCCAGTACGCGCCATACGTACATTATCCATCATGCCGTGCAGTTCTTTTGCACCTGCATCAGAGTTACCGTTACCAAGATGACTTACTACATCGGCAGGTATAACAAACTCACCATCGCTTAGACGCGCTTCTTGTGTACCGTCAATACTTGCAGGTACTAGATCAGCCATACCATCAGTAGCACCGCCTAGGTAGTAACCTTGGTTCATACTAGCAATCCCTCCCTGTGCCATCATAGGCATTATAGGAGTAGGTTGCATAGGAGTAGGTTGCATAGGAGTAGGTTGCGGTTGAGGGCTAGCAGGGGGCATTGCCATGCCTTTGTTACGTTTGTTTAACTCAATCTTTTGTTGTAGCGCATTAGCTCTAGCAGCCTCAATAGTAGGACTATCTGCACTAGGACGATCTGCGTATTGCATGTCAGTAAAGTACCGCTGCCCCTTACCACCAGCTTGACGATTAGGATCAAGGTCTACACGTTCTCGTACAGGAGAATAGTCAGGTATGCTACCTTGGTAACCAATGTCAAGATTTTGGGCTTGCCCAAAACTAGAGTTGTTTATCCCGTAGTTAATACCCATGTCTATTAACTTATTGCCTGTAGAACCTGTAGTAGCAAATTGAGCTAGTCCTTTGGCAGAGCTTTTTATAGCCCCATCTGACAACGGATCTGCTAACCAATCATCCCACCAATCACCTAATCCCATCAGTCTTCTCCTATCAACCTTAACAGGTCTTCATTCCTGTCTATTAATCCGCCTTGTGCAGCCGCTTTTCCGTAAGGATTACTAAACAATGCTGCCTGTTGTTGGTTTGCAAATATACTATCCCCACCAATATCGTATTGGTACTTTAACTCTGTTAACGGCGACTCATCAACAGTCACTGTTTGCCCAAAAACGTCTTCTGACCCTATTATTTGTTGAAATAAGTCAGCCGTATTACCACGTTTGCGGTTATTATCTATCTGTTGCTGTAGCTGTAAGTTTTGTTGTGTAGCTAAATCTTGCGCTGTTTGTATGTCTTGTTGCGTCTGCGCTTCTTGAGCATATAAACCTGTTGGAGCAAACTGCCCTTGCAGGGTTATATCCTGCCCTCCCAAAGATTGTTCTAGCATGGCCTGATCGTTTATGTCAACCACACCATCGTTGTTCACATCATACTGTAGTTGTTGATCAGTTGGAACTGTTTGAGCATCTTGTGCGATAAGGTAGTCAGCAACAAAATCTATATCTGCTTGAGTCACCTCTGTAGCAGGTTTACCAACGTACTCAGCTACAAGCTGAACTTCTTCGCTTATCTGCTGCTGCCCTTGACTAAGAGTACTCTCTACTTCTCCAAGCCTAGTAAGCAGGGTTTGTTCTGTTTCCCCAATACGGTTTAACAGTTCTGTTCTAGTAGTGCCTAGCTGGGTAGATACATCACCAATAGCTCTATTAAGAGCTTGATCTCGCGCTATACCAGCAGACTCAATTTGATTAGCACGGGTTAGAATAGCATCAGTAGACGCACCTATCTGTGTTCCCGTTATATCAGTAATGTCAGTTGTTTGAGTGCCTAACTGCCCTGCTGTACCTTCTAATATGTCAGTTGTTTGAGTGCCTAACTGCCCTGCTGTACCTTCTAATATGTCAGTTGTTTGAGTGTCTAACTGCTTAATTAGTAAGTTCTCTACTTGGTCTTGAGTTAGGGTTGATACGTTATAATCACCAAGTGCTTCTGTTACAGCCGTAGCAACTTGCGCTGGAGTTGCACCAGCAGGAATATTTTTAAGCAAGTCATCTGCTATATCCTGTACTTCTTGCCTAGTTAGAGTGGATACATCTCCTAACGCTAACTCTAAAGCAGTAGTAAGTTGGTCTTGTGTAAGTCCTGTTTGAGGTATTGAATCAGGGGATACAAGTCCTTGAGAAGCAATTGAAGCATCTATAAGTCCTTGTATATCATCAGGAGATACATACCCCTCAAATAGAGCATCTATCTGAGCTTGTAGTGCGTCTGGTATTCCATCACCATCAGTATCAGTGGGGTTTATAAGCCCTGCGGTTGCTTCTGCTACGGCTGCATCTATAAGAGCTTGGGTAGCGTCATCTACACCAGTAGTACTACTGGTAGTACTACCAGCAGCTACAGCATTAGGATCAGTTTGAATATTAGGATCAAGTGAATTAAAGTCATCAACATCTAATACCCCATCTCCATCGTCATCAGTATCTTCAGAATCAGGTATCCCATCACCATCAGTATCTAAAGGAGCTACAGCATTAGGATCAGTTTGAATATTAGAATCAAGTGAATTAAAGTCATCAACATCTAATACCCCATCTCCATCGTCATCAGTATCTTCAGAATCAGGTATCCCATCACCATCAGTATCTAAAAGGTCTAAAAGATCTCCTGCACTAGGGTCAGTTTGAATATTAGGATCAAGTGAATTAAAGTCATCAACATCTAATACCCCATCTCCATCGTCATCAGTATCTTCAGAATCAGGTATCCCATCACCATCAGTATCTAAAGGAGCTACACCATCAGTATCTTCAGAATCAGGTATATCATTATCATCAGTATCTTCAGAATCAAGATTATCATCTAGATAGTTCTGTATTCTGTCGTTATTGTCTTGAGCATCTGAATGATTACCCAGCAATGCGTCTATTTGATTTTGAGTTAAAGTAATACCTGTATTTTGGGTGTACGCATCTAACTCAGCTTGAGTGATCTGGCGAGGGTCTAAGTAATTGTAAAACTCTGTGCCACTGGTGTTTTCTAGATCCGCATCTCCAAAGTTAGACAACACAAAGTTGTCTATTTCTTCTTGGCTAGGAGTATATCCAGCATCAGCAAACGCTTGTGAGGCTTCGGCACTGCTTATATTAGCCTCGTCAAAGGCAATATCCATGAGATTAGACGTTACTAACGGGTCTGTTACTCCTAACTCTTGTAACTGCGCTGATACCGCCGCCTGATCTGTACTGCCAGAAGTTAATAAATCATTAATCTGTGGGTTGTAATTACCTATAAAATTACTTAGAAAGTCTCCTGTATCAACAGCTAACGACGTGCCTCCAGCAATACCGCCGCCAGCTATAACACCAAACATTGCTGCTGCCGTTACATTACCTGTAATATCACGAGTGGGGTCAAGTTGATACAAAGCTGACTCAGTAACAACACTAGTAATGCCTTCTTCTATTCCCTCAGTTATACCTTCTTTTAGGGTTATAGTAGCGCCTCTAGAAAAACGTTCTCCTATCTCTTCAAATACATTATTTAAAGAACCTGTAGCTTTATCGGTCAGAAATGCTTTTTCTAAAGACAAGCCCCCTGCCCCAGCAGAAAGAGCCGCTAGAGACATAGCAGTAACACCTGCTTTCTGTGCTAAATTCAAAGCATATACTTCAGCTTCAGCTTCAGGCATACCAGATTGCAACGCTACTGCTAACGCCTCCTCATATGTACCCGATGCAGTACCTCCGTAAGCCTCTGCCATATCAGACGCTAAGGCTGCACTCATACCTCCGCGTTGGGCCATAAGACTAGCGGCTTCATCTGCATATTTTAATAACCCAGCAGCGCCTTTTATACCTACACTAGCAAACCCTCCAACTAATAAAGGTACTAATTCTTGCATAGCCTCTACGCCAATGTACTCAGCAAGAAACTCTGTGGGATGATCTACAAATGCTCCAAATATAGCCTCTGCTGTAGCAGCAGCCCCTACAGCGTCTCCTATCTTCTTACTCATGGCTTCTTGAGCAGCTACATAATCTTCGGGTAAGTAAGAATCTGCAAGCTCACCTAGCTCGTTTAACCCTTTACCAAACGGAGTGGAGTTAGGGTCTATACCCATAGCTATAACCACACCATTAAAGGCGCTAAGAACTCCCTCTGTAGCACGGTAGAAGTTAGCAAGTCCTGTTATACCACTTCCTGCCTCCTCTCTGCGATCTAAAGCATCTTTAGCTTGGTCTATCCACCAACTGCTTTCTCCCGTTGCCCGTGCAGCCTCTTCCTCTAACGCAGCAAGCTGTGCAAGGTATAGCTCTGGAGAGTTTTCTTTTAGCCAGCCAAATCCATCGTTAAAACGGGTAACTAATATAACAGACTCTAACTCATTTCCGTCGAGGTCATAAACATTCCTAAACCCACCAATAGTTCTTACTTGGACAAACTTGTCCCGCTCACTATCCCACTCAACTACACCAGTAAGTTCTATATTGTCCCACTGCAACAGTCCGGTATTTGGGTTAGGTATTAACTTCGCAGTGCCGTTAGCAATGTCCATATCAGTAACTCCTTCTGCCCTAGCTATTTCTTCAGAAGGATCGTTACTGTTAATGTTATTGGTTACTAATACTTGTTTAGACTCATCAGATAGTTCAGTACCTAGTTCTTGGGTAGGTAACCCAGCGGCCTCTAATAGATCATTTGTTGCTTCGTTTACTGTGGTAGGTATGCTGGCAGACTCTGCTAATGCGGAGTTTAACAACCCTAAAAAGTTAGTCATAACATCTGAGTTAGGGTTAGCTATAAACTCTTTTAACGCATCTATGTTATCGCCAAACTCACCAGCTAATTTTTTAGCTATAACCTTAACATTTTCACCGCTTAACAAAGCTGGGTTTAACCCAGCCGCAGCTATGGTAGTCAATAGGGCTGTGTTTTTAATATTTGTTAATGCTTGGTTATATTCAGTAGAGTTGGTGTATAATTTTTGTTGCAACCCCATATTTAAATAATGCTCGTAAGCATCTGTCCCTTCAGGCAGATTGTTATGCTCGGCATAAAACTCCGCATTAAAATTAGGGTTTAACTCCGATACTACTCCTTCGTTTATGTTGTTATATAAAGGCTGTAACTCTTTGTCTAGAGCTTCTGTACCTGAGACAAGTGTACCTAAAGAGTCCGCATATTCTTTATATAACCCAGTAGCAGGTTGTTGTCGGTCTACCGGCCCAAACTGAGTATATTCAGTTACTGTACGAGCAGGTTGTCCAACAGCAGTTATGGTCTCATTTATAGTGTCATTTAACTCAACAAGTCTTGGGTTGTATACATTCTCTACATCATCTCTAAACGTAGTAAGAGCCGCGTCATAGGCGTTTTTAGCTTCCGCTGAAGCTATACTAAGGTCTCCTATAAGTGCTGTCTGTTCACCTTCAGAAAGGCCGAGCCTTGTTAAGTTATTTGGATCAAAAGGATCTCCTACAATTTTACTAAGTGCTTGTTCCGCTGCTATCCTTGCATCATCTAACCTTTTAAGTTCTGTGGCTTCTTCTCCAATGGTGGTAACAAGTTCATTATATTCCCCCACTGCCTCTGCGTTTGCTAGTACATTCTTATCTATAGCCTCAGCAGCTAACCTAACGTCAGTGTAGTTACCTGATACTCTATCGAATAACTCTGATGCGTCATCTAGTAATCCTTGGAACCCACCCTCATTTAAGGAGCCTTTAATTGCATTAGCAGTGTACGCAGCTATTGACTGCCCAAATGCTTCGCTACCACTACCCCCCGACAGTGCCGCAGATACAGTGTTTTGTATAGTTCCTGTTATAGCAGTTAGAGTGCGGCTTCTTAGATTTGGTAGTGTAGACTCGTCTATAGAAGTATTAGGATCATCTACAGTTGTGGGTATTAAGTCCTCAAACCCTATATCTTCTAGAAGATTATTTACGGACTCAGCGGTTATAACCTGTGCCGTTATTGCTCTTGCTAGTTTAAGTTCGTCTATCTCTCCATTAACAATTATTTGAGCTAAAGAACTTTCTAGTCCTGATGCTAACGCATTAATAACTGTATCAGGCAAAGACTCAAGAGATATACCCTGTCCTTCTAACTGCTCTCCAACTTTACCTAATCCTGCACGTACAAACTGAGTAACTCCTCCTGTTATAAACGCATCTATAGGATCTTCATCATATATTGCAGCAGTTGTAGCAGCCCTAGTACCTTCGGTTATCGCTGACGTTACTAAACGTCTAGTACCATCGCTTACTCCTGCCGCACCTAATTCTTCCCACGCATAAGTACCAGCGTAATCACTTACTCCTTCCGCTATTTGCCCCGATGCGTAAGATATTGCATATGCTTTAAGTGCGCCGTCTATACCTTCGCCATTTGCTAAAGCAGATGTAGCATCTACCATAGCGTATAATTTTAGCTTCATAGGTGCGGGTAATGGAGCCGCCATTATAGCTATCTTAGCTATAGTCTCTATTGGGTTATCAATAAAGCTCTGTATTTGAGCTTCTACAGATTTAATAATAGGTTTAAATATTTTATCGTTAACCCAAGACCCTACATCTAGTATAGGATCAAGAATCTCATCGTCGATAAAATCCCAAACGTCATCTAATGCGCCTGTAGCTTTGTCCCATACCCAACTCATGCCGCCACCTTCTTTTTAACGGGCAATAATAAAAATACTCCATACACAGGGTCTTTTTTGTGTTTTGCAATGTGTATATTGCCACCTAACTCTACTATAGAAGGATGGATTTTTTTTAACAGAGGTACAAGTCCCCCTGCATACTCCGCTTTAAACTCAGCATAGTAATGAGTAATACCTTTCCGCATAAGATACTTAGCAAAATTTAAATAGTTTTGAAGGGTATTTTCTCCGGTATCCACGTTCATAACGTGACCTTGCATCTGCGTACCTTTCTTCTCACGATGCCCTAGAAACACGGTGTTACCAAACTGCACAACATCTGCGGTAGGCAACGCTATTTCGGCAGCAATAGCATACCCAGCCGCGTCAATAGGAACTTTTCCAGTACCTACATTTTCCATAAAAGTAAATATGACTTCTTGCTGAGAAGCCTTTCGTTGCTTACTATCTATTACTTTCATTATGTAATCTCAAGTATGCTAGCTACGACGTGCAGTCTATTGGCAGTAGCAGCGGTTACTTTTATTATCTCGCCTGTCTGTACTACCAACGGGGCGGTCAGTAGTTCTACTGTACCATTAGCACCAACGGCTTTAACCTTAAACAAGCTAAACACTGCACCAGCAGCATTAGTTAGGGTCACGGTAACAGTGTCTGCGTTACCAGAGTCTTCTGATACCAATATAGACTTGACGATGCCGGTAGTTAACGCTGCACAGGTATACAGTGTAGTTACACCCGTTCCGGTTAGATCGACCTTTGCATTTACGTATGTATTAGCCATTAGCTCATAAACCAAGTATTAGCTTCAGCCTGAAGGACAAGTGTATCATTCCTCAAGGCTTGGTCTAGTTGATTAAAGTACAGACGTAGGGAGTTGTTAAACTTCTCAAAAGCTATTTTAGAGTACTCGTCAGGAGGACTAGGCAGTAGTGGAGCAACAAACTCTACCCCGTAATTCGTAAAGTCTACAGACATTACCTTCTCCCATCAGGCCGCATATCTATGCGAGGTGAACCTAACTGCCACGTTACTCCCTGTGCTGTAGACTCTACCTTAAAGCTAACCTGCCTACCTCGCACACGCAAGAATATCTGTTCTGTAAACTTCTCAACAGGAGATGTAGCTGTCCTAGTTACTGACCCGCCACTATTACCACTCTCCGATAACGGGTCGTTAAACCCAGAGCCTGAGTTCTGCAACGCAGATAGAGACATACTAACAACAGGAGAGTCAGCCGTAGACCCATCAAAAGTCACGTCAGGGATCATACGCGACACTAACATAAACTTATGCCCATCATCTAGGTCAAACTGTGCAGACGTAATAGAGGCTGTTATAGCCGCTGTGGTGCCAGTTTCGGCATCGTCTAACCCTACTTCGTGTTGTACTAAGTTATTGTTGTTAGTAGCCGCTAGAGGAAAATCTCGTATACCAGAGTCTAACCACGCTGTACGTGATAGCGTACCGTAGTACCATATCTGTTGCACGTAGTTGTATACAACGTACCTATCGTTTGTGTTGCTACTAGCAGAGGGGTAGAACCACCATATCTCGTCAAACCCTTCGTTAGTACTACCGAATATCTGCTGTATGTTGTCACGGTTTATGTCGTCAAATATGTACCGCTTTACGTTACAAGGCAGTACTTTTACACCGCCATCATACATGTAGAACTTGTCTTTACCGAACCAGTAAGCCACGTTATCGGCAACAGCTACGCTGTTCTGAGACATAATAGATGCGTTCTCGCCTACAAGCTGCGCTGCCCATACAACAGGTGCGCCAACATACTGTAACGAGTACACAGAGAAATCAGTCCACACTAACAGTTCTTGTCTAGTTTGTTCGGCTGCAATTATCTCAGAGCCACGAGACAGCCTAAGATCACCTGCCTGTGTTGTTGCCGTAGGTGTCCAGTTAGTAGCATCTTCTTGGTCAGACCATCTAATAAGCATAGGGTCTTGTGTAGTAGTTCCTAACGTATTAGCACCGAAGCAAAACACAAACCTGTTAATATCTGATACGAGTATTATGTTCTGTGCTGTAGGTACATTAGATGCACCAGCCTCTGCGCTAAGTAACGTAGCGGGGTTTCCTAGAGGAGTATCGTCAGAAGCGTCCCAGAAGTACAAAGGACTGCCCCTAAACCCAAGTATTAAGTCTTCTCCAAAATTACCTTGGCTCCATATACGAAGGCTTTCTGTACTAGCTCCCCCGTTACCCCACGTACCTTC
>Ga0070752_1002453_pt1 | contig 11981 bp, 11 predicted proteins | sample VirMetDEL_Aug_30_FD_77440 | JGI IMG/M metagenome (GOLD analysis project Ga0070752, IMG submission 77440) | Aqueous microbial communities from the Delaware River and Bay under freshwater to marine salinity gradient to study organic matter... | ecosystem: Environmental > Aquatic > Marine > Coastal...
CAAACCAGCAGTGCTGCAATCACCCCCCAGGCCAGCCAGGGCTCCCACGCTGCATAGATCAACGAGGATGCGTTCCAGCCGCCATTGACGTTTTGCGTACCGGGTGACCACCGCTCTGCCAGCACCAGCAGCAAAGGCAACAAAGGGATGGCCAACAGTGATACCACCAGCCAGGGTCGTACCAACCCCCAGTTCAACTGTTCAAACCCTCCTCGATCGGCAGCAGTGCAGCCCAACGCGAACAGAAAGACGTAAGACGCGAAATAGCCAAGCTGCAGCCCCAGCACCGACTCGCCAACTGGCACCCATTGCCTGATGAGCCACGCCGTGAGTCCGACGAAGATGGCCGACAGGGCCCAACTACCAAGCGACAGCCGCATCGCTGGCGGTGGCGTATCAGCCTGATCACGAAGGGCGTGCCAGACCACATAGCCGAGCGAAAGAAGCAACAATGCCCAGGCAAACCAAAGCGGGCCGATCACCCAGCGCGCAGCAGTGCCGGGTGACCCGGACTGCGCTGCGGTAGCGATGGCAACCGTCAGTGGGCCCAGCACCAAGCCAAACACCAGCAGCGGAATGCCCATGCGCAGCAGGCGATTCTTGAGAAAATCGCCGGGCCCCTTGTCCTTGAGCGAGGTGGGCGTGAAGCGGCCGGCCAGCAAGAAAAAGAACCCCATGAAGTAGGCCTGATTGACGGCGCAGAACAGCGTCAGCAACTGGCTGCTCAGCGACGGACCGGGCGCCAGTTCACGGTAGAACCAGCCACCACTGGCACCATAAGTGATCGCGGTGTGGTGCAGGATGACCAGCGCTGTGAGCACCACGCGCAGGCGGTCCAGATAGTCGCTGCGCCCATCCGGTGTCTGTGATGCGCTCATGCCACAACCCGGCTCACCATGAACATGCCGATGTGCGTGCAGGCGTGCAGCGCCATGGCTGCCTCCAGGTGATGGCGGCAAAACCAAAGACCATAGGCGATGCCGGCCACGCCGTTGAGCAACAGTGTGCGGGCGACCAGACCGGGACCGGGCTCGATCACGCTGGCCAAGGCCGGCAAGTGCGCAGCGGCGAACAACAGCGCGGACAGCGCGATCGCGGCACCCATGGCCAAGGCTCGGTACCCACCCAGCAGACGCACGAGCCCTAATGCCAATACCGACATCAGCCCCCAGCGCAGCATCACCTCCTCGGCCAGGCCGCCATACAGCAGCCGAACAGCAAGGGGCGGTGCTTGACCGGCTTCGCTTTGCATGAGCTGCTGCCAATCCGTGCCGAGCAGGGGGGCCCACAAATGATCCACCCAGCCGACCAGCGCCCCCAGCGCGACACCGGCGAGAGCGGAGATCAACAGCACTGACGCAGCACCAGCCCAATCTGCGGTCCCCGCGACCAGGCTGCGCATGCCGATCCGATGAGCGCACCATGCGCCGGCCACGGCCGCGAGGATTACCAGCAAGGCTGGGTTGATGAGTTGCAACGCACGAAAGGCCGCAGGTGGCCAGTCCGCGAGGGCAGCTACGGCCCGAAGGGCGACGTCCGGAAGCGGTTGCAGCATCAGCGAGGCCACCCCGAGCAGACCCATCGCACCCACGGGGAAGGCGCGATCGCGCACGCGGCCGAAGGGAACGATTGGAGCGGGTGTGAGGAAGGATGTATTCATTCTTCGCCCCCAACTGACGGCAGTTTGAAGACATAGCTGTGGAAACCGGCAGAACGTGTGAAACCCAAGCGCTCGTAAAGCCGTTGCGCGCGCAAATTGTCAGTGCCGGTCTCCAGCAGCAGGCTGGTGGCCCCACGCTGGCGGCCCTGTGCCATGGATGCCCTCACCAGCGCCTGGCCGACCCCCATCCCCTCGAACTTGGGATCGACGTACAGGTCGTTCAGCACCATGGTCGCGCAACAACCGATGGATGAGAATCCAGGATAGAGCTGGGCCAGGCCGGCAACGCTGCCCGAAACCCTGGCCAGAAGCACGACGGATTCGTTCGCGCTCAGGCGCGCGCGCAGGAAGTCCAGAGCACGCCCAGGCTGCGGTGGCTGCCCGTAGAACTGGCGGTAACGGTCGAACAGGGCTGCGGCATGCGGGAGATCCGGATCAGCTGCACTGAGGGGTGAAACGGTGAGTGATGTCATGGAAGCGGCTGTCGTTCGGCGACAAAGGAAAGTGATTGATGAAAGGAATCCAGAGCCTTTTTGCTTTGCCCGCCCGTTCGCAGATTGCTGCGCCGTACCGGTCATGCAAGTCGTCAGAGCGCGCATGGGTGTGGTTTCGGGAGGCCAAGCGATGGAAGGGGTCAAGCCAATCGCCCCGCCAAGCCGAGGCGATTGCTGCAAACAGAGGCACCCACCCGCGCGGCGATCCATCAGCGGGGTTGATCGGAGACATGGATTGATCCAGCATGATTGAAACGTGAGAGGGTTGCCTAGAATTTGGTTTGTTCGGCATCAGTCAACCTGACGCAGGCTGACCTATTCGCAGTCATGTTCGGGGTCTGCGTCTAACGCATCGACGCACCATGGGAAACACAGCTCAAGCAGATCGGTCGACGACTGCGCGATGCGTTGACTAGATGCGGGTGATGTCGGGATACGCGTCACTGAGAGAGCTTAAATTGGCTGCGCCGAGTCACTCGCGACGTAGCGTCGGTTTGAATAGTCAATTCGTCACACCGCTTTCACCATGGGTCCGTTAGATCGTTTTGACCGCAAAATCCTCGAGCTTCTGAGCGTCGATGCGCGACTGTCGATGGCCGAGCTGGCTCGTCGGGTTCACCTTTCCAGGACAGCCGTCCTGGCCCGGGTTAAACGCTTGGAGTCGGATGGCGTGATCTGTGGCTACCGAGCAGATGTGAGGTGGCCTGGGTCAGAAACCGCGGTTTCTGCGCTGTTGCTGCTTCAGTTCACTACCCGCCCGTGTGCGCCTGTTCTGGCCTACCTGAGCGGGCAGCCCGAAGTGCGCAGCGTGTGGTCGCTCTCCGGGTTTCACGATGCAATGGCCTTGGTCAGCGTGCCCGATGCGCCGGCGCTGTCTGCCCTTGCAGATCGGCTGGCCGCATCGCCGTATGCCATGCGTGTCGAGACGAGAACCATTCTGTCTTGAGTTGCAAGGCACAACGGGCGGGCATCAACATTGACTTGGAGAATCAAATGCAAAGCGACCCCTACGGGATGAACACCGCGACCTACAAAGTCACGCGTGGCCTCAGCTTCGTCGCCGAACGGCCTTGGGGCGCGTTGGATATCGCAGACATCAACGGCATGACCGTGAGACTGCATTGGACGGACGCGCCCTACCAGTGGCATGTCAACGACGGCGAGGAGGTGTTCGTCGTACTGGACGGTCGGGTGGATATGCACGTGCGTGATGCATCGCACGAACGGATCATCCGCCTGGAAGGTGGCGACGTGTTCTATGCGGGCGTTGGCTGCGAGCACGTGGCCCATCCTGTTGGACAGGCTCGTATTCTGGTAGTCGAAAAGCGGGGTTCGATGTGAGCAGGACCCGTCAACTCGCGGCGCGTCAAGCTGGTGCTTTGGACGCATTCACCAGTCGCTGAACGCTAAAGTGTTGATTCAGGCAAATGCAGTTGCTCAAGGTTTCAGGAGGGCCTCTTTCAGCCAGGAGCATTTTTCGGTCTGTTGTTCAACGCCTAGGCAACCGTCTCGATTTCTGCACAGGTCTCACGGAACATGTCGGTATCTCTGGAGAATTACGGTCGCAGAGAGAGAGTCCTGTCCTGCACATATGCTCTCGGAAAGATTTAGCGCTGCGGCTGCGTCCAATGGCAATGGTTCACGCATCGAAGGGCGGCTGCGCAGCGGTTGCTGCCGGCGATGAACAGATGCAGAAAGTCCGCTGTAAGCCACTTTCCAGCCCGGGGCACCAATTTCTCATCGGAGTGCAGGAGGAAGTTGCTCTTCCTCGTTTTCAATGGGAGCGCGCGGTTTCCTTGTCAGCCCCATCGCTCCCCCGCCGCTGGCGGAAACCCGCAAAAAGTGACTGCCAAACGAGGTTTCTCATGCAGCACATCCGACCAAAAGTTGGATGGCTTTATGTTGCCCGTTCCGGCCTCGGCGCCGGGCTGGCACCCTGCGGGCCGATACACAAGGCCGCTTCGCGCCCGCCCATGCGCTCCACCAGCGCATTCTGGTCCCGCTTTGCACGCCGGTCGGTTTCATCCGGGTCCAGCATGCTTTGCAGCGCGCTCTTCAGCCGCGTCTGAACATTGGCCCATTCCGCATGGCCCGCCAGATTGCGTGTCTGCCCTGGGTCTGCCTCCACGTCGAACAACTCAGGCTCAAAGCCCACGTAGTGGTGATATGACCATGACCCCTGCCGTACCATGTAGGCGGCGGAAGGGGAACCCACTGCGTGGTATTCGCTGAAGCCGATGCGCAGGGGGTCGTTCGGTTCGTTGGCAATGTCGATCAAGGAACGTCCGCAGAAGGCCTCAGGTACGGAGAGGCCGGCGCTTTGCAGCAGGGTTGGCGCTATGTCGATGAGGCTGACAGCCGTCCTGCACACCAGCTGCTCGGGCACGTCCGGGCCCGCCATCACCAGAGGCACCTGCACCGATTCTCGGTACAGCGTGGACTTGTTCCACATGCCCCGTGTCCCCTGGTTGTCTCCGTGGTCACTGGTGAGAATGACACGGGTCGATGCCTGCTGGCCCGTCGCCGTCAGCGCGGCCAGCACCTTGCCGATCTGTTCGTCTATGAACCCGACCAGCGCGAAGTAACAGGCCAGCGCCAGCCGCCGGCGTTCTTCCGATCCCAGTTCAGCGTCACAGTCGTAAAACTCGGCATGTCGTTGAACCCACGGATGTCGCGCGTAGCCGTCCATGGGGTGCAGGCGCGGCGGCGGCAAGCTGTCCAGGTCGATGTGATCCAAGAAGCGTTGTGGCACAACCAGCGGGAAGTGCGGCGCCACCAGCCCCAGGTACAAGGTCCATGGGCTGGAGTCAGGTTCCAGTGCGCGCTGACGCAGCCAGGCGGCGGCGGCTTCGGCGTTTGCCGTGTCGTAGGCGTTGTAGTGGCTGTGGCCAGCGCCCAGTTCCTGAAACAGGCGGGATTGACGGGGTTCCTGCGGCATGGGGTCGCGCACCGAACCCCAGACCTGTCCAACACCCGCAGCCAGGTGCAAGGCGTTGTGCTGGCGGTCAAATCCCGTTTGGGCTTCACCGTTCGCATAGTGCAGTTTCCCGATGGCTTCAACCCGCTGACCACCAGCCTGTAACGCATGGCCCCAGCCGCGCACACGCCCGTCGTAGCCCATGGCGTTGTCCCAATGGCCTATCTGATGAACCCATTGCCCAGTGGCAAAGCTTGCGCGGGCAGGCACGCAAATGGGCGATGGGGTGAAGGCATTGGAAAACCGGGTACCTCTCGCGGCGAGGGCATCCATGTTGGGGGTGCACACGAAGCGATGCCCCGCGCAACCCATGGCCAAACCATCTTGCTCGTCGGTCATGATGACCAGGTTGTTACAGGACGCGTAGCTCAATTCGCCCCCCTTCAGGCGGGTCCGACGGGCGCGTTCTGAGTGGCCACCATGTCCTTCGGGCGGGCCATGATCCGGTCAGTCAGTTCCTCGCGCAGCCCGCGATAGGCCGGGTCGGCGAAGCGGTTCTCGCATTCGTGGGGGTCATTGGCGAGGTCGTACAACTCGCCCGCGCCGCTGTGTATCTCCAGTGTGAGCTTGGCGGAGTGTGTGCGCACAGCGCGCAGGTCCAGTGCCACACCGCAACGCGAAGGACCGAGCCGCCATTCATTCAATGCCGCATCGCGGGATGCACTGGGCTGTTCCTTCAGCAATGGGCGCAGGCTGCGGCTGTGTGAGGCTGATGACACGGTGGTGCCCGCATAGTCACCGAACGTGGCCGCCAGATCCAGCGTGGAGACCGGGTCCGACACCACACCCCCTGCGGGGACGTCCAGCCCCTGCATGAGCAGGCCCACACGCAACACGCCCTCATACAGCATCGGCCCTTTGAGCATCAGTCCGTGGTCACCCAGCCATTCACCGTGGTCCGACGTGAACACGATCAGGGTGTTGTCTGCCAGCCCCTCTTCGCGCAGCGCGTTCTGGATGCGCCCGACGTTGTGGTCGATCAAGGAAATCATGCCGTAGTAGTTGGCGATGACCTCGCGCAATTGCTCGTCGCTTTGAGGATCCATGCGCGAATACTCTTCACGGACCTTGCGTGTTTCGGGTGTCCCCCCCGGGGTGTTCTCGAGCGCAGCGCGGTGCCACCATGGACGGCGGTCCAGATCGCGCACGCGATGCGGCGGCAAGTCCACTTCTTCGGGTCGATGCAACAGACTCCACGGCACCGGCGCATCAAACGGGTGATGCGGATCCGCGAAGGACACCCAGGCGCACAGGGGGGTGTCATCACCGGCGCGTTCACGCCGGCCCTGTTCGCGCAGCATCTCTACCGTGCGGTCTCCCACCCAGGTCGTGTTGTGCCAGGCCGTGGGCAAGGCGCTGGAGTGGGTCTGTCCTCCGGAGACCGCCGCACCCACGTGTTCCCGGTACAAGGCGTCCTTCATCTCGCCCATTCCGTCGGCGTGGTACCAGCGTTCGTAGTGCAAACCCCCCGGTGGCGGGTCGGGCAGCCAGTAGTTGTGACCCAGCTGCATCAACTCCACCCGCTCGAACCCCATGTAGGGACCACCCCATTCAGGACCAAACATCGGCGCGCTGGGAATGTTCTCGCAGCGCCCGGTGGGGCGATTGGCGTACGAATGGTTGCTGGAGAAATGAGCCTTTCCGACAAAGTGCGTGCGGTAGCCGGCGCGCGCCAGGCTACCCGCGAAGCCCTGCTGCCCGAGTTGTTCGTCCAGATCAATGCCGTTATCCACCACGCCATGGGTGTAGGGGAGCAGCCCTGTCAGCACCGAGCATCGCGCGGGCATGCAGACCACGTTGGGCGTGATGCACGCGCTGAAGCGGGTACCCTGCTGCGCCATCAGATCCAGGTGCGGCGTATGCACCTTGCGCCCCTCGAAGCCATAGGTATCGGCCCGGTGCTGGTCGCTCATGACCAGCAGGATGTTCGGACGACGGGGTGAAAGCGAGGGCGCGCTCATTCCGTGATCGTGTAGCCCGAGGCCTTGACCACGGGCTCCCACCGCCGCATGTCTGCCTCCAGGTGGCTGCGCGTCGCCTTGGCATCCAGCACCAGCGACTCGAATTCAAGTTTTTCAAGCGCTTCGACCATGCGCGGTTGCCGGGCAGCCTTGGTGAAGGCTGCCTCCAGCTCTTTCAGCACGGGGGCCGGTGTTTTCGCAGGGGCGAAGACGGCGAACACCTCTGACAGGACGACGTCCGGATAGCCCTGTTCCTTGAAGGTGGGAACGTCCGCGAGCTTGGGCAGTCGGGTCTCGCCACTGAACCCGACGATCTTGATTTTTCCTGTCTGGTGCAGCTTGACGATGTTGGGAAGCGTGGTCGCGAGCGACGGCAGGCTGCCACCCAGAAGATCGGACATGGCGGCGGCCCCACCCTTGTACGGGACTTGCAGAAAGTCGATGCCGGCTTGCCGACCCAGCATGACGCCCATGAAGTGCATGCCGGTCCCCGCTCCCGGTGTGCCGTAGCTGGCCTTGCCCGGGTTCGCCTTGGCCCAGGCCACGAATTCAGGCCAGGTCTTTGCAGGCGTGCCCGGGCCGACAGCCAGGCCAAAACTGAACGAGCACAGCGTGGCCAATGGCGCCAGGTCGGCCAGGCTGTATTTGAGGTTGGGGTAGACATGCGAATACAGGGAGATGTTGCCGCCCGGCATCAACAGCACAGTGTTGCCATCGGCAGGAGCCTGCAGCACGGTGGCCACGGCGAGTCGGCCCGCGGCGCCAGCCTTGTTTTCCACCACCACGTTGAAGCCGCTCTCGCGCATTTCTTCACCCACCTGTCGGGCGACCACATCCACGGCTCCGCCCGCCGGGTAGCCCACCACAATACGCAGGAGCTTGCCGTTGGCGTGGGCAGTCGGCGGCGCAGCGCCCACAAGCGCCAGACAGGTGAGCGAGAGCAAGCAGAGGCGTCGGGGCAGTTTCATAATGGTCTCCGTGAGTTGGGTGTGCCTGGATGTTGATTCTTCTTGCCCTCTCACTCAGTTCCTGCGGGAACACAAAGCCCCCGTGTTTACCCCACCCACCTGTGACCGCCGCATCTCCCAACGCCTGTCCAGAGCCGACCAGCCAGTCCCTGAACCGTGCGCTGGTTCTGGCGCTGCACAACTGGCTGGACATCGACAACTGTCCCGTGGGCCGGTACAGCGTGGACCAGGTGGTGATTCGTGCGGGGCAGCCTGTTCAACGATTGCCGCTGTTGATGGAAGGGAAGATCAACGCAGTGGTACACGCGGGCGGCGGAGAGCGTCCCGATGTGGTGCCCATCTGGTTCGGCCCCGGGGAGATCGTGATGCTGTCCTACATCTTCAGTGAACAGATCAGCAACGTGGACATGGTGGCGACAGAACCCACCGAAGTGCGCTGGATCCACATCCGCGAGATCGAAGCGCTGATGGAGAGCAAGCCCGGGCTGGCGGTGATGCTCGTCAAGTTTCTGAGCAAACGGTTGCGTGAAGTCCAGGGACGAGAGCGCGGCTGGGTGGAGCGCGGCGTGCCTGTGCGTGTGGCGTCAGCGCTCCTGCGCATGGCCAGTGACGTGCCGGCTGAAAGCGGTGAGCTGGTGCTGAATGCGACCCACGAACACATCGCCCACCGTGCAGGTGTCAGCCGGCCGAAGGCCTCAATGGCTTTGAAGAACCTGGAGCGGGAGGGGCACGTCCGGCTGGGCCGGGGCCAGGTGAGCGTGCTCAACATTGCCGGACTGAAGGCCATGCTGGGCTAGCAATCGAACCAGGCCAGCGGTTCGGCGGAGTGCCTGCCGTCGAATGTCTGGTGCATTTCGCCATTGGTTTTCATGGCGGCTTCGGTCAAGTCTTGGGGAACAGCGCAGATGCTGTCACCCTCCCGCGCATTGGCTTTCAACAAAACTTGCACGCCCACCCGTCACCGCAAACCCGCCTTGCGCAGTCGGTAGCTGAACTGTCGCAGCGTGAGCCCCAGGCTCTGCGCGGCGCGCGACTGGTTGCCCTGGTGCTGCGCCAGCGCATCCTGCAAAGCCTGCGCGCTGTGCGAGCGAGCGCTCTGGTAGTCGCGCACCTGGCCAGCCTCGCCAGGCAGCGCAGGTGGCGGTGGCACGACAGCGCCTGGGGTCTGCGGCATGAAGCGCTCCAGCGTCTCGGCCGTCACCAGCGTGTGGTCGGCCAGCAGCACCAGCCGCTCTATGAGGTTGCCGAGTTCTCGGATGTTGCCGGGCCAGGGGTGGGCTTCCAGCCGCGCCAGCGCGTCGGGTGCCAGGTTCACGTTGCGCTGGTGCGTCTGGTTTGCGCGGTTCACAAAATGCAGCGCCAGCGCGCGAATGTCTTCCCCGCGCTCGCGCAGGCTCGGGAGACGAATCGGGATCACGTTGAGCCGGTAATACAGGTCCTGGCGGAAGCGTCCGGCCTGCACTTCGGCGGCCAGTTCGCGGTTGGTCGCGGCCACCAGGCGCACGTTCACCTTCAGCTCGCGCGTGCCGCCCAGGCGCACCAGCGTGCCTTCCTGCAGCGTGCGCAGCAGCTTCGATTGCATGGCCAGCGGCAGCTCGCCGATCTCGTCCAGAAAGATCGTGCCGCCGTTGGCCTGCTCGAACCAGCCTGCGCGCGCCGCGTTGGCGCCGGTGAACGCGCCGCGCTCGTAGCCGAACAGCTCGGACTCGAACAGCGTCTCGGGAATCGCCGAGCAGTTCACCTTGATGAAAGGCTGGTCGTGACGGCCGCTGGCCAGGTGTACCGCGCGCGCAAACAACTCCTTGCCCGTGCCCGATTCGCCCAGCAGCAGCACCGTGGCCTGCGATTGGGACACCCGTTCGAGCTCGCTCAGCGCCTGCAGCAAGGCCGGTGACTGGCCAATGAGTCCGTAGCGCGCACTGGCGCTGTCGAGCGCGCGCGCCAGCGCCGCGTTGCGCGCCATCAGCTGGCGCGTCTGCTCGGCCACCAGCTGTTCGAGCCGCAACAGCTGCCCGGCCAGCGTGGCCAGGATGCGCAGCACCGCCAGGTCGTCGTTCAGGTGGCGCTGGCGGCTGCGGATGCGGTGGCAGGCCAGCACGCCGATGGTCGCGCCGTTCACCTCGATCGGCAGCGCGATGAAGGCCACGGTCTGCGGCGGCAGCCGGTCGCGCGGCACGGTGCGAAACAGGAACAGCGGCTCGGCGTCCACATCCTGCACGATGGCCGGCAGGCCCGAAGCCAGCACCCGCCCAGTGATGCCCTCGCCCCAGCGAAACACACCACGCTGCACCTCCTCGGCCGTGAGGCCATACGCATGTCGGATGGACGCCGTGCGCTCGCCCACCTTCGCGTCGATTGGCGCCTCATTGGCCAGCACCATGCGCCCCCGGTTCAGCCCCAGCAGCTCGCTCATCAGATGCAGCATTTCCCGCAACACAAAAGCCGGCGCCAGGCTGCGCCCCACCAGCTTCATCACCTCGCGCATCAACAGCAACTCCTGGGCGTGCCAGTCGGTGCCGGGTGGGGCGTCGGTATCGGTGCGGTGGGGCGGCATGGTGGAGCCGCAAGCAAACATCGCGCCCGTTGGCAGCCCTCAGTCTTGCGGCAGGAGCCGTCCCGCTATCGCCGCCGCCGCCGACCTTGTCTCCACCCCCAGCTTCTCGAACACATGCTCCAGGTGCTTGTTCACCGTACGGTGGCTCATGCCCAGGATGTCGGCGATGTCGCGGTTGGTCTTGCCTTTGGCAAGCCACGACAGCACCTCGGTTTCGCGCGGCGTCAGGGCCACATCGCGCAGGCGCTGGGCTGCGGCGTTTTCCAGCGGGCTCCAGCTCAGCAGCAGCATCGATTCGCCCAGGCTGCCCTGGCCGAGGTGGCGGGCGAGCAAGCGGCCCTGGTCGCGGTCTTGTATCGCGGTGCCTTCGCGGCGGGCGGCGGCCAGCCATTGCGCGGCCTGTTCCAGCGCGGCGGTGCCGGTGCCAAACGCGCGTTCGAGCCACACCATGGCCTGCGGCGATCGCCAGGCCATGCGGCCGAGAGAATCCAGCACCACGCTGCCCAGGCCGGCCACGTCCACGGCTTCCTGCGCCAGCCGCGCCACGCGGGCGTTGCGCACGTGCGTGGCCAGGCGGGCCATCACTTCGGGAATGCGCAGCGGCTTGACGACATAGTCCACGCCGCCGCTGGCAAAGCCGCGCAGGATCGGTTCGCTGTCGGACAGGCCGGTCATGAACACCACGGGAACGTGAGACCAGGCCGGCGTGGCCTTGATGCGCTGGCAGAGGTCGAAGCCATCCATGCCGGGCATCACGGCGTCCAGCAGCACGCCATCGGGGATGGCAACCTCGAAACGTTCCAGCGCTTCTTCGGCGTCGCGCGCGGCCAGCACCACGTAGCCTTCGGCCACCAGCGCATCGCCCAGCATGCGCAGGGTGTCGAGTGAGTCGTCCACCACCAGGATCACCGGCTGGGTGGCCAGGGCGTCGGGTGGCAGGGTTTCAGACCAGGGTGTCATTGTCTGGAAGTTCCTCGGTATCCCTGAGGTATTCGATCAGGGTTTGAAAGTCGAAACGGTCGGCGCAGGATTGCAGCAACGCCAGCGTGGCGGCGTGCGCGGGCTCGGCGCCTTGCGCCTGCCACAGGCGCTGGCGCAGCGCGGCGGCCTGGCCCTGCCGCGCCAGGCGCTGAAGTTCTTCACGAAGTGCCTCCGGCAGTGGCAGGCCGCTCACGCGTTGCCTGGCCACGTTCTCGGTCGCCACCACCGGGGCCTGCTCGGTCACCCAGTCGAGCGCCAGCGCCTGGCGCAAGGCGTCCAGCAGCTCGGATTCGGTCATGGGCTTCGCCACGAAGCCCTGGTAGTCGAGGTCCTTGAATTCTTCGGGCTGGTGGTCGATGAGGTTGGCCGAGACGAACACGATCGGC
>Ga0070752_1002455_pt1 | contig 11977 bp, 11 predicted proteins | sample VirMetDEL_Aug_30_FD_77440 | JGI IMG/M metagenome (GOLD analysis project Ga0070752, IMG submission 77440) | Aqueous microbial communities from the Delaware River and Bay under freshwater to marine salinity gradient to study organic matter... | ecosystem: Environmental > Aquatic > Marine > Coastal...
AAGATTAAAGATGGTTTAGATTTTATACCTACAATAACAGAGATTGATAATCCTAATTTATCTTTATGTCCTGATGATATAGTTGTTAGAAGAATTAATAATGCGAGATATTATATATCACAGAGTGGTGCTACGGTTAGTAATGATTGTTGTGATGCCTTAGGAGGTATATATTCAAGTGCTTCTGGATTATGTCGTCAAGTTTCGGTTGATCCTGAGCCTGGAAGTGTTAAATTGAGTTCATCTTCAAGGTTTTTATCTTTATTAGATAGAAAAACAAATACAGGTGATGGTTTTGCTATTGGTAACAATAATACAACTGGTGGCTCTGTTTTAAGTAACGGTTTATTAAGAAATAATATACAATTTACAATAGGAAATAATAATACTAATCTTGCTAATGAGACATTTATTATTGGTGATGGAAATATAATTGGTTCAAGTAAGTCGGTTATTTTAGGTAGTGATAATAATACAATAAATAGTGATTATTCTGCTGTTATAGGTGGCTCTAATAATAATATAACATCTAACTCGGTTGCTATTGCTTCTACTGATAATGTGGTTACAACATCTAATACTATATTAATAAATGTAAGTGGTTTAACACAGAGTTTATCAAATGCTGCTTATTTAGGTGATAGGTTTATTGTTAATACAGATATAGGTAGGGCTAATTTGGTTGATGCGCAGTTTGAAGGAAATACAAAATACTTTATTGGTGATTTAGATACATTAGAAAATGTTAATGTTGCTACGGCATCTATACCGAATTGGGGTTATTTAGGTTATGATCCGATTAATAAAGATTGGAGAGAACGAGTTAAAGCACATATTAACTTTTTTGATTATACAAGTGATAGAGTTACTGAAATTACTGAAAGTGATACTTGGTACAAATTAGGTTTAACTGCTTCTATTGGTTATGATAATACAACAAGATTAACTTGCGATGATACTGGTAGAGTTGATTATTTTGGTGTAACTGCTTCTGTTTTTAAGGTTGAAGGTGTTTCATCATTATCAGCAGAAAATAATAATGAGGTTCATTTAGCGTTTTTCAAAAATGGAGCATTATGGCCTTGCTCGGAACAAAGTGGAATTACAACATCAGGTGGTAAGGCGACAAGTATATCTTTCCACTGTCTTATGGAATTAGAATCAGAGGATTATATAGAAGTTTATGTTAAAAACTCTACTGCGAGTGCTGATGTAACACTGGCTAATATAAATGTGATTGTTACTGAATTGTGGTAAGTTAAAAGACAAATGTAGATAAAATATATTTAATGATATGGCGCAGAAAATTAAATTAGGATTCCAAGTAGATACAACTGATGTTGAAAATGCTAATGATGAAATTATCAAATTAGAGCAGGAGATTGCTGAACTAAAAGATAAAATGAAATCATTAGAAGAAGGTACTGATTCTTTTAAGAAGATAGAAGATCAAGTTAAGAAAACTGAAAAAGAAGTTGGTGGTTTAAAAAAATCTACTGGTCTTGCTGGTAGGGCATTTGTTAGTGTAGGAAATATAATAAAAGGTGGTTTAGGACTTGGTTTTATTCAACAGATATTATCTGTTGTTACAGATTTATTTATGCAGAATCAAGAAGTAGTTGATGCTGTTAATGTTGCTTTTACTGCTTTAAGTATAGTTGTTAATGAATTTTTTGGTGCTATTAAAGAAGCATTTATGGCTGTTAGTGAGGCGAATGGTGGTTTTAATGCTACGAAAGAAGTTATATTAGGTTTATTAACAATCGCATTAACACCTTTAAAATTACAATTTTATTCTATAAAACTGGCTATATTAACTTTACAACTTGCGTGGGAAAAATCTGTTTTTGGAAAAGGTGATGAAGGCAGAATTACTGAATTAACAGAAAAAATAGATTCAACAAAAGAATCTATGAAACAAACAGGAATTGAGGCGTTAAAAGCAGGAAAACAAGTAGTAGATAATTTTGGTGAAATGGTTGGTGAGGTTGCTGGTGCTGCTGTTGCGGTTGGAACTGCTGCTATTAATACAATTAAAGATGTTAATGTAGAAGCGACAATAGAGCAGGCTAAGGCGATTACAGAAGGTGAAAAGTCATTAGAAAAATTAGAAATACAACAACAAGGTTTAATTGAAAAATATGATAGAGAAGCCGAGATACAAAGACAAATTAGAGATGATGTTAGTTTAAGTTTTGAGGAAAGAATTGCCGCTAATGAGGAGTTAGGTAGAATTTTAACAGAACAGACAGAAGCCGAAAGAAGTAACATAACACAAAGAATAGGTTTATTACAAAGTCAAAATAATTTATTAGGAAATACAGAAGAAAGGACTAATGAAATTTTAAGATTACAAAATGAACTGGCTGCTGTTGATGCGAGAGTTACAGGACAAAGAAGCGAACAATTAACAAATACTAATGCTCTTTTAAAAGAACAGGCTGATGTTGAAGCGAGTAGATTAGATACGAAAAGACAGATTGCTGATTTAGAAGCACAAACTGAATTAAATGCTATAACTAATTTAGAACAAAGATTAGTTAGAGAAAGAGAATTATTGTTACAAAGTTCCGAAGCGAGAAAAGCCGATTTACAAGAACAAATGGCTTTATATAATGAAGGTACTGCTGAAAGAGTTAGATTAGAAAATGAATATGCGTTAGAAGTTGCTAATACAAATGCTAAGGTTAATGATTTAGATAATAAACTTAAAGATCAGAGAGTTAAAACAGAACAAGAGGTTCAAAAGGCGAGAGTTGATGGAATTGCCTCTACATTAGGTAGTATATCTGGTTTAATAGGTGCTTTTGCTGATGAGAATAAAGTTGCTGCTAAGGCGGCTGTTTTGGTTGATGCGGCGGTTGCTGCTATTGGTATATGGAGAGGTTATGCTAAATTAGGACCATTTGGAATTGCTGGTGCTGCTTTACAAACTGCTGCGTTAATTGTTGCTACAAAGAAATCTTTACAGAATATAGATAAAGCGAGTAGAGGTGCTACAACTGGTGGAGGAGGTTATCAAGCACCACCTGCTGTGTCACAAGCGGCTATTAGTCAAAATCAAGCACCAATACCAACATCTATTACGGTTAGTGGAACAGGTTTAGAATCTACAACAGAAGTTGGAACAGGTGCTGGTTCAAGACAACAAAGTGTTAGAGCATATGTAGTTGAATCTGATATAACAGAGACATAGAATAGATTATCTACTTATCAACAAAGAGCAGAGATAGGTTAAAAAATATATATAATTAATATGGAATACAAAATAATTGAATGGGAATTAAATGATGTAATTGGTGAATTACAGAGAATATCATTAGTTAGTGATCCGGCTATTGAGCAGGACTTTATGCTTTTTAACTCGGTTGATTTGATGTTTAAGACAACTGATGAGGAGAAAAGAATAGTTACTGGTTGTGCTATGAGACCTGATATAAAGATTATGAGAAAAGATGAAAATGGTGATTTATATTATGGATTCTTTTCAAAAGATACGGTTAGAAAAGCAGCCGAGATTTTCTTTAAGAAAAATAGTAATGCTAACAATACTAATATAGAACATCAATTTGAAATTGATGGTGCTTATGTTTTTGAAAGTTGGATTGTTGAAAATCCTGAATTAGACAAATCAAAGGCATTAGGTTTTAATGATGTTAAATTAGGTGATTGGTGGGTTAGTATGAAAATTGAAAATGAAGATGTTTGGAACAATTATCTTAAAACAGGTTTAATAAAAGGTTTTTCAGTTGAAATTAGAGCCACGGAAAAAGAAACAGAAGTTTTAAGTAAGATTAAAGAATTATTAGAATCTGATAAAAGTGAGGATGAAAAGTTTGATATAATTAAAAACATATTAAGTTAAAAATCAACAGGTTATTAAAAAAATCTGTCAAAATAGGTATATTTTATATCTATATAAAAATTAAGTATAGTTCGTTATGAATAAAATTGAAATTTTGAAAGAGATTAAGAATCTTATATTTTCAAATAAAGAAGAAAAAGAATTGAATTTTAAAGATTCAAAAGCTAATGACGGTGAAATTATTGTTAGAGTTGAGGCTGATGAATTTGAAGTTGGATTGCCTTTATTTGTTATTACAGAAGATGGATTGATTCAAGCACCTGCTGGAAAACACACATTAGAAGATGGTAGAATAGTTGAAGTTAATGAGGAGGGTGTTATTGTTTCTATCGAGACACCAGAGGTTGAAGAAGAGGTTGAAACACCAGAGGCTGAAATTGAAGTTGAATTAGGTGAGGAAAAGAAAGAAGAAATGGAAGAAGAAAAGGAAGAAGAAAAGAAAGAAGAAATGGAAGAAGAAAAGAAAGAAGTAGAAGTTGTTGATATGGAAAGAGTTATAGGTTTAGAGAAAAGAATTGAGGAGTTAGAATCTATAATCAAAGATGTTTTAGAAACAAGTAAGGAAGTTGCTTCTTTTTCAAGTCAAATTGGAGAAAAGTTAAACTCTGTTATTGATGAAATGCCTGCTGATAAGGAGATTAAGAAATTAAAGAGTGAAAGTTTTTCAAGTGAAAGAAAGAATAAGATTAATGATTCATTAGAATCTATTAAGAATATTAGAAATAAAAAATAATCCGAGAGGATATAAAAAACAATTAAAACGAAATGAGTTTAAATTTAAGTGGTTTATCTGCCTATACAAATGAAAACGCTATGGATCTTATCAAAGAAGCGGTTTTAAAAGGTAGAACAGTTGATTTGGTTAATGTTCAAGGTGGTGTTAAGTCATCTGCTACTATTAACAGATTATCAACAAGTTTGACTGCTGCTGCTGGTGCTTGCGGTTGGTCTGCTACTGGTTCAACAACTTTGGATCAGAGAACTATATCAGTTGATGATATAAAAATTAATGAATCTATTTGTCTAAATGATTTAGAAGGATTCTACACACAAGTACAAATGAACCCTGGTTCATATAATACTGATATTCCTTTTGAGCAGTTGTTTGCTGAAAACAAAAGAGATCAGGTTATGGCTTTGGTTGAAGATTTAGTATGGAAAGGTGATAAAGTTGGTGGATCAGGTAATCTTGCTCTTGCTGATGGTTTCAAAGTTCTTTTTGATGCTGCTATTGCTTCTACTGCTTCAAATGGTGGTACATATTCATCTGCTGCTTTATCAAGCACAATTATTGATAAGGTTGATGAAATGATTGCTAAATTAGATACTGATGTAATTGACGCTGAGGATTTACATTTATTTATGTCTTATTCTGATTACAGAACATATGCTAAGGCGTTAAGAGATGCTAACCTATTCCACTATACAGGTGCTGAAAATCAAGGTTTAGAATTTTCACAAATGGTTCCAGGTACTAATGTAAGAGTAGTTGCTGTAAGAGGTTTAAATGGTGCTTCAAGATGGTTGTTATCACCTGCTTCAAACCTTTATGTAGGTACTGACCTATTGACTGATGCCGAAGATTTTAAGATTTTCTATTCACAAGATAACGACGAAGTAAGATTCCTTGCTAAATGGAAGTTAGGAGTTCAAGCTGCTTTTGTTGAAAATGTAGTATGGTATAGAGCCGTATAATCCAATAAAAAAAACCATTAACTTAAAGGGGTGTTGAAATATACACCCCATAAGTTAAATAAAAAAAACTAAATAAAAAATGAGTTGTTTAATTAATACAGGTTATAGTTTAGGTTGTAGAGATTCTATTGGAGGAATACAGGCTGCTTATATTGGTAATTTTAACTCCGCACAAACATATACATTAGATGCTGATGAAAATATAACCGGAGTTACAGGTTCAACAGTTTCTTATCATACTTTTGAACAAGAAGTGGAAAGTGGTGAATTTAACCAAGAAGGACAATACTCTACTGAAAACGGAACTATATTCTTTAATCAAACTTTAACATTAATGTTTCATAAGAATGATGCTGCTTTGAGAAATCTATTATTGGTTTTATCACAGGCTAATCTTTCAGTTATTGTTAAGGATCAGAGAGGAGAATACTGGTTGTTAGGTTTTCAAAATGGAGTTAGAGCCATAAGTGGTGCTATGAATACTGGTAAGGCATTTGGTGATATGAATGGGGTGTTAATCACATTAGAAGGTAAGGAGCCAGAACCAGCACACAGAATAGATGATATAACATTATTTACTATATCTTAATTTTATATTCTATAATCAAAAGAAAAAAGCCGGGCCTATTCAGTTAGGACGGCTTTTTTTTATTTGAAAAATTATTAAGAGAGCCATATTTATTTTATATATAGAATAAATTAAATATAAACAATATGAAACAGAAACAAAAGCCGATTTTATTTAGAGAAGAAATCTACAATAAAATTGAAGAAGTGAGAAGAGAAAATGGTTTTAGAACTTTAAGTGAAGCCGTAATGTTATTATTAGAAACATATAAAAAAGAATCTATTAATAAATGAATTTAAAGGAAAAATTAGAAATTTTTAAGGAAAAAGGTTGGACTTATAATCCTGAAACAGGTAATGTATATTCTCATACTGGTAAATTGATTAGTCGTGTAGATGATGGGGGTTATATTAGATGTGGTATAAAACAGAATAAAAAAGATATTAAAGTAAATGCTCATCAATTAGCGTGGTTTTTATATTATAACGAAGTTCCTGAATCAAAAGTTGATGACATCCGTTATGAGATTGATCACATAGACAGAGATAAAACGAATAATAAAATATCAAATTTAAGGTATGTTACAAGATCACAAAATCATTTTAATAAAGATGTTAAAGGTTATTATTTTAATAAACTTGCTAATAAATTTCAATCACAAATAATATTAGATTATAAACATATACATTTGGGTTATTTTGAAACAGAAGCAGAAGCGAGACAAGCATATTTAGATGCTAAAAAGATATATCATATCATTTAAGACAAACAATAAAAAAATATATTTAGTAATATGAGATTAGAAATTAAAGAAGAATACAAAGATTTTTTTATTGGTGGAGGATCACTAAAAAAAGTTAAATTATCAGAATTGAGTGAATCTAATTATAAGAGATATTATGATTTAGGTTATCAAAGTTTTTTTAATGTTTATACTGATGAGGAGGTTATGATTAAAAACTCTATATCAGATGATGAGAAAACATTTAAAATTAAAGTTAATAGTGTTTTAGAAGAAGGTGGAATATATATGAAAAAATTAAAATTAGATTAAATGACAATTAATATTTCAAAAAATGAAACAAAAAAGGTGTTTTTTACTTTAACACCTACTTTATCAGATCCTTATTATATATTTAGGTTTGTTTCAAATGATACATCTAATGTTACATTAATGGGTCAGGAGGATATATCAACTGATCCGAGTTTTCAAACATTTACTTTTAGTGAAGGTTCTACATATTCAACTGTTGGTGGTTTTATTTTGAATCCTGGTACATATGATTATTCTGTTTATGAGACGCAGTATAGAGATTTGAATACAGCATCTGCTTCTGGTATATTAAAAACTGGTTTAATGAATGTTGTTGGAAATGAATATGCTTTTTTTGATTATGATGAAGATTATGTTTATTATGATGAAAGTGTTGGATTAAATGTTATAGGAATTACAGGACCTGCTGGACCTACTGGTGCTACTGGACCCACTGGTGCTACTGGATCAATTGGTAGTATATTAGTTTTAGATATGTATAATAGTGGTGATGATGTCATTACAGAATCAGGTGATTTATCATTAGGTAATGTTAGAATAAATGATGAATCTTTATATATTGCTAATGCTAAAAGTGTTACAATAAAAGAAATAGGAAAATACTTAGTGATGTTGAGTTTTTCGGTTAGTGGTACAACAAAACAATATAAAGTTACTACTTATAAAAATGAAGTTGTGGTGCCTGGTGGTGTTAAATACAATTATATTAGTGGTGAGGAAAATTATTCAACAACTGCTTTACAATTTATATTTAATGTAGATAGTGTTAATAGTGTTTTAAGATTTAATTTACAAGTTTTGAATAGTGGTGATGTAAGAGTTTTAAATAATACACTGGATTTAAGTATATTAAAAATATAATAAAATAAGATATGAGTTTTAATATTAAAATAATGAATTTTGCTAAGGGTCAAGAAAAACCTGTTTTTGAGGCGAATAGAAATGGAAAATGGATAAATTATGGTAATGATAATACTTACCCTGAATACTTATTAGATGTTTTCCATAATAGGAGTAATAAACACAAAGCGATTATTAACAGAAAAGTTGATATGATGGTTGGAAATGGTATAGATGCTACAACTGCTGAATTACAAAAGTTTATTAGAAATGTTTGGAGTGATAAAGATATGGAGGAGATTGCTATAAGAATAGCATTTGATTTAGAAATTATGAATGGTTTTTCTTTATATGTTAGATGGAATATAGAAGGAACAAGAATAGTTGCTGTTGATTATTTACCTTTTCATAAGTGTAGATTATCGGTTGATGAAACAGAAGTTTTAGTTAGTAAGGATTGGAAAAATGTTAGAAAGACAGAAAATAAACCTGATTCATATATTTTATTTAACCCGAAAGCGGCTAAGGAATACCCTACACAGGTTTTTTATTATACAGAAGAAACAAATGGAGTTGATTATTACCCGTTGCCTTATTATTCATCTACTTTAACTTGGATTGAATTAGATTATGAGATTGGTAATTTTCATTTAAGTTCTGTTAGAAATGGTTTTATGCCTGGTTTTATTTTGAATTTTGCTACTGGGGTACCAACTATGGAGGAGATGGAGACGGCTTATAAGGAGTTTGAAAGAAAATATACAGGTTCTGATAATGCTGGAAAGTTTATATTAACTTTTAGTGAAGGACAAGATGGAAAGCCAGAGTTAATACCGATTAGTTTAAATGATTCTGATGAAAGATTTATATTATTACAGGACCAGTTAAAAGAGGAGATTTTCGTAGGACACTCGGTTACTAATCCACAATTGTTTGGTATAAGAGTGCCTGGTGAATTAGGTGGAAAAGACCAGTTATTAGAAAGTTTAGCGATTTTTGAATCTGTATATATTAGTAATAGAAGAAAGGTTATTGAAAAGCAGTTAGATAAGATTTCTAAATTTGCTGGTGTTACTGAGCCGATTAAGTTTAGGAAATATACAATAGATTTTGATAATATAGAACAATAAAAAAAATTGATATAAAAATGGCGAGAGTTTTACTTTTAAGTACATATAGGTTAAAGAAAAATACACCGATAGAACAAAATGTTAGTGATGATGTTTTGAATCCTTATATCTATAAGGCGCAGGAGACACATATACAACAATATTTGGGTACTGATTTATATAATAAGATTATGGAAAAAGTAAGTGATGGTTCTATAACTACACCATCACCATATAAGACACTTTTAGATGATTATATAACACCTGCTTTAATTGAGTGGAGTTTTTATGAGGTGTTGCCTTTTATATCTTTAAAGATTACAAACAAATCTATTGGAAGAGGAAATGCTGAATTTTTATCAGAAGGTGATTTAGATGATTTGAAATATTTAAGACAAACAGTTAGAGATTTAGCGGAGTTTTATGGTTCAAGAGTGATAAATTATTTGAAACAATATAGTAACAGTTACCCTGAATATAATACAAATAGTGGTTTAGATAAGATAGTGCCGAATAGTTCAAGTTATTTTAATGGTGTTTATTTAGGTGGTGGAAGATCCAAAGATTGTAGATGGGGATTGGGAGAAAATTGGAAAGACCTTTTTTAATAAAAAGACAAATATATTAAAAATATATTTAGATAAAATAATAAGAATATAGATGAGTAATATAAATTTAACAACTTTATTTAATACACTTGGTGTAGTTGGTGGAAATACTGCTTCTACAAACCAATATGAGTTTTTTAATGGTGTAGAGTGGAGTGATGGAACATTTACATATAACCAATATGAGTTTTTTAAGAAAGCGGCTGGAAGTAGATATGATTTTTTCAAGGATTATGAAAGTGAAAGAGCATTTTATAAGGCGATTGATGATGAAAGAATATATGATTTTTATACATTTTATAAATATGCTGGTGAATATTTATCATCTGCTTTATTTATTGATTTATTTGGTGCGCCTGATGTTGCTTTTTCAGTTAGAAAATTGAATAGTGCTTATACTGGTGCTGCTTTAAGAGTTAGAAAGCCAGGAGATGAAAAAGATATTGGTTTTGTTGGAAATGATTTAGATACTGCTGATATACTTGATTTTGTTGGATCACAGAATTTATTTCCAGATTCAGAAGATGCTTCTGATTTTTCTAACCAAAATTCAGTTACAATTACAACGAATACATTAGATACAACTGACCCGTTAGGTGGAAATACTGCTGATAAAGTTGTTGGTACTGGTACTTGGTTATTAAGAGATAATTTAACTAATGTTGTTAGTGGAAGAACATATACTATATCTGTTTGGGTTAAAGCGGTTAGTGGATCAGCGACATTTAGATTTATTGTAGGTAATGCTTCATCATCTAATATAACAACGACTGATGAGTGGGTTAGATATTCTGCTACTATTGTTTCATCAGGTACTGCTACTGGTGTAATAAGAGATTCATCATCAAATCCGATTGAGGCTTATTTTTGGGGCTTTCAGATTAGTGAAGGATCAGAATTACAAGATTATATAAAAACTGATGGTGCTGTTAATTTAGGTACTGGTTATGTAAGTAAGTGGTATGACCAAAGTGGAAATGGAAATGATGTTACAATAATTAATACAACAGAACAACCACTTATTATGGAAAATGGATTATTAAAGGTTGATGCTAATGGAATTACTGCGCCTTATTTAGATGGTGTTAATGACCAGTTTGAAAATATATTAAATATAGTAAGTAAGGAAAATTTATTTATTATTACAACAACTTCTAAGGCGGATTGGGGAAGCACTTATTCAACAGGTGCTATTTTAGGTGCTGCTAATAACCAGTTTTTAAGGTTTAATGGTGATTTAACAAGATTAGAAGCCAGAATAAGAAATACAAATTATGATGGTAGTTTTGAATCTGTAACCTCATCAATAATAACACCACCAAGTTTAGGTGATAATAAAACAAGAATTATAGGTTTTTACAATTATAATAAAGCCGATTTTGTTGCGGGTAATCCATCAGGAAATGATTATGAATTTGCTGTTTTTGAATATGATACATTAGGAAGCACAGTGAGTACAACTAATTTATTAGATTCTGCTTCTATTAATAATGGTATAGATATTGGAACAAGAAGTCCAAGTGCTGCCGCTGACTGGTTTAAAGGTTTTATACACGAAGTGATGATATATACTGGTGAGAGTGAGTTGTATAGAAGTGATTTTACGATTGATACTGATGGTTGGTTAGTTAGTAATGGTAATATAAGTGCTACATCAAGTGCTTTAAGATTTGTGCCTGATACAAGTTCTTTACAACATTTTACGAGAGTTTTACCTGGATTTGAAGACGATAAAACATATAAAGTTGTTGGTGAGGTTTATATACCATCAAGTGTTACGACATTTACGAAGGTTAGAATATGGACAGCATTTTCTGCGAATGGTTATATTGATATAGATACAAAAGATGCTTGGACTAAGTTTAATATAACTATAAAGCCGAGTGCTGGTGCTTCTTTAAGAGTTCAACCAATACCTGATGTTGGAATTGGTTTTACTGGTAATGATAGTGATTATATTGAAGTTAGAGGTGTTATTATTGATGAAATTTTAGATGATATGAAAGATAAGGTTAATAATTTATCTGATATAAATGCTAACATAAATGATTATTTTGGAGGTTATGGTTCATTATTATTAGATGATGTGTTACTCCAAGCGGCATCAGGGCCGCAGTTGGCACCACCAAATGATGCGGTTGCTTACTCTTTGCGTAAGCTCAGAAGTGCTTATATCGGCAGCGCGGTGAGGGTGCGTAGGAGTAGCGACAATACAGAGCAAGACATTGGGTTTACAAC
>Ga0070752_1002464_pt1 | contig 11940 bp, 7 predicted proteins | sample VirMetDEL_Aug_30_FD_77440 | JGI IMG/M metagenome (GOLD analysis project Ga0070752, IMG submission 77440) | Aqueous microbial communities from the Delaware River and Bay under freshwater to marine salinity gradient to study organic matter... | ecosystem: Environmental > Aquatic > Marine > Coastal ...
ATTGGACCACTGGTGAACACCCTGATCCTCATGGGCACTGCGTGGCTTGTTCTGAAGACCCGCATGCTACTTGCATCGGCTGCATCGGCCAAGATGGCAGCGACCACCGGAATCATGGGTGAACGCCTCAAGGTCGCCAACTTCTGGGCCAATACTTTCGGGAAGACGCTCAAGCGTCACCCAGTGCTGATGCTCGGCTCCATCATCCTGACGGGTGCTATTGCACTCAAGGGTATGAGTAAGGCGTTTGACGATGTTGGTGATGCAGCCAAGAACGCGGCAGAGCCGATTGACCAGTTCTTCGTCGACACGAAGGTCAAGGCGTTTGGTCAGCAGCTGATTGACACTCAGCGGCAGCTGAACCGGATTGCCAACGATCCCAACTTTGCGGATGCTGCTGATCGTATGCGTATGCAGATTTCCCGGCTCCTCAACAACATCAAGCAGCTCCGTTCGCCGACGGTGTCTATTAAGGAGGAGCTGCGCGGCGAGATTGATTTGCTGAGCATGGCTGAGGATAAGCGTGATGAGTACACCAAGATGCTCGCCTATGAACAGCGGCTGGCCCGTGTTGGTATTGATCTCCGGGCGGAAAGCAACCAGTCTCTCCGAGCGGAGATCCTCTCTCTGGTACGTCTGGTCGAATGGAAGAAAAAGTCCAATGAGGAAGACAAGAAGCGGTCTGCGGCTAACGCGAAACTGTTCACGGAGGCGTGGACGTCAGCCATGGAGAAAGCCTCGGACGCAACCGCAGACTTCTTTGAGAAGCTGTCCGATCTGGAGGACCAGATCCGGGACACTGCGGCAGATTTCGGTTCCGCAAAGCTCGCCTCTGAGGAGTACCTGAAAAACGTTCAGCTTCTAGACGCAGCACTCTACAACGGCCTACTGACCCAGGACGAGTACAACAACGCACTCAAGAAGCTGGCCAACGAGTCACTGCCCGAAGTCGAGATTGCTGCTGATGCAGCTAAGCGTGGCGTGGACGACCTGTCCACCGCACTGTGGGAAGGCTTTGCCCAGACGGCGCTCAGCAACACGGAGGACGCCATCGCCGACTTCGTGGTGCGTGGCCGAGGCAACTTCAAGACGTTCGTCAACGCTGTCCTAGAGGATCTCCTGCGGATGATTACGCGTCTGCTGATCCTGCTGCCGCTTATCAACGCTCTGAAGTCTGCCTTCGGTGGCACGAGCGTCAACTACGACGCTGGTAACGCAATGTATGGTGACGGGTTCACGACCGACCAGTTCGGTAACCCAATCAGCCAGCTACAGAACGGCGGATCGTTCCTGGTGGGCCAATCGACCAGCCGATTCCCTGGGTTCGCCAACGGCGGTGGGATGATGGTCGGGGGCAACGGGGGCACTGACTCCCAGCTCGTGGCCTTCCGGGCCTCCCCGAACGAGCGGGTCACCGTGACGCGCCCGGAGCAGTCTATCGGCGGCAATACGACCGTGAATGTCTCTGTCCACAACAACGCACCGGGCACCGAGGCTCGGGTGGAGCAGGGCGAGAACGGTGATACGCGCGTTATCATCGATCAGATCAAAGGGGCCATCAGTGCAGACATCTCCCGTGGCGGAACGGGCCTGAACGCTGCCCTTGAGGGTCGTTACGGTCTCAACGGCGCTTCGGGTATCCAGCTCGGATAACAAGAAACCTGCCCACAGACGGCATTTTTCTGGTATAATACAAGAGTCCAGAGGGGCGGCAACCCCCCTGGACCTCTAATCACCCAAACTAGTAAGAGTAGTTCAAATGACTGAAGGTATTATATCAGATCCGCTGCCGACTGTGGCGGAAATCCAGGAAAAAGGTCAAGAAGTTCAGACCGCTGAAGACCTGGGAAATCTCGATTTGGCCCGGGATTTGAGGAACGAGTTCCTCCTCATGGTACTCCTATTCCTCGGAGGCCAACGATGAAAACCTGCACCAAGTGCGGGGTCGAGAAGACCCCTGGGGAGTTCACCAAGGACAAGTCCCGCGAGGACGGGCTGTACCCCCAGTGCAAGGCATGTCGCAAGGCTTTCCGAGAAGCCAACCGCGAAAAGATCCTGAAGCAGAAGAGGGAGCATTGGCACGCCAACCGCGACGAGATTGGCGTCAAGCGTCGGGCGAAGTACCAAGACAACCCGAAACACACCCTCGCGCTGAACAAGGCGTGGCGTGAAGCCAACCGGGAGAAGATCCGGGAGTCGAGAAGAGCGTACCGCGACACCAACCGGGAGAAGATCCGGGCCAGCAAGAAGCGGTACCGCGACGCCAACAAGGAGAAAATCTTGGAGAAGTCCCGGGCGTACTACGCAGCCAACCCCCACAAGTTCCTGATACACGGCCAGAGGCGTCGGGCCCGCGAGCGCAACGCCGACGGGTCAGCGACCGCCAAGGACATCCAGTCCCGACTCGACGCCCATGGGCACAAGTGCATCTTCTGTGGGTCCACAGAGGACCTGCACCTGGACCACGTCAAGCCCCTGAGCAAGGGTGGGTCGAACTGGCCCAGCAATCTGGCTCCGGCATGCGGCTCGTGCAACCTCTCCAAGCACGCCAAGTGGGGCCCGGATCTGGTCGCCTGGGGCACCGAAAGGTTCGGGGCTGAGCGCGTCAAGTCCTGGCCATTCCCTAAGAAATAGCAACACGCCACCCGCATTTGTGGTATAATACCCGCATGGACGGCGTAATCCCACAGTGGCCCAGTAACATCCTGCCTTTCGCGCCTGAGCGGGGAAGCTATAGCCTACAGCATCAGGACGACTCCGTGCGTACCAGCATGGAAGTCGGACCCAAGCGCGTTCGTCGCCGGTTCACCGACAGCACCTCACTGGTGCAGCTCATTTGGGACTTCAGAGATCTGGAGTTTGACTTCTTCCGCGCGTTCTATACAGACGACCTCCAGAACGGTGCGCTGTGGTTCGATGTGAATCTGTATACCGGCTCGGAATACAGCACCAAACGGGTGCGGTTCCTGGAGCCGTTCAGCGCACGAGACGCTGGGCATCGCCGTTGGAAGGTCACCGCGAAGTGTGAGGTCCGCGACCTGGGCTCTGTCGGCGGCGGCACGGTGTATTTGCTGAATGAATACGGTGAGGATTTTGTGCTGAACACGCTGTTCGCCCAGGCTGACGATTACATCAACAACCACTACTATGATGCGGTCGACCCGCGCTACACCTAATGGCATACAGCTCCTCTGATCTTCAGGACGCGCTCAACAACTTCGTCGACAATCTCGATAACAAGTTGGACCAGATCGTCAACGGCGACGCGTCCACCGATGTCACAATCGACTCCGGAACGGTCCCCAGCATCGCAAAGCTCCAGAACCAGATGCAGGGTTCGCTGACCGCGACGAACTTCGTATTCAGCGGTAACAGCATCCTGACCAGTTTCACCTGCACGGGCGCGAACATCGCGTCCGTGACATCTATTCTGGTGGCTGTCGACGGAGACTGGGTGGCTCCCGCAGATTACTCGATCCTTGGAGTCGACACTGTGGTATTCAGCTCGGCCCCGGCGACTGGAACGAACAACATCCAGATCCGCGTCCTGGGCGTCGGCATTGTTGGGACCACCTCCAACGCTGACAGCGTGAGCTACACCCTTCCTAGCGCGGCTGGAGCAGCCGCGACGGACCTTGAGGCCAAGTCTTCGGAGCGCGTCAGCGTCCAGGACTTCGGAGCCTTGGGCAACGGTACCACGGACGATAGCACCGCCATCCAGGCAGCGATTGACCACTGCAAGACCCTTACGGGCGGCACGGTCTACTTCCCCGCTGGGACCTACAAAATCAACACCCAGATTGACCTGTCGGTGACTGGCGCGTCGGGTAGCTGCCGAGTGAACCTCATCGGTGACAAGGGTGCGACGATCAAGTCGAACATTACGGGCGCGACGGACGGCTACAACACCGCAGGGTTCGCGATCCTGGCCGACGGTTGGCGCGACTCGAAGATCGAGGGGCTGACTTTCGACCACACGCTGCAAGCTGGCAGCGAGTTTGGGTCGATCGCAATCCGTTGCCGCAAGCAGAGCGCCGTCCACAACCGCATCGTGGACTGCTACTTCGTGGGCAACGCTGCTGGCACCATCCCCAACTGGGGCGGCGGTGACCCGGAGACTGTTGCAGTGAAGATGATCGGCAACGAGTCTGGTGCAGCAAGCACCGGCTACGCGTGCTACTGGAACCATATGCGCGGCTGTGTCTTCAACATCTTCCGGGACAGCGTTCGACTCGTCGAGGGTGACGGTTCGGTCAGCACGAAAGAGTGTAACGCCCACCAGTTCTATCAGTGCCACTTCGAGCGATACATCGTTGCGCTCAACATCGACACTTCGGACGAGGTCGTCGTCCTTGGTGGCTGGTGGAACGCCGCCCAGGGTCAGGCAGGGATCGAGGGTGGCTTCACCTACGCGGTGAAGCTGGACTCGACCTACTGCTACATCCAGGGAATCGCAGAGCCTGGGACGGACTCGAAGGTGGCCAACATCCAGTCGGCTGCCACGGGAAATACGATCAATGTGATCGATAACACCGGGTCGAGCAACACGATCGATCCGCTCGCTGCGAACAACAACACCATCATCAACCGTGACAAGTACGACGGTATGGCCGAACTGAACTGGACTGGAACCACGGCAGGTTCCGCAGGAGCTGTTGCGGGCTACATCGAGATGGAAGTCAACGGCACTACCTACAAGGTTCCTTACCACGCTACTAGCTAACCATGGCCGCTACCGCAGCACAACTTGAGGCCGCCCTGGCCAACTTCCTGGACAACTTGGATAACAAGCTGGATGTCATCGTCAACGGTGACTCGTCCACTGATGTTACCACGGACTCTGGGACGGTTCCCACGATCGCCAAGCTGTTCAACCAGATGACCAGCAGCCTGACTGCTGGCAACAACGAGTTCACAGCTACCGCCTCCCAGACGGACTTCGTCTGCACCGGCAAGGATATTCCTGGTGTCAACTCGGTCATCGTCACGGTGGATGGCAGCGTCCAGGAGGCGTCGACCTACACGATCCAGACCACCACGACCAGCAACGACACGGTGCGCCTCGCGTCGGGTCTTGCAGGGGGTGAACTCGTGCAGGTCCGCCTGTTGGCGGCTCCGCAAAGTATCGGCACGACCGACGCGAACGCTGTCACCTACAATCAAGGCTCGACGGGATCGTCCAGCCGCTTCGTGGAGGACAAGTTCCAGAAAGAGCTGCTGAGTGTCATCGACTTCGGCGCGGACCCGACTGGAGCTACCACCAGTGCTACGGCGTTCACCAATGCCATGAACGAAGCTATGTCGACTGGGCGAACCCTGTTCGTTCCGGCAGGTAGCTACGACATCGGCGTGTGGACGGTTCTCACCACCACTGGGGCACTCACCATGGTGGGGGAGGTTGGCACTACGATCACCTGGAGCGGTGGCGGTACGGGCCAGTTCGTTCGCCCGGAACACAGCACCATCATCCGAGACATCGAGTTTGCGGACTGGGACAGCGTGATCCGAACGACTACCTCCGCAGCCACTGGCACCCGGATCGACCGACTGGAGATCACGGGCTGCAAGTTTACTGGCAGCACTGGGGATGTCATCTTCAGTCGGGTTCCGGTAAGCTCTGCCCGCATCGCAGATAACATCTTCGACGGTACGGGTACTGCGATGACCTCGGACACGGTTATCGAGTTCGGTATCGGCGGCACGGATGGTGATGGCAAGTTCCGCAATGTTGTTATTGAGAACAACCTATTCGAGAACATCGATGTCGAGGTGGCCTCGACATTCCGGTTCATCTACTTCCAGGGCGAGTATTCCCGGATCGTGGGCAACATGTTCCGGAACAACGACCGCACGCTGAACACGAACAATGTCGAGGTCATTAAGGTCGCTGGGCACGATAATATTATCTCCGGCAACATCCTTAACGACTTCGGCACCACCGTCACGCCAGCTTCGATCGCTGGTATTCTGGTGACCGGTGTTGATCGTGGAGTTGCACTTACCGCTGGGTCGGTGTCGGATAACCTGGAGGGGCACTCTAATGTCATCCGAGAAAACTTCATCGGTAACCACTACTCCACGGCAGCTGCCGTAAACAACTGTAACGGCATCAACAACATTACCCAAGATGTGCAGATCTTGGGCAACATCATCCAGGGAATCGCTGGGGCGACTCACGGTGCCGCGATCTACCATGTAAACTCGTCCGCAACAGAGTCCGTGGTGGTCCGCAACAACATTGTCCGCTCGGAGGATGCCTCAAGTAACCACACGCGCGACGGCATCTACCTTGACACGGACGGTCAGGCCATTGTGTCGGGTAACGCCGTTTACGGATTCAAGCGGTACGGCTTCTACCTCAACTCGGATTCGACGGGTGCCTTGGTTGCTGCGTGTGGAGGTAATGTGGTCGACGACGCCGGTCAGGGTTCGGAGAGTAGTGCATCAGGCATTCGCCTACAACGCGGAGCCTGGACCTGCACGGGTAACACCGTGAACACCACGCAGGCAGACTACGGCATCTATGTCGCAGCCACCACAGATGGGTGTGTGGTCACCGGTAACCGAGCGGAGTGCGCCAGCGCCACCGGTATCCGACTGGTGGATAACAGCGCGAGCGGCGAGGGTCACCTCGTCACTGGAAACTCTATCCAGAACAGCACGACTGGCATCACCCAAGACGCTGGTGGTGACCATAAGGTCAACAACAACATCATCGACGGGGCGATCGACACGATCCCAGGCGTGATCTTCGCGGGTGTGTTCTCGCTGACGCGGACTGGCACCACCTGGAGCGTAGCTAGTTCGTACAACGAGGTTAACTACGCATCCTTCACCTCGGTGAGTGTTGACAACATCGAGTTCAACTTCACGACCACAGAGCCAGACGCGAACTACATGGTGATCCCGCAGTATAACGGTCAGGTCAGTACCTGGAACCGTTCGACCAACAAACTTGGTGTCACCTGGACTGACGGTAGTGGCTTCAGCAGCACCACCCTGCATGTCATCTGCTACCGAATCTAATGGCTGACCTCACGGAAGCAATCCAGGAAGCATACGCCTCGGCCTCTACGGACGAGGTGATCCTGCACACCCTGGAACTCAACCACCCGAGCTTTGCGGAGCCGGTGCGGGTCGTGCGGGACTTCGGCCAACTGTTGGAAGCCGCGACGGAGTACGGCGGGCTGGACATTTACGGTCACACCCTGGGTCTTGAGGATGGTACGACTGCCAACTTCGTTGGCATGATGTTCGACTTCGAGCTGCCCGAACAGGAGCAAAACAAGGTTCCGGAGCTTTCGATCACGCTGGACAATGTGACGCGTGATGTGACCCAGTACCTGGACACGGCGGTTCTGACGGACTCCCCGATCACCGTGACCTACCGGGAGTACCTCCTCAGTTCCCCGAACACGATCCAATACACCCTCAGCGGTCTGTCGGTTCGCAAGGTCAAGTGCAGCAACGCACGCGTCACGATGACCGCGTTGTTCACCAACCTACACAACAAAGCCTTCCCGAACAAGGTCTACCGACCCTCGGAGTATCCGGGCCTGCTGTAATGATCGACGACCTGTTGGGTAAGCCGTGGAAGTCTGGCGCATACGGTCCAACGCACTACGATTGCTGGGGACTTGTCTGGGCGGTCCAAGACAGGCTCGGGGCGGTTGTCCCCCAGCTGGAGGATACGCCCAAGAAGCTGTCTGAAATCGCCCGAACCTTTCGGGACACGGATATTCGCGATAACCTCGTGAAGCTGGACGGACCCCAGCATGGTGCCATCGTTGAGATGGCGCACTCGACGCGCCCGTACCATGTGGGCGTGTACCTCGACTACGACCGTGGGGGAATCCTCCACTCCATCGGAAAGCTCGGTGTCCAGTGGGACACCCTCCAGAGCCTGAAGGGCGCTGGCTGGAATCACCTGACCTACTATGCAGTGCAGTAACGAACTGTCGACCCCGCTGGCTAACCTGGAGAAGCAGCCGCTTGTTCCGGGTACGACCATCCAGGACCACTACGACAACTGGGACCTTCCCCAGGCTGTTCCGGTGGTGTGCTTCTATAACGGGGAGCCGACGCTGCGTGCAGACTGGGATACCGTCGTTGGCGAAGAAGACCAGCTTGGGTTTATGGTGCTGCCCCTGGGCAACGATGAGGAGGGCAAAAGCCTGCTGCGAACGGTCGCGATGATCGCAGTCACCGTGGCCGCGTTCGCGTTGATGCCAGCCAACCCTATGTGGTACCATTACGCAGCCCAGATGGCTGCGATCACCGCCGGGTCGTTCCTGGTCAACGAGCTGATCCCGATGCCGACGGAGGACCCGTCGACGCAGGAGCAGAAGTCGGAGGGACTCTCTCCGACCTACTCGGTCAGTGCGCGTGGTAACCGTGCCCGACTGGGTGACCCGGTGTCCAAGGTGTACGGCACCTTCAAGTACTTCCCGGACTATGTAGCGACGCCGTACAGCGAGTACGAGAACAACTATCAGGTTCTCTACCAGCACTACTCCCTGGGCGCTGGTTCGTCGGAGATCAAGTCACTGTCTTTCGGAGACATCACCTACTGGGAAGACGGCGACTACACTGGTGAGTTGGAAGATGTTGAGGTAGAGTTCGTTCCGGCTGGTGAGATCTCCGCACTGATCCCGGACACGATCACCACCTCGGCAAATGTCAGCAACCTGGACTTCGACTTCAAGTTTTGCGCGTCGTATGTTGATGTGACGGTTCCTGGGGACTCTCGGATTACGCTGAACACGGACCCGAAACAGCCACTGGAAGGTTCTCAACACAACTTCTCGATCTTCAGCCAGGGTGACACCGTCCGCCTCCGCAACTACAGCCCGTCAGATCCCAGCGCGAACGGCGACGGCAGCACCTACGAGGTCACATATGTTGACCCGGACAACCAGTACATTGAGGTCGACGGCATCCTGACACCGGAGACCGAAGCGAAGCTAATCGTCGACTTCGACCGAGACGACCGATATGTTGGGTGGTTCCCTGCGTGCAACGCTGATGAGACCATTGACACCATCCGCCTGACCGTGGTGCTTCCGCGAGGCAACTTCAAGATCGCTTCGGACGGCAGCATCGGCGGCAACACGACGACGTATACTGTCTACGCTCGGTCGATCGACACCGAAGGCAACCCTGACGGGGTCCACCCCACTGAGGAGAAGACCTTCACGATCACGGAGGTTAGCAACAAGCCGATCTACAAGACCCACGAGATCGAGGTCCCTTCCGCGCGGTGGGAGGTCCGTATCGTTCGCGAAGACCCCACGCTTTCCCTTCAGGATACCCGGTACGGTGACGCCACTGTGTGGCAGTCCCTGGGTGGTCGTGCAGCCGCTTCGGCGTCGCTACCGATCGACACCCTGGCCGTCAAGATCCGTGCGACCAACCAGCTCGCACAGTCGGTCAGTACGAAGATGAGCGCCGTGCAGCAGTCCCGCACCCCCGTGTGGGATGAAGAGGATGGCTGGTCCGAGCAGGCCACCAACAACCCCGTATGGGCCGCTGTGGACATGCTGCGAAGCAGTGAGTACGGTGCTGGTGTGTCCGACGACAACCTGGACCTAGACACCTTTGCGTACTACGCGAACCTCGCGGACTTGGCTGGTGATGAGTTCAACGCTGTCATTGACCGCAAGATGTCTGTCTGGGAGTGCGTAGGATACGCGCTTCGGGTCATGCGCTCGCAGCCCATCATGTTGGGTAGCACCTTCAGCATGATCCGAGACGAGCCTAAGAGCGTCGCCAGCGCCGTGTTTACGCCGCGCAACATCGTCAAGGACAGCTTCAACATCGAGTATGACCTGACGGGAGACGACAGCCCGGACCATGTGATCGTCGAGTTCCTGAACGAGCTAACCGACTACACGGTTAGCGAGAAGGTCTGCAAGCTGGGTGAGGACGACGATACCCCGGCACGCGTGAGACTGTTCGGCGTGACCAGGGAGCAGCAGGCGTTCCGCGAGGGCATGTATCAGGCTCGCGCAAACAAGTACCGCCGCACTACGATCAACTTCAAGACTGAGTTGGACGGTCGTGTTCTCCTGCGGGGCGATAAGATCCTGGTCAGCCATGACATGCCTCAGTGGGGGCAGTCGAGTGAGGTGTTCGCCTACGATTCTGGTACGCGCACCCTTACGGTTCGGGACGAGTTGATCTTCGCTGACGGTGAGTCGCATGTCGTGGCTCTCCGCAAACCAGACGGGTCCGAATGGGGCCCTGTCGGCGCTACCGCAGTCCCTGGGAATCCGCTCCAGGTTGTCCTGGATGAGGACGATGTGGCTGCCCAGAGCGAAAGCGTGGATAGTATCCTGACGATCAACGATGTCGCTAAGGAGCCCACCAAGGTCGTCTTTGGTACTGTCGACACCTACGCCAAGCCCTTCACGGTCCTGGCAGTCCGTCCGGACGGCACCGAGATGGTGTACATTCGTGCAGCCAACTACGCTCCGGAGGTATACGAGGCAGACGAGTACACCCAGGAAGAGGACGGTGGTGAATCGTCCGGACGCAGCTCGGCCCCCACGGTCGACGATCTGGTCGTGTTCCAGACGGGTGGTGGTACGACCGCGCCCATCGAGTTGAACGCGGCCTGGACGGCTGCGGGTAACGCATCGTTCTACGGTCTGGATTACAGCTACGACAACGCAACCTGGATCAACGCCTACGAGGGCACGAACACCAACGCCACCTTCACTACTGGCACTGGGACGATCTACTTCCGCGTCGCTGGGTACGGGGATGTTCGTGGTGACTACGCATACTACCAGGACAGCTTCGGACTCTCTATGAGCCCCCCGTCGGGCGCGGGCACGGCCAGCGCGAGCTACGATCAAGACACCGGAAACCTTGCGGTCTCCTGGGAGTCTGACGACAGCGCCGCGTACTACCAAGTGACCATCGGTGATGGGACCACCTCACTGACGGTCACCACGACGACGCCTGCGTACACGTTCACCGCATCCCAGATTGCGGATGCTGGTGGACCCTGGAGCAGCTACGATATCGATGTTGTAGCCGTAAACTCTGCTGGATCGTCGGCACCCACAACGGCAACTAGTACGATCACCGTACCTGCCCCCAGCAGCGTCAGCATCGACAACGACTGGGAGGGTCCGGAACACAGTATCGTGGCTTCGTGGGCCCCCGTGGTTCAGGCAGACAGCTACACGGTTCAGCTATATCTGGGTGGTTCTCTCCAGGACACCTTCACGACCTACGCACCGTACATCGTGATTCCGTCCCAGTTGGTGGACGAATACACGATTGGTCGTGCGGCGCAGGTCAGCGTGTCGGCTAATGCCGGTACGATCATCACCGGAATCGCCACGGACACGGTCACAGATACCGCTCCGGCAGTTCCGAGCAACATCACGACCTCCTCCCCCTCAACTGGAAACCTGACTGTGTCTTGGGATGCTGTTACGGACGACGACTTGCGTGAGTATCGACTCTACGCGGCAGCTTCGAGCGGCTTCACGCCGTCTGCGAGCAACCTCGTCTACTCTGGAACTGCCACTTCTGTGAGTGTTGGTGGACTGCCCAGTGCGGCCACGATCTACATGCAGCTGGTTGCCGTCGACTACATTGAGGGAGGACTCAACTATTCCTCTGAGTTTAGCCAGACGATCACCTAAACATGACGATATCAAGCCCACGCGACCTTACCCCCATCCAGGTGGAGACCATCTTCGAGCAGGACCCCTACCAGGGCGTAGCTATAGTTGCTGTCGAAACCAATAGGTTCCTCTGGGTGAACCAGAAGTATGCCGAAATCCTCGGCTATTCGGCAGACCAACTGGTTGGCACTGCCTGGACTTCCATCACCATGGAGGACGACCGCGCACACGATCTCGCCATGGTGCGGCGGGTCCTCGATCCCAACGATGTCCTCCAGAACTACACGATGAAGAAGAA
>Ga0070752_1002465_pt1 | contig 11937 bp, 13 predicted proteins | sample VirMetDEL_Aug_30_FD_77440 | JGI IMG/M metagenome (GOLD analysis project Ga0070752, IMG submission 77440) | Aqueous microbial communities from the Delaware River and Bay under freshwater to marine salinity gradient to study organic matter... | ecosystem: Environmental > Aquatic > Marine > Coastal...
ACATTATTGGTACCACCGACACTAAAATCTATTTTATTATCATATCCTGCTTGTAATATGTTGATAACTACATTATCACCTGTTTGATCAAGTAAAACTTCATTGTCTTGTGCATTTGCTGTAGCAGGTATTAATAAAAACATACCCAATATGATATAACCTAATACTAATAGAGGAGTATCTTTTGGTCTCATTTCATTTAATTTTTTGTCTATGTTCATAATACTATTTATTACTGTTGTGTTATTGTTATTCTAATTCCTTCGCAATTATTTAAACACATCACAGTATCTCCTAAGTCTTTATCTCTTACTTCTATAATTCCTGCTGAACCTTTTTTAATTTTTAGACTGGTGTAATTAGTACCTACTCTTAAGAAAAATACTTTGCCATCAACATCTGGAAGTATATTAAACTGGTTGTCACCCTGTACACCAAATCCTCTGTCTACTAATCTATCACTGCCTGTGCTTTCTTCTTGTTCTCCTAGAGCATCTGCTTCTTCCATTATCTCTAAAAGGTCTCTCAAAAAGTCAACATCTAAAAAGTTTATGTCTAATTCTGTAAATTCTAATTCTCGTTCTGCGGCTTTACCTAAATCTTCACTTTCTAAAAAGTCTTTGTCTAAACCGTCAAAATCTAATAGTCCGCCATCTCCTTTGAGTGTTTCTTGCTGATCTTCTTCTGCTTTAACAATTTCCTCTGGCTTACTCACAATAAACATATTGTCAATCTGATTTAAATCCAAATCAACTAATGTCACAGGTTGAGTTGGTGATTGTTCAAACGTACTCACCATTACAGCCTGAAAGGCTTCTTCTAATGTTACTGTTCCGCCATCATTAGTAACTGTTATACTTCCACTAGGCCTACAACCTTCCTCTAATTTTATTTTATCATTACAATTTGCATCTGGTAATAATATTACCAAACTTCTACCCAGTTCATCTACTGTGGTAGTAAAATCTGTTCCCCTAATACCTATACTTGCAGTAGGAGTCTGTATCTGTATATTTTCTTTTGGTACTAATCCTAAACCCCCGGTGGCAAATCTTGCTGTACCTGACACAAAATTCATTGCCATTTTACTTTTACTAGGGTTTGGATCATAAACATACTCTGTAATTTCTATCAGTGTATGTTCTGTTAAACTGATTTGTGTATCGTCAACAAACTTAATTTTAAGTCTGCCATTTTCTGTTTCTACATTGTCGTAACTTTGTACATCTGTATCTAACTGTGCTGTTAATTCTTCGCCTGTGGTCCTAACAATACTGCCAGGTTTACCACTTTGTTCAAATACGCCGCCAATTGGTTCGGCGGCGTATGAGTTTCCTATTGCAATTAGTAAAACTGCGACTACGAATTTAGTCGGTTTGTTTAATACTAACTGAAGCATTTTCGCTGTCTATTTCGACGTTGATAGTACCTGTACAAGCAGGCGTACATGTTGTAGTCATATTCTGAGTGAACTGGAAATCTCCATCACTACCGTCTATGTCTGCTGTAAGACTTGCACCACTATTTCCGCTCTGTGATGTTGCTAAAGCATTATCATCACCGGTAATGTCGAAGTTCCACACAACATTGTCTGCATCAACTAAGATACCTACCATTGTGCTTGTTCCAGTGTTATTTGTGCCAACACCGGCCGTCCAAACATTACTGTTAGTAAAACTTGTATCAAAATCATTTCTGCTACCTAGTATTACTAAATCAAAGTTTAAATATTCTGCACTAGCACTTTCGCCTATGCCTATGTCAAATATGTTACCGTCACCCTGTATGCTTGAAAGCATATCAGCATAGTCGGCACTACCTGTTGATCCTGCATCAATGTCAAAGATGTTACTACTACCTAAGTTGTAAAAATCTAAAACACTGGAGCCACTACCGTCTAAAACTATAGATCCAAAAAAGTCATTGTTATCACCGTCTTGTATGAGGTCTAGTATTATACTACCACCACTTAGTAATAAGTCAGAACTTTCTGTTGCGTCTCCCGACACAGTATTACCTGTACCAGCCTGCAAAATCGTAAGCACTAAGTTATCACCGTCTTGATCTAGTAAAACTTCGTTGTCATCTGCAAGTATTGGATAGGACATTAGTCCGATTAAAGCGAAGACACTAACCGCTAAGTTTTTAAATATCTTCATTGTTATTCTCCATTAATGGTTTATTATTCTTTAGAAGAACCTTCTTCCAAAGTGGTAATGAGTTTGGGTCTTTCGAAAATTGTTCCAAATCTCTCTCGTCAGTAAGATTGCCGTTTTCCTTAAGACTCATCCAGTAGGCTTGCTCTTGCTCCTCTACCTGTTCGTCCCAATCTTCCGGATAAACAATCTTCCAGTATCCTCTTTCATCACCTTGCTTAATAAGTTCTAACACCGCGGCCTCAATCGCTGATCGGACTGCAAATGTTACACTTTCGTTTTGTGTCATACCACTTTCCAGTTCTAGCAGTTTAGTGTCCATATCTACAAATCTAAATACGTCTCCTGCCTGCCCTGAACTTAACACGGTCTTTTGTGTCTGCACGTTTAATATAACTTCACCTGTAAGAGTACTTACAGCACGAAGTGATACTACTATACTATCTCTTCGATATTGGTTTGTTGTACCAATACCCAAATATCTTGCCCCTGTACCTCCTGTCTCAATATTAGTGTCGTATCCTATGATACCACCTTCTAATATCATTCCAGCAAATAACATTGGCTGTAATTCTTGGAACTCATCTAAACCTGCCTGTTTGGCAGTCTCTGAACGAGTGCTTCGAACTATTTGTCTTTCTCTGACTAAGTTATCTAAACCCAGTCCTCTTTCAACTACTCTAAACCAAGTTCCTTTTGGATTCTCTCCTGAACCTGCCGCCTTTAGAGCGTCAACTAATAAACTTTTTGCGTCTTGCGTAACTGCTGTGCTAAAACTAGCAACTCCGTCTTGACTTTTTCTTTGTCCTGTTCCATCACCAAATGTGTATATGGCGACCACAGGCATTGTTTCTGCCGGTGGCAGATATCTTAATTTTCTATATGTGGGTAATTCTACTTTTTGTGGTTCTTCAACACACTCTAAAAAGTCTGTCTGACACATCTCATCGCCCGGAATAGCAATACTGGCACAACCACTTAAATATAGAACACCTATCAGTGCTATTAAGATATTTTTAGTCATTAACCACCTGCTATTTGGCCTATGCCAATTGGTATTTCAATTTCTGTTATTGTTCCATCTGGATCAACAATAGTAAGTTTAATTACTTCTAAACCATCTGCATTTGTAATTACTTCATATGTAACTGTGTTGCCTTCAATATCAAATGCTCCATTGGTTGAACCTGTACAACTAATTACAGTTGCAGGGTCACAAAACATACTGTCAACTAATCCTTTAGAAATTTGTGAATAAATTCTACTTTCCAAGTTTCTAATAAACTTGTTTATTGTGCTGTTATCATCTTCTCTTTCTTTGGCCTTTAATGCCGCTTCAATATCTGATTTAATTTTATCACGTCTAGATTTTTCTTGGTTCTCAATAGTCAAATAATGAGCACCTGTTCCTGAGCCACTAAAACTTGGATTTTTAAATTTAAACTTTATCTCATCTGCAGATAAATTAAAACTAAAAATTGATAATAAGAATGCTACTGGTAATATTAATTTCATTTTTTCTTTTTCTCCCTCTCAAGTTCATCTAAAGCCTTCTGAGCTTCAGCATCTTTGAGGACCTCCTGTCTTGCTCTATATTCAAGAACTACATCGACTTTTTGTTGAAGTCTTATAAGATCTTGATCAAGCATACGAGTTTTATCTATTACTCTTATCAATGCTATATGCATGTCGTGTAATGCAGGATCTATATGTTCGCCTATAAATCTCCATATGTAGTAGATAAAGTAGCCAAGCCCAACCGCCATAACTACGGGGAATCCGTAATCTGCAATCAGTTGTGCTAAATCCACTAGTCTCTCCTAGCATCAACCTTACCGTCTTCGACGAAGTTTTCTGCTCTTGCGATACGTTCTATATCTGGTCTTAATTCTAAGGCACTACTTACTAGCAAATCAATTTTCATCATTTCATTACTCATTGTACTTGCTCTTGCTTCTAAACTTTTGCAAAACATAGTAAGTGTTTTTACTTGATCGACGACACCTTCCATAATCTGTTTAATTACCAAAAAGATAAAGAAACCCATTACAAGACTGCCGGCGATTGGTGCTCCTACCTCTGCAATTAATAAAAAGATATCTTCCATATTATTTCCTGTGTTTGTTACTCTCTACAGTATTTATCATTTTTTAGAGTAAGAGACATTACTCAAAAAAAAGGAGCACCTAAATGCTCCTCTTTTGTAAAGTTTGTAAAGTTTACACTACTAAAATTTCAATAATGCCTTCACCGTCGTCTTCTTTGGCTTCAATTGCTTTACCAATAATTGTTCCAGGCATAGTTTGATTTGCCTGCATACCGTGTCCTTTAATTGAGGACGTAACAATTAATGCACCCTTCTCAACGTATCCTGTTACTTTACAAGGAACCCTTCCTTTTAAAGCAATCGCTACACCGTCTGCATCGCTGTTCATTAAGTATGCTGGATCTGTACTAACAACACCTGCTACTCTATGATCTGCATCTAGTTCACATGCTGTGACTTCTGCATCACCACCAAATACAACAACTGTACCTGGTTCGTAATCTTCATCTGCAGAATATTTCTCAGCCAAGTCCGCATATTGTGCCTGTGTTGCTGTAGCAGTAATTGTACCTGCACTAAAGTTACCTGAACCATCTCTAGCAACAACTTTACTTGCTGTATTGGCCGATGTTGCGTCAACATTTAATGTTACGCCGCCACTTGTACCGCCACCTGTTAAGTAAGAACCTGCTGTTACGGCTGTAATATCACCAACATTAGTTGTCCAACCTACGTCATTATTAAAGTCACTTAGTGTAATTTCACTAATTAATTTTCTTCTTTCTGCACCGTTATCAAGTAGGATAAGTTCATCTTGTGAACCATCAACTGCCGCTGTCATATCAGTAAATTCTGATAAGTCTAATGCTAATGAAATTGTTCCTGAACTTGTAACTGTTCCGCCACCGCTTAAACCTGTACCAGCACTTACGGCAACACTTGTTACTGTACCTGTTGTTGTAGAGTATCCTAGTCCTGTAACAAAGTCATAAACTTGATCACCTGTTGGGATAGTACTTGCACCGTTTGATACTGCACCAGTATTAACGTTAAGTGTGACTGTACCTGATGTACCACCACCTGTTAATCCTGTTCCTGCTGTAACACCTGTTACATATCCAGTATCTGTAAGACTAATTGCACCAGTTCCACTATCATAAGTAATACCAGTTCCACCACTAAATAATCCTCTAACATCAGAGTTTGCAAGTTCTATATCATCTGCATTAACAGTAATACCATAACCGCCAACTGCATTTAAAGTAACAGCGCCAGATGAACCGCCACCTGTTAAACCGTTACCAGCAGTTACGCCTGTGATGTCACCAACATTAGTTGTATAACCAAAACTTTCAATTCTATCATTGATTGCCGCTGATGTCATCAATGTTGTATCATTGTCTGCAAATGATTCTACACTTGTTGTCAACGATCCTGCCGCTAGTTCTGATACTGTTAATCCACTTACGTTAAGTGTAACTGAACCACTTGCACCACCACCTGTTAAACCAGTACCAGCAGTAACACCTGTGATGTCACCAACATTAGTTGTAAATCCTGCATCGTTATTGAATATACTTAATCCAATTTCATTAGCCGCTTTTCTTCTATCAGCACCTGCATCAAGTACAATAAATTCATCTGTACCTGCCATAGCCGCTGTCATATCTGTTAGTTCACTTAGATCAACTGAAACACTACCACTTGATATAGCAATACCTGTTCCACCACTAAAGTGAGCTCTTACTTCTAAAGCACTCGGGCCTGTATATGTAAACACACCTGCTGAATAACTTAATGATCCGTCTCCACCTGCATCACTAACACTGAAGAATCCTTCAACGTCACTTTCTGTTAGCATATTATAATATGTACTTCCGTCGTTTGTAAACTGCCACTTATCGTTTGACTCGTCCCAGTTAAGGAATACATCACTTGAAGAGCCTCTATCTACTTGAATACCTGCATTCTCTGAAGGGGTACCAGATGTGCCATTATTCAATACAATAATATTATCTTCAATTGCTAAAGTTTCTGTACTTACAGTAGTTTGTGTACCATTAATAGTTAAGTTACCAGAAATAATAATGTCGTCACCAAATGTTTTAGCACCGTTTACAGTTTGTGTACCCGTTGTTCTTACAACTGTACTATCAACTGCAAAACTTCTAGAAGTAGTAATATCACCACCTCCACTTAGACCGTCACCTGCTGTTAATGTAACACTACTGTGATCAATATGTTCGTTTGCAACATAGCCACTTAAACTGTGGATGTCTATAGCACTATCGTCTGTACTAATCTCACCACTGGAAATTGCTATACCTGTTCCTGCACTAAAGTGAGCTCTTACTTCTGAAGCACTTGGGCCTGTATATGTAAATGCACCTGTTGAACTGTTATATGCAAATGAACCATCTCCGCCTGCATCTGTGGCACTTACTAAACCTCTTACTTCTGCGTCTGTTCTTTCTGTAAAACTATATATACCAGTTGCTGAGTTATAACTTAGATCTCCACCAGCACTAAACAGTGAACGTGTAGTTGTATTTGTTGTGGCATCACCAGCAACACTTACATTAGAACCACCAAATTGTAATTGGCCGTCTGCTACACTAATTGTTGTTCCGCCTAGATTAATTGTACTACCTGCTAAGTATAAGTCGTTCCAAACTGCTGTTGAACTACCTAAATCGTATGTTGCATTTGCACTAGGTATTAAATCACCTGCCCATGCGGCTGTGTAATCTAGATTAACTGTAACAGTACCAGAAGTACCACCACCACTTAAACCAGTTCCTGCTGTAACACCTTCTATGTCACCAGCATCATTAGTAAAACTAATAACACCTGTGCTGTTGTCATATGAAATGTCGCCACTTGCACTAAACAATGCTCTAACATCTGCATTGCTAAGTTCTATATCATCTGCATTAACAGTGATACCAAATCCGCCTACTGCATTTATAGTTGCGTCACCACTTGTAGTACCGCCTGTTAAACCAGAACCTGCTACAACAGATGTAATATCACCTGCCGCCGCCGCTTCTACTTCTGTATATTTTGCAAGTCTAAAACCACCTGCTGTTGAACCATCATGAACTATGACGGTATTTAAATCTGTATCTATCGTGATCTCACCCGCCAAACCAGTAAAACTACTATGTTGGCTTGTAGTACCTCGACGTCTTTGAATTGCTGTTGCCATTTTAAACCCCTAATTTGTTTATAGCATTTTTGTTATAATGTATTTATCAATTATCTTAGAATCCACTGTTCTATGTCATCGTTAATATCGGAAATTTTAAACCAATGTTTTTCGACTATTTGTCCTTTCCACATATTAACTCTACCCACTAAGACTACTATTGCCCATCCTCTTTTTAATTTTGGTACAAACGGGCGATCAATATCAAAAATTTCGTTAAAAACCTTTAAATGCATATCTGAACCATCTTCATATGTTTCATAAATTATTGCATCTTCAGGTAATGCAAATTCTTTACTTAAACTACTTAAATAATGACTTTGCAAAATCCCTTCATCATCTATCCATTCAACAATTTTATATTTCTTTGTTTTAGGATTTTGATTTTCCTGTAGTTGATACTTGTTTTCCCAAGCATTCCAACCTGCATCACCTATAACTGCGGCATTTTCTACAATTACACCTAATACTGTATCGCCTTCATCTGCAACTACTAGTTTGCCTTCAGCATTTAAAGTAACTGTGTACCCTGTACGGTCTTCATTTTTTTGATTACCGTCTGCCCATTCAAAAAGTTCTGCATATCCTGTACTGTTAGAGAAGTATCCTGTTTCTGTATGTACACTTCCTTCTCCATCAACTTTAAAAACTTCTAATCCGTTTTTACTGTCGTCAACTGTATCTGCTTTTGCACTAATAAAATTAAATTTATCACTGTTAGGTGCCTTAGTCTGTAAATTTAAAACATTACTATTAAAATATCTACTGTTTGCTAATGCTGTAACCTTTGGTGTATCATTTTCTTTACCTATTACTGCAAATGTACTTTCTGTACTGTCTTCCATTGCACCTAATCTTAACTGTCCGTTACTTGTTAAATTAAGGCCCTGCCTATTTCCTCTACTAACACTTCTAAATACAAAAGAACCTTCATCATCTCCGTCTCCTTCTACAATAAGTCCCCTTGTACTACCTAACCCTGTTGTGGGCATAGGTGCTTCACTGGTATAGTTTGCTCTTATATGCATACTTCCTATACCGGAACTTCTAGGTGCTTTAGTACCTATTCCTACTGCACCAGTTTTAGCAAGTGTAATTAAGGGTTTATCAACTTCACTAATTACTAATCCGTCTAAATCTGATACAAATGTATATCTTTTTTCTCCCTCTAACGTTAAAGTGCTTCTATTTAACGTTGCTTCTGTTTGTTTAACAGGAGCCTGTATCACGGATTCAGGAACATCAATCTCTATATTTAAAATTGCTTCTTGTATCTGTTCCTGTATTTCTTTTCTTAATTCTTTTTTAATTGCTTCTAAATCTATTTCAGATTTAGAAACATTTTTAACTGTCTTTTTTGCTACTACTTTTTTATCTGTCTTTGTAGTGGCCTTTTTTGCTATTGGCATCGTTATCTCTAATCTGTTCCAATGCTATTGTATAATGCAATAGCATCTGCTTCTTCTGTGAATGTTTCTATTACTGTGTTACCCTGATCATCAATATATTCTATCCAGGTGTTACCTGATTGATCGGTGTCCATATTTATAAATACTCTAGGCATCAAAATTATTCTCTACTTCAACAATGTTTAAAGTATTGTTGTTGTTCATTTGTTCTATAAAATCCAAAACATCCTGATTATTTATAATAACATTTCCATCTTTAAAATAATATTCAGGTTTAGTTCTCATAATTTCTGTTCCATCAGAAATCTTAGTTACTACTCTTTCCCAGTACTGGTCATCTATCTTATTTATTGTTAATTTCATGTCAACTAAAGTAACCATTAATCATTTTCTCCTCTGAAATCTGCTCTGTAGAATCCTAAATATATGGCACCATAAGCATAATAATCTCCGCCTGAGGAAGTCCAGTATGGTCCGTTTTGATAACTGCCGCTGGAACCTCCACCAAAATAACTACCACTCCAACAACTTCCATACCACCATGGTGCACCGCCGTAATTACCTGGACAAGTATTTCCGTAATCATATGTTGAAAAATCAAAACCATTTAATGCGTGATAATCATACATTCCTGGATTACCAGAAGTTGAACCCAATAATCTAATGTCTCTAGGATCATCAAATGCATAACCGCTGGTCCAACCGGCATATTGCCAAACAGCACTTTTAGTCATAGAACCTAACTCAACTGCATCGCTTGTACTATAAGTATTTGTATTATTGTAAACACCCTGAATTACACTATCGCCTAAATAAGGCCAATACGGTAAACCCACAAAAACATTAAAATCTCTTGCAGAACTATATGTACCTTCCACTGTTACTGATGCTGATGTTAGTGTAGAATATGTTGTATCACCAAAAGGGTCTGTTCCCATCCTGTTAGACAATACCATTACTACAGGTACACCCTCTGTCCAAGTAAAATCAATATAAAATTGATTAGCACCTAAACCGCCTGGATTAAGATAATATATACCATTTGTTCTTACACCATGTCTATACAAGTACATTTGATCTGGTGCCGCAAGTGCTGACGTCGAACCATCTAAAAATGCGGGTTCTACTACCGCTCCATTAGGAGTAATAGAATCTTTTGTTAAACTTTTTCCACCTATTACTAATGCCATAATTTAACTAGTATTACTAATACTACCTCCCAATGTTGAAAACACATTGTCATAATAGTCACAAACTTGTTGCATTTGTGTTGTACCCATTTCGTGTCCATAGATTAAAAGAGAATGCAAATAAGTGCCGCTCAAACAAGTACCAGCATAACCATTGCCCACTCTTAAAGTTGTTGCTCTAAGGATTTGGCTATCTGTTCTATTATTATTTGTATTACTGCCCCATGCATTTCCTGTCCACCAATAAATATTTTGTCTAGAAGCATCAATTTTTCCTGCTAATAAAAACCAGGCGTTTTCTGGACAGGTATTTTCTGTAACTACGGTTACATAATCATATGCATTATACCCTTGATACCATGACATTTTTCTATCAGTTTCCAATGTAAAGGCATGTTCCTGTTCATATGAATTATAACTAGTTCCATCTTTTTGAAGTATGGTTTTTCTAACACCAGGAGTACCAGTGTAAATACAATAAATTATAGTAGTTGCTCCGGTGCAATCAACTTTATCACAGTCAGTTGTGTTACTGGTAAAATACCCACTGCCGTTAAATGCTACACAGGGTATATTGCCTACTGTTGTTTTACTGCATTGTGTTCCGTTAGATGCCATAGGAATTCCTTGTGCTTCATCATACCACGTGGCATTGTCGTCATAACTGTATGCATCTAAATGAAACAGTAATCCTGCAGAAGGCAAACTGATTCTTTTGTGATTAGAAGGGCCAAGACCGTTTGTGATATCATCTGATGATATGCTGTTGCCACCTATAACAAAACTCATAACCCAAACCTTCCTTTTTCTGCATAATAATTAAACATTATTTCTGGTCCACTTAGTGCTCTATTCCAGTATCTTAAAATTGCTATGCCTCCAGTAAACTGCCTAGTAGTTGATTCCATTCCTATTACAATATTTGAACCACAGTCAGAATCACCTTGAATACTTGAGTGTATATTGCATGTTGAATTTAAATACTGGGTTAAGGTGCTTTTTCTATAGTCCCAAATTGCCGCAGTATAATTCCATGTATCAGTCGTTAAGCCTAATCCTTCATGATAACCCGCGGGGGTATGGTTATACCAATAACTGGATAGTTCATTTGTGGATTTGTGATAACTGTGATAGTTTCCGCTGTTTCCAGTACACAAAAAAATTGTTCCTCTGTCCCCTGAAGGATTTACTTGAGTTGATGCTGGCCAAACCCATGCTTCAATAGTAGATTCTTTAGAGGGTCTAGTTCCTCCCAAAGTTCCTGTAAATCTTTGACCTTCAGAAGTAAAAGAAAAAGCACTAACACTACTATAAGTTGATGCTGTTACTGAACTTTCGTTAGTTAATGTAATACCATTTATTAAATCTGTGTAATCGCCTGAGCCACTCCATTGTGCAGAATCTAAATACAATACACACCCTTGTCTATGTGCCATTACCTTATTAAATTGGCCTGTTGAACTGATATCACTACTAGAGATTTTGCTACCGTCGATGAATAAAGCCATTAGGAAACCTCTTGTAACACAAATTTATATCGTTTTCCTGTTTTATTATTAATTATAAATAGATCGTCTGCGCCTTCTTGAATTGTCCAGTTACCTGTTGTGCCATCAACACTATTACCATCTGATTTTTCATTACTTAAATGTAAGTCATTAGTGTAAACATTTCTCCATGCATAACTGCTGGTTCCTAAATCGTAACTGTTATTAGTTCTAGGATAAAAATGTGAACCTGCTCTAATATCATTACCAGACGGATTTAAGTCTAATATTTGACTTTGATGTGATTGCACGTGAGTTGTTGAACCATCAGTACCTATACTGATTCTTCCATTACCTTGTGTACTTGCATTAGTGGTTACTTGATGTATAGAACTTGCTTCAACCCCATCTACCGTGTCAGCATCTAAACCTGAGCCTGC
>Ga0070752_1002479_pt1 | contig 11900 bp, 7 predicted proteins | sample VirMetDEL_Aug_30_FD_77440 | JGI IMG/M metagenome (GOLD analysis project Ga0070752, IMG submission 77440) | Aqueous microbial communities from the Delaware River and Bay under freshwater to marine salinity gradient to study organic matter... | ecosystem: Environmental > Aquatic > Marine > Coastal ...
AGGTATCTCGTGCATCGTCGTCGCTCCTCGCAAAGTCTGTTTTTTCAATCGCAGGTGATTCCGCGCTCTCAAAAAGCCTTGGCAGGATACAGCACTGTAAATGACAAAAAGACTTTTATATCGACGGATGGACAAAGCGTCATCGTTAAAGCACAAGTGACCAGACGTCGCACCACTAGAACGGCACTTTGCCCAGGATCATGTCGCGGTACATCACGAAATCCCCGAGCAGGCTGTAGAACGGATGCTGGAAGGTCGCCGGGCGGTTCTTTTCGAAGAAGAAGTGGCCCACCCAGGCGAAGCCGTAGCCGGCGATGGGCACCGCAATCAGCAGGCCGAGGGCGCCTTTGCCCAGCACATACGCCAGAAGCCCAATCACCAGCGTGGTGCCGATAAAGTGCAGGCGCCGGCAGGTGCTGTTGCCGTGTTCTTTCAGGTAATACGGGTAAAACTCGGCGAAGCTATTGAATTGCTTGGTATTTCCCACGGCGGTCGGCCCTCTGATTGTTATACCGTCGAACAGTTGTTCGGCGGGGAGCTTATTTGAGTCTAGAGTGATCAGTGGTAACAGCCAGTGACATTAGATGCCACTTTAGTATCCTTGCCTTCCTGGCTGCGGTTTCAGCCTGCTTTATTAAGAAGACGCCATGAGCGAACGAACAACTTCTGCAAGCTGGGCGATGGGGATAGTCAAGGCACTGGAAATGGACGGCCTGGATTGCCAGGTGTTGTTCAAACAATTGGGCCTGGACTATGCCGCCCTCAACGACCCCGATGCGCGCTTTCCGCAAGACTCCATGACGCGGCTGTGGCAGCGTGCCGTGGAATTGTCGGGCAACCCCGCGATTGGCCTGAACATGGGCAAAGTGGTGCGCCCGGCGTCGTTTCACGTGACCGGTTACGCGCTGATGTCCAGCAACACATTGGCGGAAGGCTTTATGCGCCTGGTGCGCTACCAGCGGATCATCGCCGAAAGCGCTGACCTGAGTTTCCGATTATTACCCGAAGGCTATGCGCTGATTCTGACAGTACATGGCGATCACCTGCCGCCCACCCGGCAAAGCGCCGAAGCCTCGCTGGCCTGTGCGCTGGCGCTGTGCGGTTGGTTGACCGGGCGTACCCTGCAACCGCGCAAGGTGCTGCTGCAAGGTGAACAACCCGCCGACCTCGCGCCCTACAAACAGGCGTTCCATGCGCCCCTGGAATTCAACGCAGCCTATGACGCGCTGATTTTCGAGCGCGCCGACATGGAAGCGCCGCTGCCCACCGCCAATGAGGCAATGGCGCTGCTGCACGACCGGTTTGCCGGTGAATACCTGGCGCGCTTCTCCGAAAGCCGTGTGACCCACAAGGCGCGGCAGGTGCTGTGCCGCCTGTTGCCCCAGGGCGAACCCAAGCGCGAAGTGGTGGCCCAGACCCTGCACCTGTCCCAACGCACGTTGCAGCGACGTCTGCAGGAAGAGGGCACCAGTTTCCAGACCCTGCTGGACGACACCCGCCGCGAACTCGCCGAGCAATACCTGGCGCAGCCGAGCATGACCCTGCTGGAGATCGCCTATCTGCTGGGCTTTGCCGACCCGAGCAACTTCTTCCGCGCCTTCCGCCGCTGGTTCGACGCCACGCCCGGCGAGTACCGCGCGCGCTTGCTGGATGCGTCGACGGTCAGTGACGCCAGAACGCCGGGATGCACAGAACAAAGACTGTAATGATTTCCAGCCGGCCGAGCAGCATGCCCAGCGCCAGGATCCACTTGGCCGCGTCCGGCAGGCTGGCGAAGTTGCCGGCCGGGCCGATGGTTTCGCCCAGGCCCGGGCCGACCCCGGATACCGTGCTGGCGGCGCCGGTCAGCGCGGTCATCCAGTCCAGGCCGAGCAGCGACAAGGCCAGGGCGATCATGCAAATGGTGATGGCGAAGAAAAACGAGAAGGTCAGGATCGAACGCACGATCTCTTCGTCGAGGCGGTGGCCGTTGTACTTCTGCTTGATCACCGCGCGCGGGTGAATCAACTGGTTCAAGTTGGCCTTGAGCAGGAGATAGGCGACCTGGAAGCGGAAGATCTTGATCCCGCCCGCCGTTGACCCCGAGCAACCGCCGATAAAACCCAGGTAGAAAAACAGCATCAGTGAGAAATTGCCCCACAGGCTGTAGTCCCCCAGTGCAAAACCGGTCGTCGTCACCACCGACGTCACGTTCAGGGCCACATGGCGCAGCGCATCCAGCCAGTGCAGGTTGGTGGTCCACCAGTACCAGGTGCCGAGCACCAGCCAGGTCACCAACAGCAAGGCGAGCAAACCCTGCACCTGCTGATCCTTGATCAACGCCCGACGGTTGCCGCGCAACGTGGCGACGTACAGGGTGAACGGCAGGCTGCCGAGGATCATCACCACCACCGCCACCCAATGCACCGCCGGTTGTTTCCAGTGCGCCAGGGACTCATCGGAGGTGGAAAACCCGCCGGTGGAAATCGCCGACATCGCATGGTTGATCGCATCGAACAAGCCCATCCCGGCCCACCAGAACGCCAGGCTGCCGAGGATGGTGATGCCCACATACGCCGCCACGATCAGCCGCGCCACCATGTGCGAACGCGGCATGACCTTTTCCGAGCGGTCCGAGGACTCGGTCTGGAACAGGCGCATGCCACCAATGCGCAGCAGCGGCAGGATCGCCACCGCCATGCCGATAAAGCCGATCCCGCCGAGCCAGTGCAGCAGCGAACGCCACATCAAAATGCCGGGCGACATGGTGTCCAGCCCGCTCAACACCGTGGAACCGGTGGCGGTGATGCCGGACATGCTTTCAAAAAACGAGTCGGTGTAGCTGATGTTCTGCGTCAGGAAAAACGGCAGCGCGGCGAAGATGCACACCACCACCCAACTGCTCACCGTCAGCAGGTACATGTCCCGGGGACGCAGGTGGATATGTTCCGGGCGACCGGGAATCACCAGGGCCAGGCCGGCGATAAAGGTAATCAGGCTGGCCCACAGGAACGACGGCAGGTCGCTGGTGCGTTCGAAGATCACCAGGATGGCCATCGGAACGACCATGGCGATCGCGAGGGTGATCAGGAAGATGCCGATGATGAAGCCAATGATGCGAAGGGTCGGCAACGCCATGAAGTCTGCTCGGGTGACAGGGGAAGGGCGCCATTCTACCTGGGGTGCAGGGCATGTAAACCTTGGCCGCCGATCGGCGGCGCGTAGCTATGTAGCGCATGGTTCAGAGGGGGCTTAGGCACGATGGGCTGGTATGTTTCCTATTCGAGAGGCCACCATGCCGTCTGATTTATTGTTATCTGCACCGCCAACTGTCAAGGACGCACCGCAACAGGTCGCGTTGCGCGAACAGTTAATGGCGCTCGACCGCCAGATCGCCGAGCAGTTTCAGTCGCCACCGACGTTCCATTCATTTGTGCAGCATGCGTTCGAGCAAGCATTCCCGACCTTGACGCCCAGCCTCGATGTGCGCCACGCCTTCATCCGACTGCCGGAGACGCCCATCCCGCCAGCGACGTCAGAGGCGCAACCGCCCACCGAGGCCGAGTTGCTGCCCACGCTGTTCGATGCGGTGGTGCAACGTATCACCGCTGACCAGCCAGCGAGTTATGCGGGGCGCATGGCGACCCTGCATCGGCTGCCGGCGACGGGCGAAGCGCTGCTGCCCTTGAGCGGTATCACCCCCGCCGGGCTGGATAAATTCCTCGACCGCCTGGCCGCCGGGCTGAGCGCTTCTTACAGCGCTTTCGTGCAAGCCTTCTGGACGCGCGCGCGCAGCCTGACCGATGCGCGCACGCAGAAACAATGGTTGGTGCAAACCCGTATCGAACTGCTGAAAACCGAAGTGGCGCTACTGGCTGCCGACCGCCTGCTCAGCCCCGCCGACCAGGACCTGTTCGCCCTGGTACTGCGTCACCCGCACGCCCAGGCACGACAGGCGCTGCGCGCTGACCGGCCGTGTGTCTACGCGGTTGCCCTCAAGGGAGCTCCCGGCGCTGCGGACCTGACCTTGCGCGGCGCCTTTGTGCTGACCTCCAGAGACCCAGAACAAGCCGTGGTGAGGGCGCAGGAGGCGGTCGAGCCGGCCCGGGTGCGCCCCGTGGACCCAAGCATGAACGTCGGCACGCTGCTGCTGTTTCTGCCGGACTCCGGGCTTGAAGCGTTTGACTCCCTGGCCAGCCTGGATCGGGAGCTGCATCGGCGTTTGAACCACCCCGTCGAATTCGCCGCGGTGCTCGCTGGCCTGGCGGTGGCGGACCAGGCGCAAGGCTTGGCCCTGCATCGTCAGCTCAAGGCCACGGGGCAGGTGGTCTACCATGAACAGCTCGAGTCGCCGTTCGTTGAGAGTGTCGAGGCGCAATGCCGGTTGATGCTCGACAACTTCACCTCAACCCTGTCGCGCTACCCGTCACCGGTCGACCCCATCGAAGTGGCCGAGCTGCCGCAGGTGCTGGACCGGGTCACGGACCCCGCTCGCCTCTTCAGTGCCGGCGGGGTGTTGTGGGGCCGCGAAATCAAGCGCGGGCAGGCGCAGCTCCGGACCTTTCTGCACGACGCATCCCCCGCCGATAAACAGGCGTGGCGCGCCGCGATGGCCGATTATTACGAGCTGCTGTCGCGCCTGCCGGACGCCGAGGGCTTGCCGTCGCTGGCGCAATTCAGTGATAAACCGACGCTGCTGGCATACGCCAACCAACAGCTGCGCATTCGCCTCAAGGCTGACTATGCACTGGACATCGACCCCGACACTGTCCGCGTACACACCAAAGAACCGTTCGTGCCGGCGACTGTCGTGGTTCCGGGCGCGCCTGCTCCGGCGCCGCGCGAGCCCGGTACAGCGTTGTTCCGGCAGCGAAGCCGCACGCTGACCGAGCTGGCCCTGGAGAATCTCGGCGGGCTGGATTTCAACTTCACGCACTTTTCCAGGCTCAGTGAAAACACGCGCAAAAAGCCTGATGAAGCACTGCTCCCCGAAGATCTGGAGGCGGCCCCGGCCTATGACGGGCTGACCCTGCAACAGGTCAAGGATCTGGTGCGCGCGGTCAATGTCGGACAAGGTTACGACACCTTTCTGAAGGACCGCCTTATCACCTCGCCCGCTGCGCTCGCGCAAAAACACACCTATGGCCAAGTCATGCGGCGGCAACTGCGTCTCGACGCCATCGAGGCCAAGATCCACGGCGACTTCCTCCCGGACCGCCTGGACCGTGGCTTCAATTGGGTGCGGGCGGTGCTCGATGCCCCCGTCGACAGTGATCGGCGCGAGCGCGTCGACGGGCATCGGATTCTCGTGCAGCACTTGAAACTGCGCGGTCAGCGCGTGCGCGGGGTACTGCTGTTCGGCACGGCCGCCGCCGGGGTCGGCTCGATCGTTGTGTACACCCCGCAGGCGCCCGACGGTCGCGTGTTCCACGAGTACGCCAAAGACCGCCTGATGAGCGACTTCATCATCAACAGCAGCTGGCGCGCCTACCTGCTGGGGCGCGTGGAACGGGCCTTCGAGCCTCACGTCCGCGCCGTGCTCAGGGGCCGCGGCGACGTGTCGATGGTGAGCCTGAGCCGGATTGCCGACGACTTCTTCGAGGAGGCTTATGAGGCTGAAGCGAACTGCGTGATCAACGACGCCGCCGCGCAAGCGAAGAGCACCCGGCAAGTCGACATCGAAACCGGCCTGAACGTCGCCACCGTGGCCTTCGACGTGCTGTCCATGGTGCTGCCGGTCAGGATCATGTTGCCGATCGGTTTGGCGCGCAGCCTGTTTTCGGTGTTCAACGCCGTCGAGGCGCTGGACCTGGGCGACCGCGCCGGTGCCGCACAGTCTTTCGTGCGCTCGCTGGGCGAGCTGGTCGGTGCGCTGGTGGACGGCGCGGTCGGCGCCCGCGCACCGGTGGCGGGCTCCCGGCCAAGGGCGTTGCCGGCGGAGATGGCGCTGGGGAAAAAGCCCGAGGGTGTGGCGCCGTTGGCCGGATGGGAAGGCCAGGGCGTGTATCACGCGCCCTCGAACGCCGCGGGTGCCCAGCACTACTTCCTCAATGACGGTGGGCGTTGGTACTCGATCCTCGATGACGGCGACAAAGCCGCCTGGCGGCTCAGGGACGCACGCAAGCTGACGCAATATCACTACGCGCCGATTCGGCGGAATGCGTCGGGGCAGTGGGAAATAGGTTCCCATCCGCTAGCCGGACTCAAGGGCGGCAACGCGCCGGAGCGTGCCCTCAGGGACCTTTACCCTCGGCTGGATGAGGTGCAGGCCAGACGCGTGTTTGAGTCGTTCAACTTCCCGGCGGGGCGCGAAATCGAATATCGGCTGGCCCTGGTCGAAAACCTGCGTCTGAGGCTCTCCACGGCGGCCTTCGAGACCTATCTGAACGTACCGCTTCTGCGGTTTCAGTGGCGTCTGGACGGGATTGATCTGCCAGACCTGCCGGTGGTGGCGACCCGCCATCCGCCGCCCGCCGAGCTGCCACCGAGCCTACCGACGCCACCACGCGCCAGTACCCGTGTCGCGGCGCCCGAGGCCACGGTGGTGCGTCCTGCAAACGAACAATTCATCGAGTGGGGCAGAACCCTCGATGTGGCCGAACTCGAGGTGGTGGATGCGACGCGGGGCATCTATCGGCGGGTTGCCGGTGATCCGCAGTGGCTGGGGCAGGAATACATCAAGATGGACCAGCGCTATTTCGCGATTTTGCCCCGCGACCCCAGCGCGCCCAACGACGTATTGATTCGTGACCCGAGGCGGCCGGCCATGCATTTCCTGGATCTGGAAAACCTGCTGCTCTCCGGCATTTACAATCAGCCCCGACAGGTGAAGTTTGCCACCGGTGACGGGCTGTGGGTCGTCGCCAGTGGCGTGGCCTTGAAAAAACTGGTCACCGCCTATGTGCGCGAGGCGTTTGCGCTGTTGACCACCCGCAGCCAAGTCGAACTCGCCCAGATCCTGTTCAATCGGGCCAACCCGGGGGGCTTGACCCAACTGGGCCTGCGCTCGCTGATACGCACCCTGCGGGACTGGCAGTTCTGGCTGCCCACGGCGCAGGGGCGGTTGGCCGATCCGTTTTCGTTGCTGCCGCCTACCCACACGCTCAGCGACGGCAGTTGGCTGTTACCGACCGCGCCCGGGCATTACCGCCGCCTGGACTTTCGTCCGGAGCCCGTCGCGGTGCCGCTGTTCAACGCGCTCCCGCCCGGCTCGGCCGGCTGGTTGCGGAGCTTGATGAGCGAGGTGGTGAGCCGCTGTCGCTACGGCGTGCTTGGCGGCTATGACGTTGCCGGCGAGCTGCTGTTCCGGCGTGCGGGGGATGTCAGGCTGTATTGGTTGAGAACGCGGCGTGTGGTCGGTGAGCGGATTGCCGCCGACGCGCAGGTTGCGCCCTACCGTAGCTTGATGGATGAGCCGACGCGAACCCTGGTCGCCCAGGCTGAGGCCAGTCATAACCTGGTACCGCTGATCGGCGGCATCCAACTGACGACGCCCATCGCGTCGCCGCAGATTTTTATCATTCGGGTGTAATGCCTTCGACTGCGGGCGTAAAAAAAATGCCCCGAGCGAGTCGGGGCATTCTTTATGGCACTTAGGCGTCGGCAGTGATCAGAACTCGTGATCAGCGCTATCCGGGTTCAGGTCGCTGATCCCCAGCTTGCCGGCAGCCGCTTCGATCGAGCCGGTCTGCTTGACCAGTGCGGCGATGGCGTCCCGCACGATCTGGTTGCCCGCGTCGTTACCCGCAGCGATCAACTGGTCGTAGTGCTCACCCTTGTTGGCGTGGTCAACCATGACCTGGATCTTCGCTTCGGTCGCCGCCAGGTCCGCTTTCAACGCGGCGTCGGCGGCCGGGTCGGCATTGGCCACCAGGGATGACAGGCTGGCGCCGGTCATTTTGCTGCCGTCAGTGCGGGTGTACTCGCCCAGGTAGACGTTGCGGATGCCCTTGGCGTCGTAGAAGTGCGAGTTGTGGGTGTTGTCGCTGAAACAGTCCTGCTCGTCTTCCGGCGAGTTGGCTTCCAGGGACACCTTCATGCGCTCACCGGCCAGTTCGCCGAGCGACAGGCTGCCCATGCCAAACAGCATTTTGCGCAGGCCGTCGGTGGCCGGTTCGGCCTCCAGCGTGGCGCGGTAGTTGTCTTCGACGTTGGGTTTCCAGTTGCCGACCATTTCTTCCAGGTCGCTGACCAGCAACTGCGTCACGGCGCGCAGGTACGTGCGGCGGCGCTCGTTGTGGCCACCGGTTGCACCGTCGCCGGTCATATAGTCCGACGCAGGCCGGTTGCCGGCGCCCGGGCCGGTGCCGTTCAGGTCCTGGCCCCACAGCAGGAATTCGATGGCGTGGTAGCCGGTGGCGACGTTGGCTTCGGAACCGCCCAGCTCATTGAGGCTGGCGAGTTTTTCCGGGGTGATGTCCTTGACGTCGACCTTGTCTTCGCCGACCTGGATCTCGGTGTTGGCGATGATGTTGGCCGTGGCGCCAGGGTTGCCCAGCGCGTGCTCGTAGGATTTGTCGGTGTAGTCGATCAGGCCTTCGTCCAGGGGCCAGGCGTTCACTTGGCCTTCCCAGTCGTCGATGATGGTGTTGCCGAAGCGGAACACTTCGCTCTGCAGGTACGGCACGCGCGCGGCGACCCAGGCGGTACGGGCGGCTTTGAGGGTCTCGTCGTTCGGGTTGGCGAGGAAGGTGTCGATCGCGGTTTGCAGGGTTTTCGCGGTGGATTCGGCATCGCTGTACACCGCGAACACCATGTCAGCGTAATGCGCGACCACGGCCTTGGCGGCGGTTTCGTCGACCTGGCCGGCAGAGGTGGCAGCCGCCGGAGCGGCAGTGCTGGCGGCCGGGGTCGGCGCCTGGGGCGCGGCGGCCTTGTCTTTACCTTCGCCGCAACCGGCGAGCGAAATGGCAATGGCCAACAGACTGGCGGTGGCCAGGAGCATACGAATCATGGCGAACATCCTGCATCGGTCGTTGATAGGGCGCGCGGGGGCCGCGCAAAACTGCAACATAATGCGAAAGATTTGCATTTTCTGTAAAGGGTTATACGAGGGAAATCTCAACTATCGTTTGGTCGTGTCAGAGAATGGCTGCGTTATTGCGCTCGGCCTGCTTCAAATACGCCGCCAACTCCCGTGCCGGCAACGGTTTGCTGTAGTGGTAGCCCTGACCTTCATGGCAGCCCTCGGAGATGATGTAAGCCTCCTGTTCCGCGGTTTCCACGCCTTCGGCGATCACCTGCATGCCCAGGCTTTTACCCAATTGGATAATCGCGCGCACGATGGTGGCGTCGTCGTCATCGTCGAGCAGGTCCTGCACGAAGCTCTTGTCGATCTTGATCTTGTCCAGCGGCAGGCTTTTCAGATAGCTCAAGGATGAATAGCCGGTGCCGAAGTCATCGATGGCGATCAGCGCGCCGGAGCGGCGCAGGCTCAGCAGGTGTTGCGCGGCGGTGCTGATGTCTTCCATCAGGCCGGTCTCGGTCACTTCCAGTTCCAGGCTGCGCGGCGGCAAGCGATAGATCTGCATCAGGTTATTCACCACCCGTGGCAATTCGGTGTGGTGCAGTTGCACGGTGGACAGGTTGACCGCCATGCGCAGCTCGGTGAAGCCTTGGTCGTGCCATTCGCGCAATTGTCGACAGGCCTGGTCGAGCACCCATTCACCGATCGCGATAATCGTGCCGTTCTGTTCCGCCAGGGGGATGAACAAGTCTGGCGGCACCAGGCCGTGTTCCGGGTGCTGCCAACGGATCAACGCTTCGACGCCGACCACGCGGTGGTCGCGGTAGCTGATCTGCGGTTGGTACACCAGGTAAAACTGATTGCGGCTCAAGGCGTCGCGCAGGTCTTTCTCCAGTTCGCGGCGTCGGCGCATTTCACTGTCGACACTGGCGATATAGAACTGATAGCGGTTGCGCGAGCGGCTCTTGGCCAGGGTCATGGTCTGTTCGGCTTTTTGCAGCAGTTTCTCGGTGCTGTCGCCGTCTTCCGGGAACAAGGTGATGCCGATGGTGGCGCGCAGGCGAATCTGCTCGCTGTCGAGGGCAAACTCCGCTTCCAGGTCATCGAGGATACTTTGCGCCAGCTCGGCGGCTTCGTAGGGCTGATCGATATCGGCCTGCACCAGGGCGAACTGGTCGCCGCCGAGGCGGGCGAGGGCGCCGAGGCGGCCGCTGTGGGCGCGCAGGCGATCGGCCAGGGCCAGCAGCAGTTTGTCGCCGGCCTGGTAGGTGAACTGCTCGTTGACGCTTTTGAAGTCATCCAGGCCCACGCACAACACGGCGACGCGGCGCTGCCGACGGCCGGCGTCGATCAGGATCTTGTCCAGTTGCTCCTGCAGTTTCTGGCGGTTCGGCAGGCCGGTGAGAAAGTCGTACTGGGCCATGCGCAGCAGGCTGGATTCCGCTTCATGACGCAGGTGGGTGTTGCGTTCGATGGATTCGAGCAACTGGTTGGCCGTATTGATCCACAGCCCCAGTTCATTGCGTTCGTGGCCCTTGAGCTGGGGGATCTTGTGTTCGCTGGGGCGGTCGGGGTTGATCGAGGTCAGGTGTTCGATAATCCGCGACAGCGGCTTGGTCAGCAGCCAGTGATACACCAGGTACAGCACCAGGCCCATGGCCAGTGCGCGCAGCACCCCGGAAATAAAAATGATCACCGAGCTGACAATGAAACCCTTGCCGTAGGTGGCCGTGTCGAGCGTGATGCTCAGGTCGCCGTAATACTCGCTATAGGGGCCTTTGCCGACCAGGGCGGTGGTGAACGTGCGCTCCTGGCCGAGAATCAGGTCGGTCAACCAGCGGCTGGAGGATTGCTGCAAGGCGCGGTTTTTTTCCGCGAGCATGGTTTCGTTGGGATGGCCGATGGAGGCCATGCGGACCGCGTCGTCCTGAAACAGACCTTCGATCACCTGCATGCCCATCTCGCGGTCCAGGCTGTAGACGGCCTGGGTCGAGGGGTCGCGAAACATGTCGAGGATGCGCTGGGCATCATCGGCCACGGCCTGGCGCGTCTTGTAGGCATCGAAAACGATCTGCGCCACGCTCAGCGCCACGCCCACGATCAATGCCGACAGCAGCACAACCCGTAGCAACTTCACCGACAAGCTGTTTTTGAGTTCCAGCTTCAAAGGGGCATTCCTTGTCTCATGCGGGTGGCCTTCAATATGCCATGAGTATTGGCAATCTGGTGATGGCAGTCAAAGGAACATTGCGGCGCGATGCTCCATGACGCCATGGTGGGCCGGTCTGTTGCAGGCGGGGTCGTCAGGCGAGGGGGGAATTCAAGTGATGGCGGACTGATTTTGCTCCGCCACCGTTCACGCTTTCCCAATCAGAATTTGATTTGCTGCTGTTGATTCGTTGCGCTGCCGGCAGCACTCGTTGCGTTTTTCAGAAGGTCTTTTGCGACATTCATGGCCATACCGGCGGCTTGTTCAGCCAACGGCATTAGCACGGGGGCGAGTGCTGCGGCTGCGGAGGCTGCTGCTCCTAATCCTGCTGCGCCTGCGATCATAAGTTAATTCTCCGACGTTGAATGAAAGGGACATTCCTCTCACTGCCTGGGTGGCAATTTCCGCGCAGTTGGTTCCGTCATGCCCGGCTGGCGCCGCCGTCGAACGCACAAAAAAAAGCCCGGCAATCGCCGGGCTCTTTTTACTGCAAGGGGTGCTTAGGCAGTGAAGGCCTTGCCTTCGAACTGCTCAGCCACGAACTTCCAGTTGACCAGGTTCCAGAACGCTTCCACATACTTTGGACGGGCGTTGCGGTAGTCGATGTAGTAAGCGTGTTCCCAGACGTCGCAGGTCAGCAGCGGGGTGTCGCCGCTGGTCAGCGGGTTGCCGGCGCCGATGGTGCTGGCCAGGGCCAGGGAACCGTCAGCCTTTTTCACCAGCCAGCCCCAACCGGAACCGAAGGTG
>Ga0070752_1002482_pt1 | contig 11890 bp, 20 predicted proteins | sample VirMetDEL_Aug_30_FD_77440 | JGI IMG/M metagenome (GOLD analysis project Ga0070752, IMG submission 77440) | Aqueous microbial communities from the Delaware River and Bay under freshwater to marine salinity gradient to study organic matter... | ecosystem: Environmental > Aquatic > Marine > Coastal...
AAGCACCGCCTTGTTTGTGAGAGCTTCTGAGAACTGTTGTACAGAAGCGTTAGCTAAAGTGTTAGCTTTTACTAATACATCTGTAACTCTTGTTAGGTTTTCTAAGTTTTGTTGAGCGTCATCTACTGTTAATCCTAATGCTGATTGTGAGTCAGTTGCTAAGTCAGTAGCAAGAGCCATATCGAACATACCTGCTTGAGCAAATTTTGCAACCTGTGGTAATGCACTTATAGATTGTTGAGCGTCTAAACCTGCTGACGCTAAGAAAAAATATGCTTCGGCAGATTGTTCAGCAGAAATTCTTGTTGTTCTTGATAGAGCCATAGCTTGAGACTCCATAGCTCTTTGTTCTTCAAGAGTTGTGTCCATAATTGCAAGAGACTGAGTCATCTTGTCGTTGAACTTTGCGTATTCTTGTACTGCCGAAGATAGTCCTTTGACTAAAGCAACACCTACGGCAATAGCTACTGTGCCTGCAACTTTACCAAACTTATCAAACTTCCCTGCTGATTTATCAGTCTTATTACCCAATGTATTCATTTGGGCTTGAGCTTTTGTGAATCCTTCTAGGACGAGTTTTATTAGGATATTTGAACTACCCATTATCTTTGTTTCCTTTTCTTAGCTTCTGCTTCTGCCATAGCTCGTTGTTTGTTCCTCTCTTGTTGTTCTACATAGTAGTATGTAGCCCATTGAGAATACTCCAATGATGACATTTTAGTCCTTAGTTCGCCAACTGTCATTCTTAAGTCGCGAGCTAATCTAAATTGGAAGGCTAAGTCAGGGTTAGCTTTTGAAATCTTCGGCTAATACCGATTCAATCTCACTTCCCACACCGTTAAGTGTATTGAGTTCTGCAAATATTAAATCTATAACTGTTGCGTCTTTTTCATAGAGCGTATCTATTGCTTCATCAGTTAATACAGGGTCTACAACACTCTCTTTAAGAAGTGCTTTTTGATAATCAAAAGCGTCTGTTTGTTCGCCATTGATTAATCGACCTAATTCGATTTGCATTTTTTTAGATATGCCTTTTACTTTGATAGAGACATTCCATTGTGGAATATCAATAGTCTTAGTTGGCACATCAGGTAATGACTTGATGTCATCTAAGTTTAAAATTTTAGCCATACGTCTAGCTCTCCTTTTACTTATTAATGTGTTGCTCTTGTGATTGCACCTGAAACTTGCATATCGGCAGAATATCCTACGACATCTCCTACTGGGCTAGATATAGCATAAGAAGTCAAAATTGCTTCTCCTGTATATTTAACTGCACCTGCACCTGTTCCCTCAGGACTATATTCAAAAGATAGAGTTGCTGATTGTCCAACAACTGCACCAAATATAGCGTCAGCAGTACTATCCCAAAGACCTGACAATCCAATTGTCGCGTCTTTTAGACCTGCGATATATGTTTTATTATCTGCACCTAGTGTTGTAGTTTCAGATACATCTGATGTTTCAGGAAAATCAACATTGTTAACATAGCTTGAGATGTCAGTTAATGCCCCACCTGAGTTATCAAGTTTGAAAACTGAATCTTTACCGTGTACAAATGCCATATATTCTCCTTTTAATTATTTCTTCCAAATCCAACTATAACATTGAAACTTGGTGTTGTCCCACTAACAGTATAAACGACTTTTAAGTATCGATTTACTGTTGTGCCACTTGCTACTTCTTTAACTTCTGCACCTGCTGATGTTAAAGCAGTAAAAGTTACAAGGTCTGCGTAGGTTGAATCGTCTGCTGAGTGTGTAATCTTAGCAGTCAACGTAGGCGTACTTGTTCCTGATACTGATGTTGCAATTATAAAAGCACCACCACCATTGGCAGTAGAGCTTGTATTATCTCTAGCAGTTCCGTTACCTGTTGCAGTAACAGTAGCGTTTTCTAAAACGCTTCCACTAAAAAATCCACTTGCTTGTAAGTCAAAGGTAACTGCAACAACATCTCCAACAGGACTTGAAATCCCATAGTTAGTTGTTACACCTTTGCCGAACATACAATCATCTGTTGCGTCAACACCGTCAAATCCTATTAGTGCTACTTTATCATTAGCACCGACTAAACCTTGAATAATGTTATCAGCAGTAGCGTCAAAAAATCCTGAGAAGGAAACTGTTGCGTCTTTTTCTCCTGCAACGTATGTTTTGTTAGAGCTACCAAAAGTGGTTGTCTCTCCAACATCAACTGTTCTACTTGGGTCAGCAGAATTTAAATAAGAACTCAAATCTGTTGAGTCCATAAAAACTTTTGTATCTTTACCGTGTATAAAAGCCATTTACTTTTTACCTGTCCTTCTTGTACTACGTCTTATTCTTGACGGCTTACTGCCACCAGTTCCATATTTTGACATATCTCTCCTTATCTTAGCCTTACTTTTTTAATTTCCAAGCCAAAGAAATCTCTGCTGAAACTCTGCGTGTTATTTTCCTACGCTCTTTTCTTGTGTTCTTTTCAGCTATAAGTAAGAATGGAACTAAGGGAGTTCCTCTCTCGTTAATGGAGTTTACCACAGAATAAGGGTTGACATCTGTTTTTCGACTAGCCCATTCTTCTATTGGTTGTATTGGTGGATAGTGTGGTTTAGTTCTCCAGTTAGCACCACCCCAGTTTTTTCTATTCTTCTTTGGTGGTAATTGGTAGCCATTAGGAAGTCTTTTAAAGTTTCCGTGTACAAAAGCTGAATGTGGTGCAGTCGCTTCTACCTTGACTGATGTAGGCAACCTTCCTCGCATAGCAACATTCTTAGCCTTGATAGATTTCTGTAACTTACCAGTATCAACAGGTACGACCTTCTTAGCTTCTTCAACAATAGCTTCTGAGTGTTCATTCATAAGATGACGCAAAGGTATAAGAGTGAAACCTGCGTTTTGTAATTTACGTTTAATCTGAGTCATTCCATTTATTTGGAAATTGTTTTTAGTTGCCATAAAGACATACTAACAAAGATTGTTTAGAACTTCTCCAAACAATCTTGGCAAACAACAAAGGTTTGGTTTGTTGCTTCAAAGTCTGTATTTAAAAGACTATCAGGGTGTTTGGCACTAGCACCTGTGTTGAAATCACATTCTGACCTATCTTTAAAAGTAAGCATTCCGTCAGGCATTACATACTCGTCATATTCTTCTTGAATACAAACTGTTACTTCTTCGTAGCCATCTTCCCAAATTACATTACGACCTTGTGCTTTTGCTTTTTCTAAAGTCTTTATTAATTCATTCATAAGAATATATTATATAATCTTTGATTATAATGCAAGTATTTAATCAGAAATCCATAGAAAAAAGGTCAATGTTTATAGGCTTTTATAAATTATTTAAAAATAATTATAGAATTGTGCCACTTAAAGTGACTTTTTTGTGTCCTTTGAGTATGGTTTGGACATCAGGGTCAAGACGTGAAAAGAGTTCACTAACGCCTGTATTTATATCTCCATAGGTATTGAAGGGAGTATCTTTTCTCTTAAAGTATCTAAGAGCTTGTATTAATGTTGCAGTCTTTATATCTTCGGGTACTGCTGAATAACCCCACTTCGCAGTAATTTCTATATTGTTTTTTATGCTTGGGTCAAATCTCTCTGAGCTTCTTGTATCAAGAATAGTAATCTTGTTATAAGGCTCGTAGTATGTTGTGCCACCAGTAATCTTTATGACTCTAGGATTGGTTGGCTCGACAATGTAGTCAGTATTTAAAATTAATGTAGTTTCAAAAGTTCCGTCATCATTATCATCTAGCTTTACTATCAAGCCAGTTGTTGTAGAGATGTCAGGTGTATCAAGATAGATAGAGCTTTTAGGTGTAAAAGTTTTTACAACAACACTCTCATCTTGCGAGAATTTCCTACCACAAATTGAATCAATTAATCTACAAGCAGAATCAATAGCAGTATCTATATTATTATCTTGTGCCGTACCTGTTAATCCAATATATGCTTTTAAATCATCTTTGTCGACATACTGAGTATGAGCCATTTAAGACCTACTTAGCTTTATTTTCTTTAGGTGCTTTTGCTTTGGTTGTAACAAATTTAAGAGCTTTATAATCTGCGTCACTCATCTCTTGACCTGCACGACCCATTAGTTTTCCTTTATTCCAACCTTTAGGAAGTCCGTCATTTGATTCGGCACATTCGCCTTTTTCATTACACCAAATATCTTTTTTTAATATCATAATTTCCTTTTTGCTTAATGTCCCACTCTCATAAGATGAATGGGACATTAAAGCCATTTTATCTAATTTCTTAGAAGTTTGTGATTGTACAGAACGCAGTAGCTCTATAAATAGGCATACCGAGTCTTACTGTTGCCTTCATAACGACAATGTCTTTTACGAAGTTCTCATCGTGTGAATCAGACATAGCAACTTCCATACCTTGTCTTGCGACAATGTGAATTGCTTGTCCACCACCGAATACACCAACAATAACTGTTCCTGCACCTGCTTCTGTTGATAATACAACAGGAAGTCCCCAAAGGGTAGGTGCAACGCCACCACCGAATTGTCCTGCACCAACAAATAGAGGGTTTAAGCTACCACTTGTTGTAACTGCATTGACTTCGGTAACGAGTTGATACCAGTCGGAAGGGTGCATAATAATTGCGTCAGGTGTTAAGAAGCTATCTTTCTGAATTTCAGTAATTGCTTCATAAACTTGACCAATTCTTTTTAGGTTTCCTGAGAAACTTGAGAAATCAAAAGTGTTGATTCCTGATTTATTCAAGATACCTGTTAGGTTAGCACCTGAGCCTGACCCACCAATCATTTGGTCGGAGACTGCAAGTCTTACCATTGTTTGTAATCTTGAATCAAGATAACCTTGTACTGCTGAAACGTCAGCTAACAATTCTTCTGTTACAGGAAGGAAAGCACCAATCTTACGAATGTTCTCTGTTCTTTCTGTAAAAGCTAATGCGTTTTCGCCTAAAGCTGAGCCTTCGGCAGTTGCAGTAGCATTGTTAGTGAATGTTGTTTCTTCCAAATACTTGTATTGATAGTTATCAGTTGTGATTGTATCAATAAGGTCAGGTATTTGTAATGGGTCAAGTGTAGCAGTAGGTACTACTAAGTCTGACCTTGTAACAGCAGGTGGGTAACCTGATTCTGTTAAAGTAGTTTTTAATTCTACTTGTGGATTCCACTTAAGTTCGGAGTTAATGTTCTTTTGTCCATTTTCCATAAAACTTTTGTAAGCATTAGAGTCCATAAATTGACCACCAAGAGATTTTCTTACTTCTTTTGGCTCGTCATTGTGGATTGGCATTGATTTAACTTCTTTGCCTTTTTCTAATGCGTCCTCAAGTCTTGCTTCTTGAACTTCAAGAGCGTTTAACTCGTTTACTTTTTCATTAAGTTTTTCAATCTCGATATTTCTATCTTCGATAGCTTGTTTTTTCTCAACAGAAATTTCTGAGCCACTTTCAAAAGTGTCCTTCATTTCTTTGATAGCACCAAACTGTGTTTCTCTTAATGCGTGGAGTTCCTGATTGAGTTCTGTTAATTTACTCATTCCTTTTCTCCTTCAATAGTTATGCCTTGACTTTGTGCCAAGACTTCTTGAGTTGTTAACCATAGTTTGTCTAATTCATCAGAAGGTTGCTTTGCTTCTTCTTGTTCTGCACCTAGTCCAAGAATTGAGTCTAAATCGTTATAGACTTCTTGGATTCGGTCTTGAATCTGCATAAGTGAATCTTGAGCAGACTTGGATAACATTTTGCCTTTTTCTAAGCGTAAAGAAGTAAGTTCTTTTGCTCTATCAATGAAACTGTCGATTGTGTTAAGCACACTCTTGGCTTCATCTGTGAATCTAAGACCCGATTCAACATTTTTTACATCTTGTTCTTTTTGTTCTTTGACTGATAGCGTATGAGTTAATTGATTCGCACCAACAAGAACTGGAGAAACTTCATAAACAGTTGCAGATTTTATGTACCTAACGTTTGTAGATTGTCCGTCTTTTGTAAACTGACCTTCCTCAGCGTCATCTACTTGGAATCCGAATGACCATTGTTGTAAGTCTCCCATAGCTTTGACAAGTTTATATGCTTCTTGTCCTGCTTCTGTATCTAAGAAAAATTCTCCTTTAGCTACTGCTTTTTCTTCGTCTTGTGAAATAGTAGCTTTACCTATTGGCGACTCCCATTTGTGAGACCAAACCATTGGTACTTCTTTACTCTCTCCCCAAGCTGATTTTAATGAGTTGGGTACAACAACATCTCCGTCTGAATCGACTGTATTAAATACTGAGAATACTGCTTCTACTTTTCCTTCGGCTTCTGTATCTAAAGCAAAACTTACCGACTTAAATTCTTTGTCCATTATTCTTCTTCCTTTTCTATCCACGCTTCGTTTTTTTCTGTGGAAGGGTCGTCTGCGATAAAGTGTCCTTTATCATCTCTTGCTCTTACTTTAGTAGATTCTGCTAACTTTTTTTCTTTATATGCCTTATCTATCTTGATAAGCATACCTTGTTCGACAAGCCACTTAATACTTTTTTGTGGCACTTTTTTATTATCGATAATTTCGCCTTGAGCAAAATATTTATCTCCGACTGTTATGCCATTTACAACTTCATACATTATGTTATTATCTCCACGCTAAATTCTACGCCTAAGTAATCAATACTGTTTATAGTATATACACCATAATTACTTGCTTCAACAACTCTAGCAGAAGAAACCACACCACCAAGTGTTGAGTCTCCTTCTACTGCTTGTTTTATACTTGAGCTTCCACTTCCTGCAAGAAATTCATCAAGAGAATCTTGCGATAATTCTGCGTCAACTCTTGAAACATAAAGATAAAGAGGTATTTCGTATGAGTCTGAGCCACGAGACATTGTAGAATCATAATCTACTGAACTCATTACTCCAACTACGGCAGTTGGTGGCTCTATTGAATCAGGAACATAGGAATAAACACTTAGTCCTGAAATTGTTGCAAGTCTCGTTGAGAGACCCGACCTTATGCTTGATAAACTTGCCATAGGTTTACTATAACAAAAAAGCCACCAATGTAGGTGGCTTAATTGCTTTTGTTAGATTTTACTTACAACAACCCATAAATTCTATTTTTATATTTTCATAACTCATTGGGTGGTAGTCATAAAGCATATCGTGTAGTTCTTTTTTTTCTGTAACTTTTAAATTATTATCAAGTTTTGGATTTAAAAATTCTACATAATTTCCAAATATGTAACCACTTTCTAAACCACCACTTCTTGATTTTAATGGGTTATTTAAATCTCTACAATTTTCCTTATGCACAGTAACAGTAAAATTACCGTGTAGTAATACTCCTAGTTTCATTTTGTTCTCCTTGTTTGTTTCATTCATAATCAAAGATTACTACAAATAAAAAGTAATGCAACTCTTTTTAGTGATTTTCACTATTAATGCAGATAGCAGTAGCTTCGGAGTTTAGATGAATGAATGAAACAAAGCTACTGCTTCATTATCTGCTTTATAACTAGGTACAGGGAATGAAACCTAGCTACAATTTTATATTAACACTAAATGTCTCCTCTGTTACAGTCGTAACAAAGTTCAGAGCTTCCGTCTAGTAAAGTTACTTGGTCGCACTCTTTACAAGTATTGTTTTCTTTTACTTGGCTCATTGTTCTCCAAACAAGTCATCAAAACATTTAGGGTGCGAGCCTGAGATGATTTGTTCCCAACCTGATTTATCTAGGTAAGGAAAATACTCTTTGACTTCTTTTCTTGGTAAGTCCCACATATAGTTATGCCAGTCTTTTCTAATAACATCAACCGTACCTTCTTCGCCACACATATAGCAGGGAGAAGTAGGCACAGTAACAATATCGTCAAGAACATCTCTGCTCATAAATTTATAGTTACTCATTAAGAGTTGTGCATTTTGGATTGTGATATGTCCTGCACAGTTCTTTTCTTTTGGGCAGTTGCAATTAATTATCATTTTTGTTCTCTCTCCTCTAGTTGAATCTGTAACTTGCGTATCATCAGCAACTTGCTCACTTCTTCCAGTTGGTTGACGTGGTCAAGATGATTGATGAGTTGTTTTATATTTTCAAAGATTGTCATTTTAAAATTACATCTTCCTTCTCAAACTCTGCTTTACAATGTATGCACTCAAGAGCAGACCACATCAAGTGAGTGACCTCAAGCTCAAGACTACAATCAGGACAATCAAATTTAAAGGTTGTTCGCTTTCTATAAATCATTACAGACTCATTTTCCCATTAGGTCTATTTAATAATTTCTGTTCCATAATCTTATCCCATACTTCTCTGTCGTGTCCGTACATTGTCTTGAATGGCATATTCCTAGATTTTATATCTGCTTTTCTACTATGGTAACTATGCCTAACAAACGTCATTGGTGTTTCTTCTATGTTTTCTAATCTCTTAGCCATATCTCTTTTGACTTTTTGAGACATATCTTCTTTGTTAGTTCTTCTTCTTGCATTTTTTAACCTCTGCTTTGCTCTTGACTTGTCGTTAGTCCAATACACAACAGTCGTGGTCGAAATATTATAACTATCTGCTATTTCTTTTACTTTAAATCCCAACTTTCTTAACTCTCTCATATCAAGAATATCTTGCTGAGTAACTTTGTACCTGTAATCAGTCATACCATTAATCTTCATTCTTCTTCTTCCTCAGATTCTATTGTACGGACTTCAAACTTCCCTACAAGAATCTTTTTCTCAACGTCCTTCCACTTGTCGAAACCTAGCTTGATATTTTTATCAAACAGGTTGGAATACATTTGTTGAGCTTTTGCTTCCGTGTCAGCTTCTACCTCGAAGTCAACTTGAAATGATTCACTAAATTTATATATAGCCATTATTTCTCCCTTGTTTAAAACATACTTGGAAATTCAACGTTGTGTTGCATTTCTTGTATTTCTTCTAATTGGTCGGCAATTTCTTCTAAGTTCTGTATTGCTTCTTCTAATTGTTCTGCCTTCATACTTGCTTGTAAGTTCTCAGGCATATTGTCCAACCATTGTTCTAGTTCTTCCTTAAGCGTATTGACATCATCAATATTTGTCGATAGGTCTAAAGCATTACCTAGTCTTGTGGCTCTACTCTCATACTTTGGCATTTGTTTCTCCTTTTTTAATTTCATTCATAGGGAGACCCTAATCGAAGATTCATAGTTTGTCAAATCTTAAATTATATTTATTTATTTTAGGTTGCAATACATTTCATAACTGCTAATCTTAGATTATGAATGAAACAAACAAGGAGAACAAAATGCAAAAATTCAGAGGAATCGTAGAAACAACTGGAGACAAAGGTTTTTTTCAAACTTTTGACTTAGAAGAAATATCAAGAGCAAAAGCTACTGGTACAATGCGTACAATTTTAAGAGATTTTCAAGAAGCTGGCGTTACTGCCGAACTTTATGAAATTCACAGAGCTGACGCTGATTTAATAGTTAGTTGGAAAATTGATAGCAACTTAATAACTTGCGAGTCATTTAAAATATAAATAATCGGAACTCGGAAGCCCACCGTTCATTCGGTGGGTTTTTCGTTTGAGAAAAAATTTTTGTGCTTACCGACTTCTTTAGCCGTTGGGACTTGCCTCACGATAAATGACGTTGCACCGACAGTTGATTGTTTCTTTGGCAGATAAGTTTGGTGCTTTAGGATATTCAGCTCTCTCTCCACCAACTACAAACAATTCGTTCTGCCCTACCACTTGTCCGTCAGCTTGAATGTGTGTGTCTCTTGAATTGTTGAATTGTGTCTGCCACTCTTTGACCGTAATCAATCCTGATTTCTCTACTGCGTCATATTGACCAAATTGTGCCAACGCCCCACCTTCTGTTCTAGCAATAGTCGAAGCTCTACCCATAAACTTTTTAGGTAAGGCATTCTCGACTTGTCCAGTAATGTACTCATACATTGTGTCCCCACTCAGTCCAAGCTCGACTGCTTCGTCAATACTTCTTCTGATTGTTCTATTCAAAGTAGCCTTCGTGGTCTTTGCTAAATCAGGTAAGACAGAATCTAGTCTCTGATTAACAAACGCAACTGCTTGTCGGTTGTATCTTGTTCTAGGAAGTGGAGATTGAGCAGAAGGAATAATCCCACCACCACGAGTTCGTATTGGATAGAAACCTTCATTGACCACTTGGCTACGGTTTTTCCTTCTTGCCTTGTAATCGTATAAGTCCGTGTCCTCGACTTCAGAGTAACCTTTAAAGGATTCAGGTAAGAGAATACCCATTTGAAATAATTCAAAGTCATAGACTTCTGATAAGTACACATCATACAAATCAAGTTTCCAATCAAGCGTAGTGTCATCAATCAACTTATTCAGAATCGGAGATTGTCCATTCAAAATGGAATTTTTGTATGCACGGTTATCTTGCCCTCGCCTCATACTTCTCGTGATTTTCTGATTCTGACTACGCAACAGACCGAAGAAGAAGTCCGTGTACCACTTCTCCCAGTTCCGTAACATAGCGTCATAGTTCCGATAGATACCTTGCTTGACCTCTACCGAACTGAGACGATTGTACCTGTACTCTGCGTCTGCTTCTTCTCGTAGCTTATGTCTCCGTACCAGTTCTGACGCACTACTTTGTTTCTCATCTCTCTTGTTCATAGCTCGTACTAACTTCTCACTCCAAGTTCTACCACTACTGCCACCCCATAGCTTCCAAGCTATCCAACCGTTAGTCGCACGACCAGTTCGTCCTGCTATGTAGTCTCTATGTGCTTGGCTAGTTAAGTCTCCTTCGTGTCTAGGGAAGTACTTAGCTATATGCCTTACCTTCTCAGGCGAGGCTTTTGTATTGGAGACAAGATAGCGAGCCGTTGCTAATCCAACGCTAGTACCACCTCGACCAAACTTCTTGCGTAGTGCCAGTCCTTGCTCGGCTTGTCTCTTAACTCCTTTTGGTATCGAGAAATTCAGGTCATCGTATTTTCCTTTTTTAAGGTTTCCGTTTATGCCTGTGTCCAAATACTCGACCACTTCCCACTCCCCTGTATCAGTACTTAAATTAGACTGAAACTGTATCGTAGACGATACACTAGAACTATCCTTACTACTGTTACTATCCCTATCTACCGTATGAGCAGTAGGAGTAGAATTTATTGCGAGGTTTTTCCTAGAGCTTAGTGGGTGGTTACTTGGTAGCAAGTCTGTGTCATACGGCTTACGCTTGTATTTACCGTTCCTAAGAGCGTATAAGAGTCCATTGACTCTTGCTAACGCCCATTGGTCAGAAGATGTAACTGTTGGTCTAACCGACTGTGGATTGGTGTTATAAGCCCCTACACCTCTGTTAAAGCAAGATATTAACATACTTAAGGTTGCCCTGTACTTAGGATTGTCTTTGTTGTGTTCTGTTACTTTATCTTCAAGTATCTTGCGTATTCGAGCAGAGACCTTTATTTCAAGCCGTGCCATAGGTTGTTCTATCAGCAGGTCTAAGATTTTCTTCTAAAGCCTGTTCATATCTCTCGTGAGTTGAACAAGGCATATAAACTGTATTACCGTCTTTATCCATTGAATGACTACCTTCACAACCTATCATCTCTGCTCTAGCTTCAGCTTCTTCTTGAGTTGTAAAGACATCATTACCAACCATATCTTTTGGCTCATCAGCAAATCTCTCTATTTGTCTAAGTCTTATATCTGCGAGTTCTCTTGTTGGATAGCAACCCATATTCCTACCTGTTTCCTCTGTTATAACGCAGAACTCTCCGTCTATCTCTTGTACTACCTTTAATTCAGCAGATTGCATACTTGCGAGGCTTATCGCTTCAGGTACTTCATCAGTCTGTTCTTCTTGTTGTATTGTCGCAGGTTGATATTCTTGAAGCATATTGGCAGGTACAGTTACTTTACCTTCTGGAAGTAAATAGACATCTTGGTCAGGTGT
>Ga0070752_1002485_pt1 | contig 11888 bp, 8 predicted proteins | sample VirMetDEL_Aug_30_FD_77440 | JGI IMG/M metagenome (GOLD analysis project Ga0070752, IMG submission 77440) | Aqueous microbial communities from the Delaware River and Bay under freshwater to marine salinity gradient to study organic matter... | ecosystem: Environmental > Aquatic > Marine > Coastal ...
CCGAGGATGTTGTTCAGGGTCTCGGTGGTTTGCGGAATATCGCCTTCGTTCAGACCCAGGCGGGCCAGGTGGGCGATTTTTTCCACCTCGGAGCGTTCAAGCGCCATCGGGGGTTCTCCAGTGGAAGTGTGACAGAGAGGGCATGGGTGAGCGGCTGCAGGGAACGGATGTCGCGAGCCTGCGGTCAAAGGCCGCGATGTGCAGCTACAAGGCCCGGAAAAACAGGCAATCTACCATATTGCCGCCTTGCTCAAAATCCCTGCCGTTGTTAGAGTTTGCCGCACTTTTTACCTGCGCGTTTTCCGCGCCTGGCCTTCACCCACGCGTTGCCTAGGGTCCCTTCCTAATGTTCAAGAAACTGCGTGGCATGTTTTCCAGCGATCTGTCGATCGACCTGGGCACTGCCAATACCCTTATTTATGTGCGCGAGCGCGGTATCGTCCTGAATGAGCCGTCCGTGGTCGCCATCCGTACCCATGGCAACCAGAAAAGTGTCGTGGCCGTCGGTACCGAAGCCAAACGCATGCTCGGTCGTACACCTGGCAACATCTCCGCCATTCGCCCGATGAAGGACGGCGTGATCGCCGACTTCAGCGTCTGCGAGAAGATGCTGCAGTACTTCATCAACAAGGTTCACGAGAACAGCTTCCTGCAGCCGTCGCCGCGCGTGCTGATCTGCGTGCCGTGCAAATCGACCCAGGTTGAACGTCGCGCCATTCGCGAATCCGCACTGGGCGCCGGCGCCCGTGAAGTGTTCCTGATCGAAGAGCCGATGGCCGCTGCCATCGGTGCCGGCCTGCCGGTCGAAGAAGCCCGCGGTTCGATGGTCGTCGATATCGGTGGTGGTACCACCGAAATCGCGCTGATCTCCCTGAACGGCGTGGTCTATGCCGAATCCGTCCGCGTTGGCGGCGACCGCTTCGATGAAGCCATCATCACCTACGTGCGCCGCAACTACGGTTCGCTGATCGGTGAAGGCACCGCCGAGCGTATCAAGCAGGAAATCGGCACCGCCTACCCGGGTGGCGAGATTCGCGAAGTCGACGTGCGTGGCCGTAATCTGGCCGAGGGCGTACCGCGCAGCTTCACCCTGAACTCCAACGAAGTGCTCGAAGCGCTGCAGGAATCCCTGGCGACCATCGTCCAGGCGGTCAAAAGCGCTCTGGAGCAGTCGCCGCCCGAGCTGGCCTCGGACATCGCCGAGCGCGGCCTGGTGCTGACCGGTGGTGGTGCACTGCTGCGTGACCTGGACAAGCTGCTGAGCCAGGAAACCGGTCTGCCGGTGATCGTCGCCGAAGACCCGCTGACCTGTGTTGCCCGTGGCGGCGGCAAGGCCCTGGAAATGATGGATCGCCACGCCATGGACCTGCTCTCCACCGAGTAAGGTTGACCTCGCTTGCCTGCCGTGCCGCCTCCGGGCGGCACGCGCATATTCGAGCATTGCAGTACACTCGGCCCAACCTTCGCCTTACCGGTTCGCCTTTCGCATGAATTCGCGTGCTTTTCGCCCCTGTGGCGCACGAGGAGCAGACCATTAAGCCGCTCTTCGCCAAAGGTCCCTCGCTGGGCATTCGTCTGCTGGTATTCACCGTGTTGTCGGTGGTGCTGATGGTGGTCGATGCCCGCTTCGAGACGCTCAAGCCGATGCGCAGCCAGATGGGGCTGGTGCTCACGCCCTTCTATTGGCTGGCGGATGTGCCTGTGCGCTTGTGGGACGGTGCGACCCAGCAGATCTCGTCGCGCAACGAGCTGATGGCCGAGAACGAGAAACTCAAGGCCGAAGCCCTGTTGTTGCAGCGTCGCCTGCAGAAGCTGGCAGCGCTGACCGAGCAGAACGTGCGCTTGCGTGAGCTGCTCAACTCCGCCGCGCTGGTGGACGACGAAGTGCTGGTCGGCGAGCTGATCGGCGTCGACCCGAACCCCTATACCCACCGCATTCTGATCGACAAGGGTGAGAAGGACGGCGTGTTCCTCGGTCAGCCAGTGCTCGATGCCCGTGGCCTGATGGGGCAGGTGGTCGAGATCATGCCCTACACCTCGCGCGTGCTACTGCTCACCGACACCACCCACAGCATTCCGGTGCAGGTCAATCGCAACGGCCTGCGTGCCATCGCCGTGGGTACCGGTAATCCGGAGCGCCTGGAGCTGCGTCATGTGGCCGATACCGCTGATATCAAGGAAGGCGACCTGCTGGTCAGCTCCGGCATGGGCCAGCGCTTCCCGGCGGGCTACCCGGTGGCCACGGTCAAGGAAGTGATTCACGACTCCGGCCAGCCCTTCGCCATCGTTCGTGCCGTACCCACCGCCGCCCTCAATCGCAGCCGTTACCTGTTGCTGGTGTTCTCCGACCGGCGCACCCCGGAGCAGCGTGCCAATGACTCCGCCGAGGCCCAGGAAGCGGCTGATCGCGAAGCCGAGCAGGCGCGTGCGAATGCTGAGCAGGTGCCGGCGCAGAATGAGGCGCCGACTGCGGACGCCCCCGCACAGGAGACGAACTGATGGTTGGCGTACAGCCCCGGAACGGCTGGGTGGTCTGGCTGAGCCTGGCGCTCGGCCTGTTGCTCAGTGTTTCGCCGCTGCCTGAGTTCATGCAGGTCGGCCGTCCGCTATGGGTTGCCTTGATCCTCACCTATTGGGTGCTCGCGCTGCCGCACCGCGTCGGCATGACCACCGCCTGGATTCTGGGCCTGGCGCAGGACGTGCTGTTTGGTACGTTGCTGGGGCAGAATGCCCTGATCCTTACCCTGATCACCTTTCTGGTGCTAAGCCTGCATCAGCGCCTGCGCATGTTCCCCATGTGGCAGCAGAGCATGGTGCTGATGGTGGTATTCGGCCTGGCTCAGCTGGTGCAGCTGTGGCTCAATGCGCTGACCGGCAGTCGTCCGCCGACCCTGGCATTCATCCTGCCGGCGTTGGTCAGTGCCTTGCTCTGGCCGTGGATCTGCACCTTCCTGCGCGCGCTTCACCGTCGCCTCAACGTCAACTGAGAACGGCCACGCTTGACGCTTGGCCGGGATTCGTCCGATAGGGAGAATACTCATGGCCACGCTTTTCCTGGCCTCCGCTTCGCCCCGTCGCCGTGAGCTTCTGGCCCAGATCGCTGTGCCCTGTGTCACGCAAATCGCCGCCATAGACGAAACCCCGTTGCCAGGCGAGCAGCCGGCCGCTTATGTAGAGCGTCTGGCGCGCGGCAAGGCGCACGCCGGCTTGGCGGCGCTGTCGGATAGTACGGATGGCGTGGTGTTGGGCGCCGATACCGCCGTGGTGCTAGACGGCCAGATTCTTGGTAAACCGCTCGATTTCGAGGATTTTCGCCGCATGCTGGCCGGCCTTTCCGGTCGCAGCCATCAGGTGATGACGGCGGTGGCGCTGGTCAGTCGCCAGGCCGCGGCCGCGCAGGTGGTGTGCAGCGATGTGACGTTTCGCCATCTGAGCGAGGCGGAAATTCGCACGTACTGGGCCAGCGGAGAGCCCTGCGACAAGGCAGGCGGTTATGGTATTCAGGGGTTGGCGGCTGTGTTCGTCAGCCGTATCGAGGGCAGTTATTCGGCCGTGGTCGGTCTGCCCTTGTGCGAAACGGCGCAGATGCTGGGTGATTTCGGCATTGCCTGTTGGCAGTCGAACGCCGCGCCATAAATTGAAATGGCCGCCGAGGGCGGGCAGCGAATCCATCAGGACGGATGCATGAGCGAAGAGATTCTGATCAATATCACGCCGATGGAATCGCGTGTGGCAGTGGTGGAAAACGGCGTCCTGCAGGAAGTGCATGTGGAGCGCACGCAGAAGCGCGGTATCGTCGGCAACATCTACAAAGGCAAGGTGGTACGCGTACTGCCAGGCATGCAGGCGGCATTCGTCGACATTGGCCTGGAGCGTGCGGCGTTTATCCATGCCTCGGAAATCTCCAGCCGTGAGGGCGCGGCGGTCGAGCCGATCAGCGCCCTGGTCCACGAAGGGCAGAGCCTGGTGGTGCAGGTCACCAAGGACCCCATCGGCAGCAAGGGCGCGCGCCTGACCACGCAGTTGTCCATCCCCTCGCGGTATCTGGTGTACATGCCGCGTACCAGTCACGTCGGCATATCCCTGAAGATCGAAGATGAAGCCGAGCGTGAGCGCCTCAAGCAGGTGGTGGCCGATTGCGTCGCCACCGAGGGCATCGAAGAGGCGGGAGGCTTCATCCTGCGCACGGCGGCCGAGGGCGCTGGTGCCGACGAGATCCTGATCGATATCCGCTACCTGCGTCGCCTCTGGGATCAGATCGGCGCGCAGATCCAGAACGCCAAGGCGCCGACGGTGATCTACGAGGATCTGTCCCTGGCACTGCGTACCTTGCTTGTTATGGTCACGCCGAGCACCGAGAAGATTCGCGTGGACTCGCGGGAAACCTTCCAGAAGATCACCCAGTTCGTCGCCGAATTGATGCCGGAGATTGCCGACCGCCTGGAGCATTACCCGGGCGAACGGCCGATTTTCGACCTGTACGGCGTCGAGGACGAAATTCAGCGCGCCCTGGAGCGCAAGGTGCCGCTCAAGTCCGGCGGCTACCTGGTGGTCGACCCGGCCGAGGCGATGAGCACCATCGACGTCAATACCGGTGCCTTCGTCGGCCATCGCACCCTCGAGGAAACCATCTTCAAGACCAATCTTGAGGCGGCCACGGCCATCGCCCGGCAGCTGCGCCTGCGCAACCTGGGCGGCATCATCATCATTGACTTCATCGACATGGAAGACGAAGAGCACCAGCGCCAGGTGCTGCGTACCCTGGAGAAGCAGCTCGAACGTGACCATGCCAAGACCAACATCATCGGCATCACCGAACTGGGCCTGGTGCAGATGACCCGCAAGCGCACGCGCGAAAGCCTCGAACAGATTCTCTGCGAGCCCTGCAGCGCTTGTCAGGGGCGCGGCAAGCTGAAGACGCCGGAAACCACCTGCTACGAAATCTTCCGCGAAATTCTGCGTGAAGCCCGTGCCTATCAGGCGGAAAGCTATCGTGTGTTGGCCAACCAGAAGGTGGTCGATCGCCTGCTCGACGAAGAGTCGGGCAACGTCGCCGATCTGGAAGCCTTCATCGGACGTACCATTAAATTCCAGGTGGAAACCATGTATTCCCAGGAACAGTACGACGTGGTGCTGCTCTGAGCACGGTCAGCAATGAGGTGAACGTCCTGGCGCGCCTGTTCTCGGTGCTGCTGCGCTGGGGGCTGGGTCTTTGCGCCGCGATGCTGGTGCTGGCCGCGCTGTATGTCAGTCTCGGCCGTGAGCTGGTGCCGCTGGTGGCGGAATATCGGCTCGAACTGGAAGACCGCGCCAGCGCGCAGCTGGGCATGCCGGTGCGCATCGGTCGTCTCGAAGGGCGCTGGCAGGGATTTGCCCCGGTGCTGGTGGCGCATGACGTACGCCTGGGCAAGGAGGGTGAAGGCCTGAGCCTGGAGCGTGTGCAACTGGTGCCGGATGTCGCTGCCAGTCTGCTGGCACGCCAGCCGCGTATCGCCCGCCTGCAGTTCGATGGTTTGCAACTGAACGTGCGGCAGAGCGCCGAGGGTGCCTGGCAGTTGCAGGGTTTACCGCAGCGCAGTGGCCCGGAGCTGGACGTTGGGCGTCTGCTCGAGCAGCTGCAGATGGTGCATCGCATCAGCCTGCTCGATAGCCGTGTGGTGGTGCAGCCCTACGATCAGGAGCCGTTGCTGCTCAGTTACGTCAACTTCAGCCTGCGCTATGGCAGCAACAGTCAGCGCCTCGACGGTCGCCTGCTCCTGCCTGATGGTCAACCGGTCGCCCTGCGCCTGCGCACACGCATGCAACCCGAGACCTGGCGCGAGGCGAAGTCCGAGCTCTATCTGAGCCTGCCGCAAAGCGACTGGGCGGCCTGGCTGCCGAAATCGCTGCTTGGTGACTGGCAGGTACAGCGTCTGCAGGCCGGTGGCGAGCTTTGGCTGCAAGGCCACGGCCTGTCCCTGGACAAGGGCGCCTTGCGGCTGCACGCGCCCGAGTTGGTCGGTGGGCAGGCCAAGCACGAGGTGGTGACGCTCAAGGACCTAGCCTTCAATGCCTTTTTCGCTCAGGACAAGCAGGGCGTGCGGGCGCAGATCGACTCCCTGGCCCTGACCCATGGTGAGCAGCGCATCGGTGAAGTGCACCTGAACCTGAAGCAGAATGACGTGGGCGAAGCTGACGAGCGCTGGGCGCTGAGTACCGACCGCCTCGACCTCGCGGCCTGGGCACCGCTGGTCAAGGCGCTGGTGCCGATGCCCGAGAATGCCCGGGAGGTTCTTGTCGCCCTGGCGCCGCAAGGGGCGGTGAACAACCTGCTGCTCGATTACTACCCGCAGCGTGAAGGCGCCGAACGCCTGCAGTTCGCTGCCAACCTGGACAAGGTCGGCATCCAGGCCTACCACGGTGCGCCGGCTGCCGAGAATGTCAGTGGCAGTGTGTCGGGCAACCTGTTTCAGGGCGAGCTGCGGCTGAACAGCGAGAATTTTGCCCTGCATCTGGACCAACTGTTCCCCAAACCCTGGCACTACCGCCATGCCCAGGCGCGCTTGAGCTGGGACTGGAGCGAAACCGGCCTGACGTTGTACAGCCCCTACATGCGTGTAGAGGGTGAGGAGGGGCAAGTCGCTGGTGACATGCTGATCCGCCTGCTGCGCGACCCTGAAGCCGAGGATTACATGGACCTGCGCGTCGGCATGCGTGACGGCGATGCGTCCTACACCGAGAAATATCTGCCGAGCCGCGCGCCCGGGATGAGCGCTGAGCTCGATCACTGGCTGAAGACGGCGATCCGCGCGGGTCACGTCGAAGAAGGCTATTTCCAGTACCAGGGCTCACTGCACAAGGGGGCTGCACTGGGCGCTCGTAGTATCAGCCTGTTCTTCAAGGTCAAGGATGCCGAGTTGGCCTTCCAGCCAGGCTGGCCTGCGCTACGCGAGGGCGTGGGTGAGGTGTTGATCGAGGACGACGCGGTGCGCGTGCGCTTGCAGAGCGGCCGCTTGCAGGAAAGCCAGGTCAGTGACGTCGTGGCCAATATTCCTCTGCTGCACGACGGCAAACCGCCACGCCTACATCTCGACGGCAAGGTGCAGAGCAGTCTGGGCGATGCCATCAAGCTGCTGCAGGAGGCGCCGCTGGGCACTGCGGATATCTTTGCTGGCTGGCAGGGCGAGGGGCCTCTGACCGGCCGCCTGCAACTGGATATTCCGTTGCACAAGGGAGACAAGCCCGGTGTCGTGGTGGACTTCGCCACTGAAGGTGCCAGCCTCAAACTGGCCAACCCCGATCTGCAGTTGCGCAAGGTGCGGGGTGCATTTCGCTTCGACAGCGCGGCCGGGCTGAGCGCGCCGGACGTTCGCGGCGAGGTCTTCGGCCGCCAGGTGCGCGGCAAGATCAGCGCCGAGGGTGCACGCGGCCAGGCGCGTACACTGTTCGATCTGCGTGGACAGGTTCCGGTCGATACCCTTAGCCAGTGGCTGGGTGGGCCGCAGAAACTGCCGGTCAGCGGGTTGCTTCCCTATCGTCTGCGTCTGACGCTCGATGGCGATGACAGCAAGCTGCGCGTCGACTCCGCCTTGCGCGGCGTGGCGGTCAACCTGCCGGCCCCCTTTGGCAAGACGGCGGAGCAGGAGCGCGATGCCAGCTGGCGCATGACCCTTTCCGGGCGTGAGCGCCGCTATTGGGCCGATTATGCTGATCTGGCCAGCTTGAGTCTGGCCGCGCCTCCGGGGGCGCTGGCAGATGGCCGTGGCGAATTGTTGCTGGGTGGTGGCGCGGCAGGTTTGCCGCCAGGGCAGGGGCTGCGCGTGCGCGGACACCTGGATGAACTGGACCTGGACGCTTGGAAGACACTGGCTGCGAAGCATCCGGTCAAGGTGGATGCCGACAGCCAGCGCCTGTTCAAGAGCGCCCGCCTGGATATCGGACGCTTTCGCGGTTTCGGTCAGGAGATCGAGCAACTGACGCTCGGCCTGTCGCGTGAGGGGCAGGCCTGGTCCCTGCAACTCGACAGCGAGCTGGCTGCCGGGCGAGTGCTGCTGGCCGATGCTGACTCTGTGCCCATTCGCATCGAACTACAGCATGTGCGATTGCCAGCGCCCGATCCTGGGGCCGTGAGGGACGAGGAGGCGCCAGACCCGCTGGCCGATTTCGACCCCAGGCAGATTCCTCCGCTGGATATCAGCATCGAGCGCGTACAGCGCGGTGACAAGGTACTGGGCAGGTGGTCGCTCAAGGTGCGCCCGGAGGAGCAGGGCGTGCGCTTCGATGAGCTCGATCTCGATCTTCAGGGCCTGAAGATCGGTGGCAGTGCCGGTTGGCGTGGTACCCCAGGCCATATGCGCAGCTGGTACAAGGGGCGTCTGCAGGGCAAGAACCTCAGCGATATTCTCAAAGCCTGGGATTTCGCACCCAGCGTCACCAGTGAGAGTTTCCGGGTGGACGCCGATGGCGACTGGCCGGGCTCGCCTGCCTGGTTTTCGCTCAAACGCTTTTCCGGCAATCTCGATCCCTCGTTGCGCAAGGGGCAGTTCGTCGAGGTGCAGGGCTCGGCCCAGGCGCTGCGCGTATTCGGCCTGCTCAACTTCAACTCGATCGGTCGCCGTTTGCGTCTGGACTTCTCCGACCTGCTCGGCAAGGGGCTCAGTTATGACCGGGTCAAAGGCAACCTGCAGGCCACCAATGGTCTGTTCGTCACTCGCGAGCCGATCACCCTGACCGGGCCTTCGAGCAATCTGGAACTCAACGGTAACCTGGACATGCGCAACGAGCGCATCGATGCCAAGTTGCTGGTGACCCTGCCGGTGACCAACAACCTGCCGCTGGCAGCGTTGATCGTCGGGGCTCCGGCAATCGGCGGGGCGTTGTTCGTGGTGGACAAGCTGCTCGGTGACAAGGTCGCACGCTTCGCCAGTGTGCAGTACGACGTCAAGGGGTCGCTGCAGGATCCTGAACTCAGCTTCGACAAGCCTTTCGAAAAACCGCAATGAGGTTACGTCTTGGCGTAGGCTGTTACACCAAGCCGCAAAGAGTGTCGCCATGAATCTCGCTGTAATCCAGATGGTCAGCCAGGATGACGTGCAAGCCAATCTGCGCCTGGCTCGGCGTCTGCTGGAGCGCGCTGCGCAGGGGGGCGCGCGTCTCGCCGTGTTGCCGGAGAACTTCGCTGCCATGGGCCGCCGGGATTTGGCCGCCATCGGCCGTGCCGAAGCCCTGGGCGAAGGGCCGATCCTGCCCTGGTTGAAAAGAGTCGCGCGTGACCTCAGTTTATGGGTAGTGGCTGGTACCTTGCCGCTGCCGCCGGACGATGATGCCGAGGGCAAGCCGCGCGCCTGTTCGCTGTTGATCGACGATCAGGGAGAGCGTGCCGCCCGTTACGACAAGCTGCACCTGTTCGATGTCGACGTGGCCGACAACCGTGGCCGTTAGCGTGAGTCGGACGACTTTGCCCATGGCCAGCGCATCGTGGTGGCGGATACGCCGGTAGGGCGTCTGGGCCTGAGTGTGTGTTACGACCTGCGCTTCCCCGAGTTGTTCGGTGCACTGCGTGAAGCAGGGGCCGAGCTGATCAGCGTACCGGCCGCGTTCACGGCGGTGACTGGCGCCGCTCACTGGCAGGTGCTGACTCGTGCTCGGGCCATCGAAACCCAGTGCTATGTGCTGGCGGCCGGGCAGGGTGGTGAGCACCCGGGGCAGCGCATGACCTTCGGCCATTCGGCGATCATCGACCCCTGGGGCAGCGTCCTGACCGAGCAGGATCAGGGCGAAGCTGCGCTGCTGGCGTCTCGCGATGCCACCGAGCAGGCAGCCATTCGCCAGCGTATGCCGGTGCAGCAGCACCGCCGATTCTTTTTATCGGACGTAGCACGTCCGATCGTTGTGGAGTGATCATGAATACGATGTTGCAATCCGTCAGCGAGCATCTGCTTGCGCCCGGCAACCTGACCCTCGACAGCCTGAGCTCCGTTCTGGGCGAAGTGGCGGGGCCGGGTATCGATGCCGCCGACCTGTACTTCCAGAGCCAGGTCTCGGAAACCTGGGTGCTGGAGGACGGCATCGTCAAGGAAGGCAGTTTCAACCTCGACCAGGGCGTTGGCGTGCGTGCTCAGTCCGGCGAGAAGACCGGCTTCGCCTACAGCAACGCCATCAGCCTCGATGCGCTGAGCCAGGCCGCGCGTGCCGCCCGTTCGATCTCTCGTGCCGGGCAAGAGGGCCGTGTGCAGGCCTTCGTCAGCCCTCAGGTGACACAGCTCTACGCCGACGGTAATCCGCTGGATGTCATGAGCCGCGCTGAGAAGGTCGAGCTGCTGCAGCGCGTCGATCGCGCCACACGCGCACTGGATCCGCGCATCAAGCAGGTCTCCGTGAGTCTGGCCGGTGTCTGGGACCGCATTCTGGTGGCTGCGCATGATGGCAGCCTGAGCGCCGATATCCGTCCGCTGGTGCGCTTCAACGTCAGCGTCATCGTCGAACAGAATGGTCGTCGTGAGCGCGGCGGTCATGGCGGTGGCGGGCGCACCGACTACAGCTACTTCCTCGATGAAGACCGCGCCATGGGCTACGCCCGTGAAGCGCTGCGCCAGGCGCTGGTCAATCTGGAAGCCATCGCAGCTCCGGCTGGCAGCATGCCGGTGGTGATGGGCGCAGGCTGGTCCGGCGTACTCCTGCACGAAGCGGTCGGCCATGGCCTGGAGGGCGACTTCAACCGCAAGGGCAGTTCCGCCTACAGCGGCAAGGTCGGCGAGAAGGTCGCGTCCAGTCTCTGCACCATCGTCGATGACGGCACCCTGGCCGGGCGCCGGGGTTCGCTCAGTGTCGACGACGAAGGCACGCCGACCCAGTGCACCACGCTGATCGAAAACGGCGTGCTCAGGGGCTACATGCAGGACAAGCTCAACGCGCGCCTGATGGGTGTGGCCGCCACCGGCAACGGCCGTCGTGAGTCCTACGCGCACCTGCCGATGCCGCGCATGACCAACACCTACATGCTGGCCGGTGAGAGCGACCCGGAGGAAATCATTCGTTCGGTGAAGAAGGGTATCTACTGCGCCAATCTCGGCGGCGGCCAGGTGGATATCACCAGTGGCAAGTTCGTCTTCTCCACCAGCGAGGCGTACCTGATCGAGGACGGCAAGATCACCGCCCCGGTCAAGGGGGCGACCCTGATCGGCAACGGGCCGGAGGCCATGAGCCGGGTGTCCATGGTCGGCAACGACCTGGCGCTGGACAGTGGTGTCGGCACGTGCGGCAAGGATGGCCAGTCGGTGCCTGTGGGCGTCGGTCAGCCGACGCTGAAGATCGACGCGATCACCGTCGGCGGCACCGGTGCCTGATGCACTGCTGAATCAGCGCAGGCCGCGCTGGATCTCGTCGAGCTCGCGGATGTACTTGAACACCTTGCGCGCCGCGGCTGGTGGCTTGTTGCGTGCGGCCTCGTGCTGAGCATGACGGACCAGCCCACGCAGATGCTGGACGTCGGCTTCGGGGTAGAGTTCGACGAAGCTCTCCAGCGCGCTGTCGCCTTCGGTGATCAGGCGGTCGCGCCAGCGCTCGAGGGCATGAAAGCGCTCGTTGTACTCGCGGGTGGAGCTGTCCACCTGGTCGAGCATGGCGATGATCGCTTCGACATCCTGTTCACGCATCAGCTTGCCGATGAACTGGATGTGGCGTTTGCGCGCGGCATTGGCGGTATGTTTCGGCGCATCGGCGAGGGCGCGGCGTAGGGCATCGGTCAGCGGCATCTTGGCCAGCAGATCCGCCTTGAGCGTGGTCAGTCGCTCGCCAAGCTCCTGCAGGGCATGCAGTTCGCGTTTGACCTGGGATTTGCTCTTCTCCAGGGAGAAGTCGTCGTAGGAATCAGACATGGGGTGGGTCCAGAGGGAAACGCCGCCATGATA